>OIAY01000296.1_pt1 | contig 18702 bp, 19 predicted proteins | sample 1580831 | NCBI WGS metagenome assembly OIAY01 (sample SAMEA3882522, study PRJEB24775) | human gut metagenome | biome: human-associated habitat; feature: intestine environment; material: feces | place: Netherlands | collected 2009/2010 | reverse complement strand
CCGCGATGATGTTCTTGTCGTCGGAGAAGAGCTGGACGCCGGTCTGGTCTGCCGCCACCTCCTTCTTTTCGCCGTTGAGTGTGATGGAGATGGTCTGTTCAGCCATGAGTTGTCCTTTGCTATCGGGGTCCGCGTTACCAATGTGCAGGCCTGGACTATATATCAACGATGAACAAGATAGGGTCAAGCGCAGACAACGGCACGCCATTTCGGTGAACGGAAGAACAACGCTGATTGAATGTCGCGAAAGGAAAGGTCCTTTACTGTTTACTGTCCGATGACGTGCGCATATGTATACTGCGGAGCCTGACGTGTGGACTTGATCATCACTTTGTCAGAGGGGCTGACCGATACCGTAGCGCCATACTTCACTTTGAGCCGCGACCCGACGCCACCGGCCAGATTGACCGCGTTCTGCAGATTGTCGCTGTCGCCGATCGCGCGAATGGTGAATGGGGATTTCAGTTTGGTGCCATCGCAGACGAGACTGCCGGCCGTGCCACTGATGTAAGTGCTGGTTACCACGCGGACATTGTTGATCTCAATGACCTCGGCACCACTGTTGCGCAATTCCTCAAGCAACGTGAACAATATCGCGGAGTCAATCTTCTGTTTGGAACCCTGCGATATGCGGATGACCACGCCTTCTCCCGTAGCCGCGAGACGGCCGGATAGGATGCCGTTGGTCTGCGCGTTCTGCTTGGCGATTTCCACGGCTTTCTCATTTTTGTCCGCGGTGTCTTTCAAAGCGTTCAGCTGGCTGGAGAGTTCGTTCTTACGCTGTTCGAGCTTTTGGACCTGAGCATTGGTCTCGCTGATGAGCTTGGTTAATTCATCTTCGCTCATCGTCTCATAGGTGGATGTCGTGTTGTTTATCTGGATCACATAGCCGAAGCCAAGCAAGGCGCACAATATCGTGACCAGAATGCTGGAATACAGTCGGGTTCGTGTGACCTTCGCATCAAGTGAGATTCGCTTCTTGGCCTTGACCATGGGGAACGCACCGGTTTGGGTGCTGTCATTGTTCTGGTCCTTGACCCTCTGCTCATGGATTCTGGACAGCATGTCCTTGCTGTTCGCGTCTTGTCCGCTCATACCGCATCAACCTTTAAAGATGAAGCGTCGAATGGAGGACACATTGGTAAAGATTCGTATGCCGAGCACTACGATCACTGCGGTCTGCAGCTGGGAGCCGACTCCCAACTGGTTGCCGAGGAACACCAGCAGCGTCGCGGTGATGACATTCGAGAAGAAGGAGATCACGAACACTTTATCGGAAAAGCTGCGTTGGAAATACGCGCGTGCGGCGCCTAGCAACGCATCCAACGCGGCCAATACCATAATCGGCAGATACGGTTGGAGCTCGATGGGGATGTCCGGACGAACGAATACACCGATTACCACGCCGATGATAAGTCCCAAGACAGCTGCCATTACTTGTCCTTCCTCACATGCGTCGTGTCGCCAGCCACTGCAGCATCAAGTGTAATCGATTTGCTTTTGCTTATCTGCGGATAGATGCCGGCCTTTTTGAAATCGTCATACAGTTGTTTCTGCGTTGTCTTGCTTACCGATTTCGCCAAGGTCGCCTGATTGCCTATCGCCTCGATTCGATATGGGCTTTGCACCGAATTGACTCCGATGAGAATCGTTGATCCGGCGGTTCGAATCGAGGTTTGCACGCCAAGGCGGTTGCCGTTGATCGCGATCGCCTCCGCTCCGGATTGCCATAGCAAGGAGACAAGCAGCTGCAAATCGGAATCGGTGACGACTCGAACCTGGCTGCCATTTTCTCTTGGCAGTGAGGAGTCGGCATTGTCGCCGCTGACGGAAAGCGGGTTGGCTACGGTCAGGACAATGCCTTCCCCTTGCACCGGAAGCGTTCCATTGACCATTTCATCATCCTGCATCGTCTGGTTTAGGGACCAGCTTGCCAAGGATTCCGATTCAGATTCGATTTGCGACCGCAAGTCGTTGACGCCCTTGGTGAGGTCGCCGACCCGCTTCGTTTGTTCGGTCAGCTGGCTTGCCAACTGCTTGCGTACTTCTTTGCGTGGGTCAGTGCTCAGCTGGCGCACGAAAACGCTTCCCGCGGCACCCACAGCGATGCAGATGAGGAACACCAGAATCCTGGTGGCCCAAATCGAAACCGCCGAACGTTTTTTAGTGGCCAGGCGGGAGTCCGAATACAGGACGTCCATCGGACGATTGGTCAAATCGTCAATAAGCCGAAGCGAATCGTCATCGACATGTCTATGGCGTTGCGGCATGGCGGGCATGGAGGCCGGTTGCACATGATGGGATGACAGGCCGGCGAAGGATGACGAAAAAATGGCACGATGCTTTGTGGGTACATTCTCCGGGGAAACGGGGAACGACGCGAAACGTGGAGCATCGGACTTCATATATGCGTCAATCCTTACTGTTTGTATCGTTCTTCAACAGTTGGATGCCTTGGCGCATGTAGATGTACCCTGCAAGCCAATACAGTCCAACGCCCCAGATTCCGGTGGCAAGACCGCATAGATGCAGTGTATCCGCAGCGGAGTTGGACCAGATGTCGGCGAAGATCAACGCGACGATGGCGATAAGCAGCATCGCGGTACCGGCCTTGCCTACGAAATGAACAGGCAATGGGCCATAATCGTGCTGCGCCAAAACCAGTATCAGAACAGCCATGATCAAATCTCGCAGGCCGACGACGATCAGCATCCACCATGGAATGATGTTCGCCACACCCAAAGCAAGAATGCTGCAGAAGATCAGCAGACGATCGGCAATCGGATCGAGAATTTGCCCGATTTTGCTCACCTGATTGAATGATCTGGCGATCATTCCGTCCAAACCATCGGATATCGCCGATAGCGCAAGCACGACCAAGGCGGTCACCATCCTGTGATGAGAGACCAGCATCGCGATAAAAGGAATCGAAATGATTCTCAGCAGGCTGATGAAGTTCGGAACCGTGAAATAGATGTCTCGCGGTTCCGGACTGTATTGCTTCTTAATAATCAGTTTACTCATATTACGAGCAACACTACATTCTCGAAGCCTGCAACGCGGTGACTATTATGCCACGGGCACCAACTTCATACAACTGGTCCATAAGCTGGTTCACCTTCGCCTTCGGAACCACCACACGCACGGCCGCCCACTGCTTATCATGCAGAGGCGAAATCGTCGGGCTTTCGAAACCCGGAGTGATATCCACTGCGGCGGACACCTTCTCGACCGGAATGTCGTAGTCCATAAGCACATTACGCTGGGCAGTGAGCACGCCTTGCAGACGCCTGCTCAGAATCGTCAGACGCTCGTCATCCGCCTCAAGACGAGGGGAACGAATCAATATGGCTTCAGAGTGCATCAGCGGTTCAGCGAAAATGCGCAGTCCCGCATTGCGCAGAGTGGTCCCTGTGGAAACCACATCGGCGATCAGATCGGCGACGCCAAGCTGGACGGACGATTCGACGGCGCCGTCAAGGTGCACGGTTTCCGCGTTGATGCCATGCTCGACCAGATAGTCGTGTACGAGCTTGTCGAATGTGGTGGCGACTCGCTTGCCTTCAATATCCTCAAGCTTGGTAATCGGCGAATCGTTCGGGGCTGCGAAACGGAACGTGGAGGCTCCGAAGCCAAGCTGCATATGCTCCTCCGCATCGGTGCCGGAGTTCACGAGCAAATCATGCCCGGTGATTCCAACGTCGATGGTGCCGCGACCGACATAGACCGCAATGTCGAGGGGACGCAGGTAGAACAACTCAACATCATTGTCGGGATCCTCCACGACCAACTGGCGAGGGTTGCTCCTCAAACGGTAGCCGGCTTCCGCCAGCATGTTCCAGGCGGGTTCGGACAGCATGCCCTTATTAGGCACAGCGATTCTTAGCATGTTTCTCCTCTAAAAAAGGCCACACCTTCAACTGGCATGGCCCCGGGTTTCTCACAGGTTCTTGTAGATGTCCTCGAGTGTGATGCCACGATCGATCATCATGACCTGCAGATGGTAGATGAGCTGGCTCATTTCTTCGGCCGTGCGATCAGCACCCTCATATTCGGCGGCGATCCAGGTCTCTCCAGCCTCTTCGACGATCTTCTTGCCGATGAAGTGCGTGCCTTTGGCAAGCTCGTCGACGGTCAGGGAACCGGCCTGCTTGGTGGCGGCTTTCTCGCTCAATTCCGCGAACAGCGATTCAAAAGTCTTCATATTCGTATGCTTCCTTGTATGGTGGGCGTTCACGCCTTGAAGGCTGCTTCGGCCTTCTCGCGGATGGAGTCGATAGCCTCGGCCGGATTCTCGGCACCGTACACGGCGGAACCGGCGACCAGCACATCGGCACCGGCTTCGGCAACGATATGGGCGGTCTTGGGGCTCACGCCACCATCGACCTGGATCTTCGTCTTCAGGCCACGGCGGGTGATTTCGTCACGCAGACGACGAACCTTGGCCATCTGGTTGTCAAGGAACTTCTGACCGCCGAAGCCCGGTTCGACCGTCATGATAAGCACCATGTCGAATTCGTCAAGGATGTCGAAGATCGGCTCGACCGGTTCGGCCGGACGGACCGCGAAGCAAGCCTTGCAGCCCATGTCGCGCAGCTGACGCGCAAGACGAACCGGAGCATGCGTCGCTCCCATATGGAAGCTGACGGAAGCCGCACCAAGCTTGGCGTATTCCGGAGCCCAACGGTCCGGATCCTCGATCATCAGATGCACGTCGACCGGAAGGTCAGTGACTTGGCAGATGCGAGCCACAATCGGCTCACCCAACGTCAGATTCGGAACGAAATGATGGTCCATCACGTCCACGTGAACGAGATCGGCGTTGGAAATGGCCTTAAGGTCACGTTCCAGATTGCAGAAGTCAGCGGACAGGATGCTAGGTGCGATTTGAATAGTCATGGTTCTCATTCTATGGAAGGTAATCGACTTGATGTTACTTGTTGTCGGACTGGCCATCGGCATATGAGACGGATGAGCCATCGTTTGCCGTGATTTCATCCTTGGTTTTCGTAAGGTTGGCCTTCGCGGTCGGGAGACCGGTTTCTCCATCCTCGACGAGGCTTAGCTCAATCTCGGTGACGGTGCGCAACTTCTCGGCAAGCAGCTCGGTGGACTTTCCCATCTGCTGAATAACGATGAAAGCCACCACGCCAAGCACGAACACCGCCATGGACACCCATACGTTGATGCGCACGCCAAGGAACTCGTGCGCGAAATCAATGCGCAGAGCCTCGATCCAAGTGCGTCCCGCTGTGTACCACATGATGTATATGGCGAACAAGGACCCGGCCTTGAGTTTTTTCATGATTTTGGAACCAAGGAAAACGATGAGCGCAGCACCGATGAGATTCCAAATCATCTCATACAGGAAGGTGGGGTGGAACAGCGTGCCTGTCGGGCAGGTCGCTCCGTCATAGCATTGTTCGCTGTGACCGATGGCGCTTCCCTCCATATTCAACTTCAAACCCCAAGGCAAGGTCGTCGGCGCGCCGTAGAGCTCTTGGTTGAACCAGTTGCCCAGACGTCCCACGGCCTGCGCCACGAGCAATCCTGGCGCGACGGCGTCACCGAGCAGAGCCATTGGATAATGCTTGTTACGACACCATGCCCAAGCGGCAAGCGCTCCAAGCAGGACGCCGCCCCAGATGCCCAGTCCGCCATTCCAGATGCGGAACATCTCCACCCAATCGCCGGTCGGTCCGAAGAAACGTTCCGGAGTGGTGATGATGTGGTATATACGCGCACCGATGATGCCGCTCGGCACCGCGACAAGCGTGATGTCGAGAATCTGATCGAAATTACCGCCATATCGTTTCCAATGAACGGTTGTCATCCATACCGCCAGCACGATGCCGAGCAGAATGCACAGCGCGTAGAAATGGATGGTCACCGGCCCGATGGAAAACTGCGAAATGGTGGGTGACGGAATGTAAGCAAGTGTCATGGTTTCCTGATGGTAGTCCACGTATACGATATGGTACGTGGACTACCAGTATGTTGTCTTTGGACTGGTTCAGTTGCGGGCGTTGTGGATGCCTTCGGCAAGCTCCTCAGTCTTCGCCGCCAAGGCCTTGAGACCGGTGGCTTCGTCGACTGCATGCTTGCCGGATTCGTCAAGCATGGTATGCACCAGAGCCGAGCCTACGATGACACCGTCCGCATACGATCCGACACGAGCCCCCTGTTCCGCGGTGGACACGCCGATGCCTACGCACACGTTTTTCGCACCGGCCTTGCGGGTACGGGCGACCAGTTCCTTCGGGGACGCATCGATGGTGGAGCGTTCTCCGGTGACGCCCATGCGGGCGGCCGCATACACGAAGCCGCGCGCGTTGCGGGCCACGGTTTCGAGGCGCTCGGTGGACGAGTCCGGGGAGACCAGGAAGATGCGGTCGAGTCCGTGACGGTCGGAGGCTTCGATCCACTCGCCGGCCTCGTCCGGAATGAGATCCGGGGTGATGAGACCGGCTCCACCGGCGTTTTCGAAATCACGTGCGAATCGTTCGACGCCGTAATGGAAGATGAGGTTCCAATAGCTCATGACCAATGGCACTCCCCCGGCGTTCGCCACTGTTTCCACCGCTTTGAATACGTTGGCGATTTTTTCACCATTGTCGATGGCGATTTGCGATGCCGCCTGGATGACGGGACCGTCCATGACGGGGTCGGAATACGGCAGCCCGATTTCGACCGCGTTCACGCCGTGTTCGACCATGGTGCGGAAAGCTTTGAGCGAATAATCCGGATCAGGGAATCCGTATGGCAGATATCCGATGAATGCCGGCTTGTCGGCGGCTTTGAATTCATCGAACATGGTTTCCGTCGGGCTTGGCTTGTGGCTGATGCCGAGTGGCTGGCCGGACGGCGTGGATGATGTTGCGTTCGTCATGATGGTTGCTCCTTTTCTCACTCGCCATCCGCGTTGTTGCCTTGCGCGCCGTTGGATTCCAAGGCTTTGGCCTGCTCGTCGGTCAGGTATCCGAACCATTTGCCGGCGGTGTTCATGTCCTTGTCTCCACGGCCAGAGATGTTGATGATCATGACCGGATGCTCATACCCTTTGGCCTTGAGGTCTGCAGCTGCCTTGTACGCGCCGGCCACTGCGTGGGAGCTTTCGATGGCAGGGATGATGCCTTCGGTTTCGCACAGATCCTTGAACGCGCTCATGGCTTCCTGATCAGTGGCCCAGGAATAGTTGACGCGGCCGATATCCTTGAGCCATGCATGTTCGGGGCCGACGGAGGCGTAATCCAAGCCTGCGGAGATGGAGTACGTGTCAAGGGTCTGGCCTTCGGGGTTTTCCAACAGATAGCTCTTGGCTCCTTGGAACATGCCCAGTTCACCGGTACCTGGCGCGAATCGAATGGCATGGCGACCGGATTCGGGCCCGTTACCGCCGGCCTCGTAACCGTACAGGTTTACTCGTTCGTCATCGAGGAAGGCGTTCATGATGCCGATGGCGTTGGAGCCGCCGCCGACGCATGCGCAGATAGCATCGGGATGGTCGATGCCATACCAATCCTGCAGCTGCTGTTTCGCTTCCTCTCCGATGATCTTTTGGAAGTCGCGCACCATGGATGGGAACGGATGAGGTCCTGCGACCGTGCCGAGCAGATAATGGGTGTCTTTGACGTTGGTGACCCAGTCGCGCAGCGCCTCGTTGATGGCGTCCTTGAGGATGCGATCACCCAAGGTGACTTCGACGACCTCCGCGCCAAGCATGCGCATGCGGGCAACGTTCAGCGCCTGACGGCGGGCATCGATCTGTCCCATGTAGATGCGGCACTTGAGTCCCAGCATGGCACAGACCGTGGCAGTGGCCACACCATGCTGGCCTGCACCGGTTTCGGCGATCACACGGGTTTTGCCCATGCGCTTGACCAGTAGGGCCTGTCCAAGCGCGTTGTTGATCTTGTGGGCGCCGGTGTGGTTCAGGTCTTCACGCTTGAGGAACACACGGGCATCAAGACCGGTTTTCTCCTCGAGCCTCTGCGCGAAACGAGGCGCTTCAGTCAATGGGGACGGACGTCCAACATACTGCTGGTTCAACCGCGCCAATTCCTTATGGAATTCCGGATCGGCCTTGGCTTCCGTATACACGCGTTCAAGCTCGTCGAGCGCCGTGATCAGCGCTTCCGGAACATAGCGTCCGCCAAACTGTCCGAAATATGGTCCTTCATGGCTTGCCAACGGGGTCTGTTCGGATGCCTTCACTCTTGCTCCTGCCTTTACTAATCGTTCCACTGCCTGCTCATGGTTGGCCGCGGTGGCCACGCCTTCTCCCACCAGCACCGCATCCGCGCCGGCACGGGCGTAATCCTCAAGCTCAACCGAACCGAACACACCGGATTCCGCCACGCGAATCACATCGTCCGGCAAATCCGCGGCCAGTTCGTTGTACTTGTTCACATCCACCTTGAGGTCTTTAAGATTGCGGGCGTTGATGCCAATGACCTTGGCCCCGGCATTGATGGCCCGTTGAATCTCCTCACGGGTGTGTGTTTCCACCAGCACCGTCATATTGAGGCTATGCGCGAGATCGAGCAGCGACTTGAGCTTGACGTCGTCCAATGCGGCGACGATGAGCAGCACCAGATCGGCACCATGCGCACGTGCTTCCCAAATCTGATATTCGGTAACGATGAAATCCTTGCGCAGCACGGGAATCCTCACTGCGGCGCGCACCTTGTCGAAATCTTCAAGAGAGCCAAGGAACCGACGGCCTTCAGTCAGCACGGAAATCGCGCTTGCACCTCCCTGCTCGTATTCGCGGGCCAAAGCGGCCGGATCCGGAATATCGCTCAAATGGCCTTTGGATGGGGAGGCACGCTTGATCTCGGCGATGACCGGAATGCCATCCGCCTTCTTCAGCCACTGGCGCGCATCGATTGGCTCTGAAGCCTCGAACGCCATCCGCTTGACCTCAGCGAGCGGCACGTTGTTTTCTCTTGATCGCTGATCCTCGACGGCTCCCGCCACCAATTCATCGAGCACAGACATTACTGCTTCCTTTCACAACACAATTGAACGGTCAGAATGTGACTCACAACTGGCGAAGCTGCGCGGCGATCTGTACCGCTTCAACGCTGGCTTCGGCCTTGTTGCGAGTCTCCTGCCACTCACTGGCCGGCACGGAATCGAGGACGATTCCAGCTCCGGCCTGCACGCTCGCTTCATGGTCGCGAATGAATGCAGTTCGAATGGCGATGGCCATATCGAGGTTGCCTGAAAAATCAAAATAACCGACGGTGCCGCCGTAAATACCACGGTCGGCCGGCTCAAGTTCATCGATAATCTCGATGGCGCGCGGCTTCGGCGCTCCGGACAGCGTCCCCGCGGGGAAGGCGGAAGTGAACACGTCGAACGCCGTCATATGCGGATCGACCTGCCCGGTAACGGTTGAGCAGATGTGCATGATATGGCTGAACCGTTTGATGTCCATCAAGGAAACGACTTCGACGCTTTCCGGACGGCACACGCGGCTCAGATCGTTGCGGGCCAGATCGACCAGCATGATATGCTCGCTGCGTTCCTTCGGGTCTGCCAATAGTTCCTTGGCGAGACGTTCATCTTCCTCAGGAGTGGCGCCTCGTGGTCTGGAACCGGCGATTGGGAAAGACATGGCATGGCCGTTGTCCACCTTGATCAGTGTTTCCGGGCTGGAACCGATGACGTTGAAATCACGTCCTTGAGCATCGGTGAGTGCCATGAAATACATGTACGGGCTCGGATTGAGGGTACGCAGCACACGATACACATCAAACGGATCGGCGGGAGAATCAATATCCAGTCGCTGCGAAATGACCACTTGGAACACATCGCCATCGATGATATGGCGTTTGGCCTCTTCAACGGAACGTTCGTAATCGCTTTTCTCCGTGCGGAATCGCAGTTGGGGCTGGCCGACCGACTCGTCGAGCACATTGACCCGGGCTTCGTTTTCGACGGGTGCGGCAGCCTTGCGCTGCATATCATCCAGACGTGCCAGCGCTTCATCGTAGGCGGCATCGGCACGAGTCGGACGGTCATCGACATTCACGGCATTGGCAATCAGCCATACCGAGCCAGACACGTGGTCGACTACTGCGATGTCCGTGGCGAGAGCCAGAACGGTTTCCGGCTGTCCGGTCTCATTCGGGGCTTCGGCACGGAGCGTCGGTTCCCAATGTCGGATGGAATCCCATCCGACAGTACCAACGAGGCCACTGGTCAGATTCGGCAATCCCTCGACGTGCGGAGCCTTCAATGTCTTCAGCGCGGCATGTGCCACTTCGACAACATCACCGTCGGTGGGCACTCCGACAGGCACCTGTCCCAGCCAATCGGCTTTGCCGTTGTTCGAACGCAGCTGCGCCATGGAATGCACGCCGATGAAGCTGTATCGACTCCACGCTCCGCCAAATTCAGCCGATTCGAGGATGAACGTACCGGAACGGCCTCCTGCGAGACGCTCGTAGAAGCCGACTGGGGTCAATGAATCAGCCAGCAAACGACGTACGATGGGGATGACACGGTAGCCTTGGTCGGCCAATTCATGGAACTGCTCACGGCTTGGCCATGTAGCACCCCACTTGAGGGTCTGTACGCTGCATTCGCTCACCGCTGACCCTCCTGTTCTTTGGTTCGATGGCCCACGACCACAGGCAGCTGTCCGCCTTCTTCAAAGCAGGAACGTTTGCCGGTATGGCAAGCCGCTCCCACTTGGTCAACTTCTACCAGAATGGCATCTCCATCGCAATCCAGCGCGAAGGACTTCACATACTGGGCATGTCCCGACGTATCGCCCTTACGCCAATACTCCTGCCTGGACCTCGACCAGAATGTGACGCGTCCGGTGGTGAGGGTACGTCTGATGGCTTCGTCGTTCATATAGCCGACCATCAGTACCTCTTTGGTATCGAACTGCTGGATGACGGCCGCGACCAAGCCTTTGTCATCGTGCTTGAGACGCTGTGCGATGCGCGGGTCGAGAGTGGTGGTGTTGTCGTATGCTTCGTTGGTCATGATGGTATTGCGATTCGTTGTTCAGTACTACAGGGTTGGTTTGCGTAGTTTCCGTGGTTCTATTCAGCGTACGGTGTATCCGGCTGCCTTGATGGCGTCTTTGACTTCACCGATGGTGACTTTGCCGTAATGGAAAATCGAGGCAGCGAGCACGGCATCGGCGCCCGCCTCGATTGCCGGCGGAAAATCCGAGGCTTTGCCGGCGCCGCCAGAAGCGATAATCGGGATTTTGACTTCCTTGCGGACAGCTTTGATCATCTCCAGATCGAAGCCTTGTTGGGTGCCATCGGCATCCATTGAATTAAGGAGAATCTCCCCCGCACCAAGTTCTTGGGCGCGCTTGACCCACCAAATGGCGTCAATGCCAGTGGATTTGCGCCCGCCCATGGTGGTGACTTCGAAACCTGACTGCGTATGTCGTTCTCCCTGTTCGCGACGTGCATCGACGGACAGCACAAGCACCTGATTGCCGAATCGTTCGGCGACACGACTGATGAGGGTAGGGTCATTGATGGCCGCGGTGTTGACGCCGACCTTATCCGCACCGCAACGAAGCAGGGAATCGACGTCTTCAGGGGTACGTACGCCGCCGCCGACAGTCAGTGGAATAAAAATCTGTTCGGCGGTGCGGCTCACCACATCGACCATGGTCTGCCTATGGGAGCTTGACGCCGTCACATCAAGGAACGTCAGTTCGTCCGCGCCCTGGCGGTAGTATTCCGCGGCGAGTTCGACCGGGTCTCCTGCATCGCGAAGATTCTCGAAATGCACGCCTTTGACCACTCGTCCCGCATCGACATCAAGACATGGAATGACTCGGACCGCCAGTGACATGCTGCTCTACTCCTTCACGCATAACGGTTGCAATGATTGCAAGAGTAACCGCAATACGTTACGTCGGTTCATGCGGATTCCGAGTAGCGGACAGAACCGGGCCTTTCGGAGGAATCAGTCACGTTCTTTGGCTGCAAGCTGTCCGCATGCGCCATCAATGTCCTGTCCTCTGGTATCACGCAGCGTGGCTGTGATGCCAGCGTTATGGAGAATCTCAAGGAATCTACGCTCGTCTTCTGGTTTGGACGCGGTCCACTTCGATCCCTCGATCGGATTGAGCGGAATCGGATTGACATGCGCCCAATCATCTCCATAGTGGTTCAGACGCTTCGCCAGCAATTTGGCATGTTCTGCCTGGTCGTTGATGCCACGCATCAAGGCGTATTCGATGCTGACTCGCCGTTTGGAAGCCAGATAATAATCATGCGCAGCGTCGAGCACCTGTTTGGTGTTGAAACGCTTGTTCATGGGCACAAGTTCATCGCGCAATTCATCGCTCGGCGCGTGCAGGGATACTGCGAGACGTACTGGGATGCCTTCTTCGGCCAGTTTCCTGATGCCAGGCACCACGCCAACGGTGGAAACCGTGATGTTACGTGCGGAGATGCCGAAGCCTTCGGGAGGCATGGAACTAATTTGGCGGACTGCGCTCAAGACGGATTTATAGTTGCCCATTGGTTCGCCCATGCCCATGAACACGATGTTGCTCAGTCGTCCGGAGCCTCCGGCCACTTCACCGTCACGCATGGCCTTCGCGGCCACACGAACCTGCTCAACGATTTCGCCTGCGGACATGTTCCTGGTCAGTCCCAGTTGTCCAGTGGCGCAGAATGGGCAACCCATGCCGCAGCCGACCTGGCTGGAAATGCAAAGCGTGGTTCTGGTGGGATAACGCATCAATACGGATTCGATCAGCGACCCATCAAACAGGCGCCACAACGTTTTGATGGTGGTGCCTCCATCGGCGACTTGGCGTGTCACCTCATGGATGAGTTCCGGGAAGAAAGCTTCAGCCGCGTCGGAGCGTCTTGCCGCCGGAAAATCGGAAAATTCTTCCGCATTGACATCAAAATGGCCATAGTAATGATTAGCCAGCTGTTTGACCCTGAATTTCGGCAATCCAAGTTCCTTGGCCTTACCGATACGTTCCTCTTCGGACATATCGGCGAAATGCCACGGCGGGCATGGTCTTTCGACAGCACATCCCGGAAGGCGCCCGAAGTGCCTCCAGGAGTGATGCCTGTTTCCGGCTGATCATTCATGGAATTCACGGTTATTGGCCCTTTCTCACATTCCGGTGGCCCACAGGAGCACGCACACGAAAGGAGCGCACAGGAGGATGGAGTCGACACGATCCATCACTCCGCCATGACCTTTAAGCAGATGGCCCATATCCTTAATACCAATGTCACGCTTCAGCATGGAAGCGCATAGGTCGCCGAAGGTTCCGGCTATACCGATCATGAAACCAGCGACAATAGGCACCCACCATCGAACCGTCCAAACGGATGGCTCGTAAGTGCAAAACATCACCACAAAAGAACCGGCCATGGCGAACAAGATGGATCCTGCCAGGCCCTCCCATGATTTCTTCGGTGAGATACGGGGACTGAGTTTATGTTTGCCAAGCCATGCACCTGCAAACAGACCACCGGTGTCACTCAGCGCGGGCATGAAGACAAGCATGATGGCATGTGCCACCGGATGACCGTTGAACGTCAACGGCATTATCAGGCAGGAGGCAAGCAGCGGAATGTACAGAACGGTGAACATGGAGACTGCCACATGGCTCAGTCGGCTGTGGCGCACTTCACCCTGTTCATGATTGAACGACGATTCGAGACGAGCACCTGCATCGGTGTGCGACAGTTTGTCCGCCACGGCCAGGGAAAGCCGACTGCCGAACGTCACCTTGGCACTTGCGGCGATCGCTACAAGCAGCAAGGAGGCCAGTACACAGACCGTCATAGCCACAATATGATGCTTGCTGTAGTAGGTGGCCAGCAAAGTCACCGCGGAACATGCCCACAGCGCCACCACGGGAATATGCAATCCCGCGGTGGCGAAATCGACGCGCAACTCCCACAATGCGAGCACCATGAACAGCACGACAAGATAGACGAACAAATCAACGCTGATCAACAGGCATGCCAAGATGATGGCGATCAGGACGACCGCCGTGGCGATGGCCTGCGGCATGTTGCGTCCGGTTTTCTTGTTGATGGCGTTAATGGCCTCTTCGGCTTCTTTTTCGCGTTGCTCCTGTTTTTCCATCGTGGTCTCTCCTGTGGTACCGTGCGTCGATTGATGATTATGGAGATTCGAAGGAATCAGACCTCCATGATCTCCTTCTGCTTGGTTTCCAGCAGAGCGTCAAGCTCGTCGGTGGTCTGCTTGGTGACCTTGTCGAGTTCCTTGAGCAGACGATCGCCTTCGTCCTCGCCCATGTCGCCGTCTTTGATGGCCTTGTCAAGGGATTCCTTGGCCTTGCGACGAATGTTGCGCACCGCGACCTTGCCGTCTTCAGCCTTGCCCTTGGCAATCTTGACATATTCCTTGCGACGCTCTTCGGTCAGCTCCGGCATGGTCAGGCGAATGACGTTGCCGTCGCGACGGGGGCTGGCTCCGAGATCGGAATCACGAAGCGCCTTCTCCACGGCGTTGGCCTGGGACGCATCGAAAGGAGTGACCGCCAAGGTGCGCGGCTCCGGAACACCGATGGTGGCAACGGCCTTCAGCGGGGTCGGTGCGCCGTAATAGTCAACGGTGATGCCGTTAAGCAGCGCCGGATTCGCACGACCGGTGCGAATACCGGAAAAGTTCTCCTTGGTGGATTCCACGGACTTGGCCATCTGCGCCTTGGCCTGATCGACGATAGTTGCCATTGTTTGCTCCTTTAATATTGTTGGTTTAATCGATATTCGGCTTTGAATGTCGTCACTCGGCGAGGGTGGATTCCGCGGTGGAAACCATGGTGCCGATCTCCTCGCCCAGCAAAGCCTGGGTCACATTGCCGGCGCCCTCGAGTCCGAAGACACGGATACGCTGCTTGTTGTCCCGCGCCATGGAAAGCGCCGCAGCATCCATGACCGCAAGATTGTCGACCAATGCACGGTTATAGCTCAACGTGGCGAAGCGCTTGGCGTTCTCGTCTTTGCGCGGATCGGCAGTGTATACGCCGTCCACGCCGTTCTTGCCCATCAGCACCTCATCGCAGTGGATTTCCAGAGAACGCTGGATGGACACGGTGTCAGTGGAGAAATACGGCATGCCTGCTCCGGCGCCGAAAATCACCACGCGTCCCTTTTCCAGATGACGAATGGCCTTAAGCGGAATGTACGGCTCGGCGACCTGTCCCATGGTGATGGCGGTTTGCACGCGCGTGGCCTGTCCCTCCTGCTCGAGGAAATCCTGCAGAGCGAGGCAGTTCATCACCGTTCCCAGCATGCCCATATAGTCGCCGCGGGAACGATCGATGCCGGCCTGCTGCAGTTCGGCGCCACGGAAGAAGTTGCCGCCACCAACAACGATGGCGACCTGCACACCTTGCTTGACCGCGGGAACGATTTCCTCCGCAATACGACGAACGACGGTGGTGTCGATGCCGACTTTGCCTCCGCCGAATGCCTCTCCGGACAGCTTGAGCAGTACCCTGCGGGGATTGTCGCCAGTGTTTTCGCCAGTCATGAAATGCCTTTCTTACCCGAAAACCCATGAAATTTACCGTTTTCAAGACTATCGGCAAACACAGACACCAAAACACGATGGGGTTTAGTGCAAAAAAATGTCCGCAATCCTGTTGGATTGCGGACATTGGAGATATGCCAAGCCCACGTTCGAAAGCGTGAGCTCAATTCACATCAGATTCACTCGGCGTCGCCCTTGCCGACCTCCACACGAGCGAAGGAAAGCGCGGTTCCCCCGACTTCCTTGAACAGGTCGCCGACGGTCTTGGACGGATCCTTGACGTACGCCTGCTCAAGCAGCACGGTCTCCTTGTAGAATGCGCCGAGACGGCCTTCCACGATCTTCGGAGCGATCTTCTCGATCACGGCCTCCGGCTTGCCCTTGCTCTTGAGCTCCTCCGTGGTCTTCTCGGTGGCCACGCGACGCTCGGATTCCAGCACATCAGCCGGAACATCCTCGCGGGTCAGCCACTGGGCGCCCATCGCGGAAATCTGCAGAGCGGCCTCATGAGCCACAGCAGCGCCGGCTTCATCGGTGGCAATCATGGCCACGATGCTCGGCGGCATCTCAGCGGACTTCTTGTGGGCGTAGACCTCGACATGCGGGCCCTCGACCTTGGCGAACTGGCCTACCTTGACGTGCTCACCGAACAGAGCAGCGGCTTCCTCGACGGCTTCCTTCACGGTGGTGTCACCGGAGGCTGCTGCCAGAACCTCATCCACGGAGGATGCTTCGGCCTTGACGGCGTCATTGAGCACGCTGCCGGCGAATTCCACGAACTTCGGGGTCTTGGCCACGAAGTCGGTCTCGGAGTTCAGCTCGACCGCATAGCCGGTCTGGCCGTTGGCGGATTCGACAACGGTGGAGGCGATGGTGCCTTCCTGAGCCTTGCGGCCTTCACGCTTGCCAGCGGCCTGGATGCCCTTGGCGCGGATGATTTCCTTGGCGCGAGCCACATCGCCTTCGGCTTCGGTCAGGGCCTTCTTGACGTCCATCATGCCGGCGCCGGTTTCCTCGCGCACCTGCTTGATCAGAGCTGCAGTGATTGCTGCCATTGATTTGTCTCCTCTGAAAATTTGGTGATGCCCCGATGATGGGAGGCATAGCACCTCCCATCATAGAGCATGGTCTCACTCGGCCTTGGTTTCGCCTTCAGCCTCAGCCGGGGCTTCAGCTGCCGGAGCGCCCTCGGTGAGGAGCTCCTTTTCCCAAGCAGCCATCGGCTGCTCGGCTTCGCCTTCGGTCTTGGCGGCCTTGCCGGAACGCTCCAGCAGACCTTCGGCCACTGCGTCAGCCATGAGGCTGGTCAGCAGTTCGATGCCGCGGATGGCGTCATCGTTGGCCGGGATCGGGTACTCAACGGTGTCCGGGTCGGCGTTGGTGTCGACGATGGCGACAACCGGGATACCCAGCTTGTGAGCTTCCTCAACAGCCAGGGCTTCCTTGGTGATGTCGACGACGAACATCGCGGACGGGGTGCGGTTCATGTTGCGGATACCGCCCAGCTGCTTAGCCAGCTTGTCCTTCTCACGCTCGAGGAGCAGCAGCTCCTTCTTGGTCAGACCGGAGCCGTGCACGTCGGTGAAGTCCATTTCCTCAAGTTCCTTGAGGCGGTTGACGCGCTTGGAGACGGTCTGGAAGTTGGTCAGCATGCCGCCGAGCCAACGCTCGGAGACGTAGGGCATGTTCACGCGGGTGGCCTGGTTGGCGATAGCTTCCTGAGCCTGCTTCTTGGTGCCGACGAACAGCACGGTGCCGTTGTGGGCAACAGTGGCCTTGATGAAGTCGTAGGCCTTGTCGATCATGTCGAGCGACTTGAACAGGTTGATGATGTGGATGCCGTTGCGCTGGGTGAGGATGAACTGCTTCATCTTCGGGTTCCAACGACGGGTCTGGTGGCCGAAGTGCAGGCCTGCCTTCAGCATGTCGCTCATAGTGATCTGAGCCATGGTATTGCTACCTCTTTCTTTGTCGGTTCTTGCCTGGTCATGCGTTCCTGCGTGCAGCCAATGCCTTGCAGGCATCAGCCGACCGACACAGGTCGTCGCGAGCATGACGCGAATTGGTTGCGCACCGGTTGACAATAATTGGGCGGTTTGAAGCACTCGCGGCAGCGCTTCTCACCAAATTGGCGCACAAATACTAAAAATACCATGGGGCCACGTCTTTCTGACGTGGCCCCATGGTTGAATCGTCGTTCGCTGTTTCGATCACTTGCGATGGGTGCGCATGTAACGCATCGCCTCGCGGCGTTCTTCCTTTTCCAGGCGATCCAAATACACGTGGCCGTCGAGGTGGTCGCATTCGTGCTGAAGCATACGGCCCATCAGCCCGGAGCCCTCGAGCACGACCTCGTTGCCGTCCAAGTCGATGCCACGCACGCGAGCGTAGTCGGCACGACGGGTCTTATACCACAAGCCGGGCACGGACAGACAACCTTCATCGCCATACTGCTCGCCGGACTTCTCCTCGAGTACGGGGTTCAGAACGTAGCCGACCTTGCCGTCGATGTTGTAGGAGAAGGCCCTCAGGCTCACGCCGATCTGGTTGGCGGACAGGCCCGCTCGGCCCGGATCGTCCACGGTTTCCAACAGGTCGTCAACCAGGCGGCGCACGGCCGGGGTGATTTCCTTGATCTCATCGCAGGGGGTGCGCAGGACTGGGTCGGGCACGACCCTGATCTCACGGATGGCCACTTCTCGTTACTCCTCGTTCTTCTCGTCAGCCGGCTGGTCCGGCTTGCTGCCGGTGTCAGCGGCATTGTCAGCGGAATCGCCGGTCTCGCCCTCTTCGGGTTCGGCCTTCGACTTCTTGATCTTCTCCGACACGCTAGCAATCGAATCAGACACGCTGGTTTTCATCTGTTCCGAGGCCTGTTTGACCTGTTCGGACGCCTGCTTGACCGATTCGGAGGATTTCTTGACGGTCTCCAGCGTGCTGTCGATGATCTTGGCAGTGGCGGGCAGCGGCTTGTTGGATGGCTTGGGCGCGTACAGATCCTCTTCGATGACGGTGGCGTAGCGCTGCAATACCTTGGGACGCACCACTTTCATGCTCGGGGTGAGTGTGCCGTGCTCCTGACTGAATTCCTCATCCAGCACCGCGAATTTGCGCACGGACTCAGCGCGGGAGACATTGGCGTTGGCCTGGTCGATGTACTGCTGGATAAAGGCGCGC
>OIAY01000289.1_pt1 | contig 19219 bp, 20 predicted proteins | sample 1580831 | NCBI WGS metagenome assembly OIAY01 (sample SAMEA3882522, study PRJEB24775) | human gut metagenome | biome: human-associated habitat; feature: intestine environment; material: feces | place: Netherlands | collected 2009/2010 | reverse complement strand
TCGTAATGTCTGTCGTTCTTGCTACTTTTTCTGGTGGGATACTTAGAAGTGTAAGTATTGCTCCGGCTTTGCTTGAGCCGGCTGAAATATATCTTAGAATTGTTGGCGGCGCATGTTTTTTAAATGCACTGATTCCTATTTTCTCCAGTTATTTGAGAGTGTTTGGATATACAAAACATTCTTTGATAGGAACTGTTGTTGGAAATGTTCTCAATATAATACTTAATTCAGTATTTTTATTTGCATTCAACTGGGGTGTGATGGGAGTTGCTGTTGCCACGGTTATTTCGAGAGTTGTAAATCTTATTATTGTAGCCGGCATGGGGGCTGTACTTATAAAAGCAAAGCAGAGTCCTGAGCGAATTACATCAAGAAAGATATTTGCACAGATTGTTAAGATTGGTTTTCCTTCTGCGCTTGAAACAGCACTTTACAACATCGCAATGACCTTTATTGTGCGTTTTATGAATCAGATGGATGTGGATGGAATGAATGTTACAGCGCGTTCATATGCGATACAGATTGCAAATTTCTCGTATTGCGTGGGAGCTGCCCTTGCTCAGGCAAATGCAATTATGACCGGCTGGAGAATTGGAGCAAAAGAGTTTGAGGAATGTAACAGGGGGACGAGAAAAGCTGCGATATATGGTATCATCACAGCGACATGCTTTTCCGTGACCTTTGCATTTGCCGGACATTTTATCGTGCATATATTTACTGATGATACACAGATGATAAATCTTGTGGTAAAGTTGTTAATAGTAGATATATTTCTTGAACTTGGAAGGGTAACAAACCTTGTATATGGGCAGGCGTTAAAAACGAGCGGAGACGCATTTTTTCCGGTTATATTAGGTGCGATATTTATGTATTTGTTTGCAGTTGGCGGAACCTATTTTCTCGGAATACACATGGGACTTCTGGCTGTAGGAGCATATATTGCTATGGCAGGTGACGAATGTGCGAGAGCTGTGGGAATGGTACTTAGATGGAAGAGTGGAAAATGGAAAAGTAAGAGCCTGATAGAATTGTAGATTTGATGTTAAATTCAAGGATACATGATATGGCAAAAGAACTTGGGAAAACATGTATTTACAACTTCGCGTTTGTGGAGCAAAGCGGAACAATAAAAGAGCAGTGTTTCCGGTGGGTGGACCCATTGGAGAACACTGCTCTTTCTTTGTAGGAAAATTCAGCTGGCAGGAGCGTTACAGCGTGCCGTAGGGTGCAATGCCGATCATGTACTCAACACCAATGGCGACCAGAACGACCAATGTGGAGATGATGAAGCCGTGCAGCATGGGTTTTGCGCCGGAACGGCAGAGCGATTTAAAGTTCGTGTTCAGACCAATGGCCGCCAGAGCCGCGACCATCAGAAACTTGCTGATGGTCTTCAGGCCGGAAACCAGCCCGGCGGGCAGAAGGCCCAGACTGGTCAGCAGGGACATGGCAAGGAACGCAAGGATGAACCAGGGGAAAATGGAACGGATGCTCACCTTGACACCGTTGGCCTGAGCGCTCTCTTTCTTTTTCAGGTGCAGGTTGATGGCGGCAAAGACCAGAACAGCCGGAATGATCGCCAGCGTGCGGGTCAGCTTGACCATCGTTGCAAAGTCACCGGCTGCTTCACTGAAAGCGTAACCGGTGGCTACAACGCTGGAGGTATCATTGACCGCCGTACCGGCCCAGAGACCGAATGCGGCATCGGAAAGCCCAAGCCACCGGCCGAGGAGCGGGAACACAACGATCATCACCGTATCGAACAGGAAGGTGGCGGACATACCGTAGGCGATATCCATGTCATCGGCCTCGATCACCGGCGCAATGGCGGCAATGGCAGAGCCGCCGCAGATGCCGGTTCCGGCGTTGATCAGGCTGCTGGTCTTCCAGTTGAGCCCAAGCGCTTTGCCGATCAGCGCGCCCAGCCCAAAGCAGGTGGCCAGGGTGAAGAGCATGACCGTCAGCGAAAAACGGCCCACGGTCAGCACGGTGCGGATGTTCAGGCTGGCACCCAGAAGGACGATGGCGAATTTCAGGACCTTCTTAGAGGTGAATTTGATGCCGGGCGCGGTTGTTTTGTTGGGCTGGAAAAACGCATTGACGGCCATGCCGATAAACAGGGCGATGACTGAAGCGCCAATGAGGTGGAGCCCGGCGCTGCTTTCCAGCGTTTCCAGCCACTTGGCGATGCAGGCGATGCCCAGTGCCAGCGCGGCTCCGGGGATCAGGGCGGTGATCTTCTTTGACATTCGTTGGGTTTCCTTTCTTTTGCATGTTATACGGAAATAGAAACAAGCGAAAACCACCGGCAGAACCGGTGGTTTATTGCTGGAGAAAAGGGCGCTCAGAACGAGCCGCCGGAGGAGCCGCCAAAGCCGTCGCTGTCCACGGAGGAGCCGCCGGAGCTGCTGCTCTCCTCGTGGGGCGGGTCGTAGACCTGCACACGGTCGGTGTGGGTGTAGTTGTCCACCTGCACCCGCAGCTTTAAGCCTGCGCCGATGTAATCGTTGGCCTCGGTCTTGAGCCGGGCTGTTTTCATCTGGCTGTACAGCACGCCGCAGACGATACCGGCAATGATCATGGGCACGCCGATGACGATGAGGAGCAGGATGGGCCAGCCGCTGGTATCGTTGTCAACATCCAGCGGTTCGCCGTGCTCAGCGTAGAAATCCAGCGTGTCGGCGCACATGGAGAGGTACTCGGAGGCGGCCTCGGTCCAGTCGTCGTCCGAGAGATAGGGAACAACGGCATCTTCGATCTGCTCGATGCGGTAATCGGTAAAGGCTGTCACGCCGCCGCCGTAGGTGATGGTGACATACTTGCGGGAGCCGACTGCCAGCAGGAAGAGGATGCCGCTCTGTTCAGAGCCGCTGCCCAGACCGTTGGCAAGGTAGTAATCTTTGGCGTACTGGCGCTGGTCGGCATCGCCGATGCTGTCCACCACCAGAAAATATACGTCGCAGTCGTGGCCGTCGCTGGCGGCTTCGGCAGAGGCTTCCAGCTGGCTGTAAGTATCCGCATCGAACAGGCCCATCTCGTCCCGCACCAGCGGTGCGGCGGCAAAGGCGGGGATGCTCAGGCAGAGCGCCAGCACCAGAGCGGCCAGCAGGGCGGCAAAGCGTTTTGCAGTGTGTTTCATTCTGCCACCCCCTTATAACAACAGCAGGAACGCCAGCACTGCCATCAGGGGCAGGCTGATGCCCGCAAACCACGCAGCCACCCGGCTCTTGTCCACCGGCAGGTCACCGATGAGCCGCCCGGTCTGCCCGTTCATGGCGAACAGGAAATCCTTGTCCTTCCACCGGGTGTGGAGCATCCAGACCGGCAGCAGGGCGTAGTGGGCGTGGGTCATATCCACGTTGATGTTCTCGGAAATGGGGTGGATCTCGCTGTAGCCGCCGGTGGTGGCGTGGAGCGCATCGGCCGTGGAGTTGTACATCCGGCGGTAGGCGCGCTCGGCGCAGGCATCGGCATCCTCGTCATACCGGTCGGCCAGATAGCCGGGCAGGTAGGCCGTGGAGAAGGGCTTCAAATCGCCGTAATCAAAGGGCTCAATGGCATCCATGTGGGTGTTGGGCATTTTGCTGGAGCCATCCACCGGCACCTTGGTAAAGTCGGCCGAGCCCTCGCGGCGCACATCGTAGTGCTGGGTGGTGGTCACCATGTAATCGCCCTCGCGGTGGCTCTCGGAGTTCTGGCCCTCGTACCGGCCGCGCGCGTCGGCCTTAGCATCGTAGAGCCAGAAGGGGACATATACGCCCTGGATCTCCGCGATGTGGTTCTGGCTCTTGAACGCCTTGGGCAGGAAGGCCTTGCCCTTGTAATATCTGGTCAGCTGGGCAATGGCGGTCTTTTTGTCCAGCTTGAAGGGCAGGATGTACTCCGGCTTCAGCTTGCCGGAGAGCTTGCCGCCCAGCACTGTGGGGTTGCCGCAGTAGGGGCAGGTGGTGGCGGCGGTGGTCTCGTCACAGACCAGCTCGGCCCCGCAGGTGGGGCAGGAGTAGCTGTTCAGGCCCTCCGCCTCGGCCTCGCTCCACACCGGGCTGTCCTGCCGGGGCAGGCGGGCGGCTTTTTTGGCATCGCCCTCGGCGGCAGTGTCGGCAGCGGCCTGCTTTTTGGCGTAGCGGGCCTCGATGTCCTTTACGTCGTAGGCCGAGCCGCAGTAATCGCAGACCAGCTTGCCGCTGGCACCATCGTAGTGCAGGGGGCCGGTACAGGCCGGGCACTGATAATTCGTTGTCTTTTCAGCCATGCGTCAGACCCCTCTCAGGCCCCAAAGGGCTTGCCGCACTCGGGGCAGAACTTGGGCGGGTTGGCTGGGTCGGCGGGCACAAAGCCGCAGTTGGCGCACTTGGCGGCGGGCCGGGGTCTGCCGCACTCCGAGCAGAATTTGCCGCTGTTCTTTGCACCGCAGCTGCACACCCAGACAGCCGGGGCTTCGGGCCGGGGCTTGCCGCATTCGGCACAGAACTTGCCCGTGTTGCCGGTGTGGCCGCAGCTGCAGGTCCAGCCAGCGGCTGGTGCGGCCTGAGGCTGCGCGGCGGTCTGCTGGCCGCCCATCTGGTAGAGATCCCGGGCGTTGACACCGCCCGCTGCAGCGGCCTGGTTCATCCCCATAAAGGCCATGGCGGGACCGGCGGCGGTGTTGGAGGCGGCAGTCTGCATGGCGGAGGCCTGTGCACCCACCAGATGCGCGGCGGCGCGGGTGGGGTCCATAAAGGCCGCACTGCGCTGCAGCTCCTTGATCATCTGCTCGTCCTCTTCGCTGGCCTTGACACCGGAAACGCCCAGAGAGACGATCTCGATGCCGCGCAGCCTGCTCCACTTGGCGCTCAGCTCCTGATTCAGGGCCTCGGCCAGCTCGGCGGTGTGGCCGGGCAGGGCGGAGTAGCGGATGCCCTGCTCGCTGATCCGGGCAAAGGCGGGTTGCAGGGCGGTCATCAGCTCGGTCTTGAGCTGGCCGTCCAGCGCGTCGCGGGTGTAGGCGTTTTCCACATTGCCGCAGACATTGGTGTAAAACAGGATGGGGTTGACCACCCGGTAGCTGTACTCGCCGAAGCAGCGGATGGCAATGTCGATGTCGATGCCGGCGCGCTGGTCCACCACCCGGAAAGGCACCGGGTTGGGGGTGCCGTACTTGTTGCCGGTGAGTTCCCGGGTATTGATATAATAGATGCGCTGGTCGGAACCGGCCTGCCCGCCAAAGCTGAACCGCTTGCCCAGCTCGGCAAACACGCTGTCGATGTTCTTCAGCCCGCCGCTGAGCAGGGAGGGCTGGGTGCCGGTGCTGTAGGTGTACTCGCCGGGCTCAGCACAGAGGTCCACCACCTTGCCCTGCTCCACGATCAGCACGCACTGGCCGTCGGCCACGGCGATCACAGAGCCGTCCGAGATGACGTTTTCGCTGCCGTGCCGGTTGGCGGAGCGGCCATTGGTCCGCTTCTGGCCCTTGACGGCCAGCACCTCCGCAGGCAGAGCGTCACAATAAAAATATTCCTTCCACTGGTCGCCCATCACGCCGGATGCTGCGCCCATGGCTGCTTTGATGAGACCCATAACTTCAATCTCCTTTTGTGCCGGGCAGTGTCCCAAAACGGGGAATGGCTCCCCCGGGCGCTGCGAAATTTGGGACAAGTATAACATAATCCGGAAAATTGTAAAAGCGATTTGGCAAAAAGGCGAAAGAAAAACTTGTTCTTGCTTTTTTGCCCCGGCGGGTGTACAATACCCTACGAAAAACAAAACACAGGGGAGCTCGTGAGGCGGGCTGAGAGGAAGTAACCAAACTTCGACCCTTGACCTGATGCGGATAATGCCGCCGTAGGAAGTCATAGGAAAATGATTTTTTGCAGGAGGCACCGCTGTGGTGTCTCCTGTTTTTTGTTGCCGCAAGCCGCCGCAACGGGCGGCTCCGGGCTGAGGGGGAGCGCCCTGAGCCTTGAAATAACTGCGATGGGAAGCCGTGTTCCGGCGTGAGAGGAGGCCAGCAAGCCTCGACCGCTTTTTGAGAAAGAGGAGTTTCCAATGAAAAAATTCTCTGTGAAAAAGCTGGCTCTCGCTGGAATGTTCTGCGCCCTGTGCGTGGTTGGCAGTGTGTTCAGCTTCCCGATGTTCGGCAGCAAGTGCGCCCCCGTGCAGCACATGGTCAATGTGCTCTGCGCCGTGCTGCTGGGTCCCTGGTGGGGCGTGGGCGTGGCCTTTGTGGCTTCGCTGCTCCGCAATATCCTGGGTCTGGGCAGCCTGATGGCCTTCCCGGGCAGCATGTTTGGTGCCCTGCTCTGCGGCCTGGTCTACGCAAAGACCAAAAACCTGATCGCCACCCTGGTGGGCGAGGTGTTCGGCACCAGCATTCTGGGCGGCCTGTGTGCTTACCCGGTGGCCATCTGCCTGATGGGCAAGAGCGCCGGTGACATCGCGTTCTATGCCTACATCGTGCCCTTCCTCATCTCCACCGCTGTGGGTGCGGTTATTGCGGGTGTGCTGGTGTACAGCCTGCAGCACTCCGGTGCCCTGCGCTCCATGCAGAGCAGCCTTTCCTGACGGGGGTGCGTCATGTTTGCAGAGCAGTTTGCCAATGTCCGCACCAAAAGCCCCCTGATTCATAATATCACCAACTACGTCACCGTGAACGACTGCGCCAATATGGTGCTGGCCTGCGGTGCTTCGCCCATTATGGCCGACGATGCTGCCGAGGTGGAGGATATCACCACCATCTGCGGCGGGCTGAACATCAACATCGGCACCCTGAACAGCCGCACCATTGAATCCATGCTCAGGGCGGGCAAAAAGGCCAATGCACTGGGCCACCCCGTGGTGCTGGACCCTGTGGGCGCGGGCGCTTCCACCCTGCGCACCGAGACGGCCTACCGCCTGTTGGACGAGGTGCGGTTCACGGTCATCCGGGGCAACATCTCCGAGGTAAAGACACTGGCTTCCGGTGCGGGCACCACCAAGGGCGTGGATGCCGATGTGGCCGACAGGGTCACCGAGGAAAATCTGGACGGCGCGGTGGCCTTTGCCAAGGCATTTGCCGCAAAGACCGGTGCCGTTGTGGCCATCACCGGTGCCATTGACATCGTGGCCGATGGGGCAAAAGCCTACTGCATCCGCAACGGCCACCCGATGATGAGCGCCATCACCGGCACGGGCTGCCAGCTCTCTGCCCTGACGGCGGCCTTTATCACCGCCAACCCCGGCCAGCCGCTGGAGGCTGCGGCTGCCGCCGTCTGCGCCATGGGCCTTGCGGGCGAGATCGCCCATGCACGGCTGACCCCGCTGGACGGCAACGCTACCTACCGCAATTACATCATTGATGCCATTTACAATATGACTCCGGCTCAGCTGGAAGAGGGTGCCAAGTATGAAGTGCGCTGAAGAATATATGCGGCTCTACGCCGTCACCGACCGTGCCTGGGTGGGCGGTCAGACCCTCTATCAGCAGGTGGAGAGCGCCCTGAAGGGCGGTGTGACCTGTGTTCAGCTGCGGGAAAAGGAGCTGGACGAGGAAGCCTTCCTGAAGGAGGCGTTTGAGCTCCACGACCTGTGCAAAAAATACAATGTGCCTTTTTTCATCAACGATAACGTGGACATTGCCATCCGCTGCCACGCCGAGGGCATCCATGTGGGGCAGGAGGATATGGCCGCTGCTCAGGTGCGCCAGCGCGTGGGCGATGAGATGATGATCGGCGTATCCGTCCACAGCGTGGAGGAGGCCCTGGAGGCCGTCCGGCATGGTGCCGACTGTCTGGGCGTGGGTGCAGCTTTCTCTACCCACACCAAGGCAGACGTGGACGTTCTGCCCGAGGGCATGATGAAAGCCATCTGCGATGCCGTGGACATCCCCGTTGTGGCCATCGGCGGCATCCACAAGGAGAACCTGCTCCGGCTCAAGGGCACCGGCGTGAACGGTGTGGCCCTTGTCAGTGCGATCTTCGGCGCGGAGGACATCGAGGCCGAGTGCAGGGAGCTGAAGGCACTGGCGGAGCAGCTGTAAAGCGGCTCGCCCTCTCAGTCATCGCTGGCGCGATGCCAGCTCCCCCAAAGGGGGAGCCAATTGCGCACAGAGGAAAGGCTGCGCAAAAACCTATTTCCGGTACGTTCAGCGCGCAAAGCGCTGTTCAAGATAAAAGAAACATTTGGAGGAAAGTACCATGCAGAACTACACCACACAGATGGACGCTGCCCGCAAGGGCATCGTCACGCCGGAAATGGAGATCGTGGCCAAAAAGGAATACCGCACCACGGAGGAGATCCGTCAGCTGGTGGCTGAGGGCAAGGTGGCCATTCCCGCCAACAAGCACCACACCTGCCTGAACCCCGAGGGCATCGGCTCCATGCTGCGCACCAAGATCAATGTGAACCTGGGCGTTTCCCGCGACTGCAAGGATTACAACGTGGAGATGGAAAAGGTGATGAGCGCCGTCAATATGGGCGCGGAAGCCATCATGGACCTGTCCAGCCACGGCAACACCCAGCCCTTCCGCCAGAAGCTGACCCACGAGTGCCCCGTGATGATCGGCACTGTGCCCGTGTACGATTCCGTCATCCACTATCAGCGCGACCTTGCTACCCTGACCGCGCAGGACTTCATCGACGTGGTGCGCCTGCACGCTGAGGACGGCGTGGACTTTGTCACCCTGCACTGCGGCATCACCCGCAAGACCATCGACCAGATCCGCACCCACAAGCGGAAGATGAACATTGTCAGCCGCGGCGGCTCTCTGGTGTTCGCCTGGATGAGCATGACCGGCAACGAGAACCCCTTCTACGAGCACTTTGACGAGATCTGTGAGATCTGCGCCGAGCACGACGTGACCATCTCGCTGGGCGATGCCTGCCGCCCCGGCTGCCTGGCCGATGCCACCGATGTCTGCCAGATCGAGGAGCTGGTGCGTCTGGGCGAGCTGACCAAGCGCGCCTGGGCACACAACGTGCAGGTCATGGTGGAAGGCCCGGGCCATGTGCCCCTGAATCAGGTGGCTGCCAACATGGAGGTGCAGAAGAGCATCTGCATGGGCGCTCCCTTCTATGTGCTGGGACCCCTCGTCACCGACATTGCCCCCGGCTATGACCACATCACGGCTGCCATCGGCGGTGCCGTTGCCGCTATGAGCGGTGCAGCCTTCCTGTGCTATGTCACCCCCGCCGAGCATCTGGCTCTGCCCAACGTGGACGATGTGAAGCAGGGCATCGTGGCCTCCAAGATCGCCGCCCATGCGGCCGATATCGCCAAGGGCATCCCCCATGCCCGGGATATCGACGACAAGATGGGCGATGCCCGCCGCGTGCTGGACTGGGATGCCCAGTTCGCCTGCGCTCTCGATCCCGAGACCGCCAAGGCCATCCGGGATGCCCGCCTGCCCGAGGATGACCACAGCGACACCTGCTCCATGTGCGGCAAGTTCTGCGCCGTCCGCAGCATGAACAAGGCACTGGCCGGGGAATACATCGACATCCTGTAACACAGCGTTTTCTTCCTTCTCAGCCGTCCGGTTTTGCTCGCCGGGCGGCTTTTTGCTTGTCTCTGGGCGGGGGACAAGTTTCCTGCTTTACAGAAAAGGGAAAGCATTGTAAAATAGATGGGTAAGTAATAAAATATCCGGCGGGAAGCCCCTGCCTGAGAACGAGGAATAAAAATCATGGCAAGATCGAATATCCGGGTGCTGGCTCTGGACTTGGACGGCACCCTGACCAATGACGAAAAGATCGTTACCCCCCGCACCCGCGCGGCGCTGGATGCCGCCGCCGCACAGGGCGTGACCATCGTGCTGGCCTCCGGCCGCCCCACAGCGGGCATTCTGCCGCTGGCAAAGAAGCTGGGGTTGGACAAAAAGGGCGGCTGTGTGCTGGCCTACAACGGCGGCAAGATCGTGGACTGCGTGACCGGCGAGGCTTTGTATCAGGTGCAGCTGGGAGCGGAGTTCGTCCCGGAGCTTTGCGAATTTGCCGCCCGGCAGGATGTGGCCATCCTGACCTATAACAGCGAGGGCATCGTGTGTGAGCGGGATCAGGACGTGTGGGCAAACAAGGAGTGCTTTACCACAAAGCTGCCGATGCTCCATGTGGATGATCTGGCCTCCTATGTGGACTATCCGATCTGCAAAATGCTCATCACCCTTGACCCTGCCCGGCGGGATGCTGTCTGTGCCGCCGGAAAGGAGCAGTTTGCGGGCCGGATCGACCTGTACCCCTCCAGCCCCTTCTTCATCGAGGCCGTGCCGCTGGGTGTGGCAAAGGACAGGAGCCTTGCCGCCCTGCTGGAGCGGATGGGCCTGACCCGGGAGAACCTGATGGCCTGCGGCGACGGCCTGAACGACCGCTCCATGATCTCCTATGCCGGGGTGGGCGTTGCCATGCAGAATGCCGAGGATGCCGTCAAGGCTGTGGCCGATTACGTCACCGCCGCCGACAACAACCACGACGGCGTGGCGGAAGCTATCGAGAAGTTTATTCTGAACTAATAAATGAAAGAAAATGCAGTATGAGTAACTTTTGGAAAGCAGTTGCAGCTGTGGGTGTTGCTGGAGCGGTTTTACATGCATCAGCTAAAAATGTTGAGCAACGAAAAATAGAAAATGCTGAAGAAGAACGAAGAAAATCGGCAGAATGCATTTTTGATGATGGAATAACTCAAGAAGAATTTGAAGTAATTGCGAAACGCGCTGGTAAGGGCATTAAACGTTTGTCTGAACTGAAAGTAGATGAAATGGTTGTTATAGGAACAGTTCATTCGCAAAGCGGGATTACAGATTGGAATTTTAAGATTGACTTCAGCGACTATGGACATTTGACGGGAAAGTTTTGGATGTCGACAGATAATGATGATTCGGAGATTCCGCGAACAATTGCAGGAAGAATAAGCGACGCGATAAAATATTTCCCAGAATGTGTTGACGATGCCTTTGAGGAGGAGCTTGACAAACTTGAGGAAATAAAAGGTGAGAAGAAAAAGCGGTCAGAACGGTACTGCCCATATTGTGGAGAGAAGCTTGTCGGAGCAGGAGCACGATTCTGCGGGTATTGCGGAAGTAAAATATAGGGCGTGAGTGTTTTCAAAGAGTGGGAGAACAAACATGAAAACGGTTAAACTGGTTTGCCCAAGTTGCAGTGCGGAAATGGAAGTGGATGAAGAAAAACTGCTTTTGTATTGCCCTTACTGTGGAAAAAAGTTACAAATGGATTTTCCGCACATAGACGAAGTTTTCAAAGAAAAAGAAAAAACAAAAAGATCCAAAGAGAGAACTGAGCGGGTTCGAATGGAACACGAGTACAGAGAAAGGACGAGACAGCAAGATTATGAGCAGGCCAGGGAAAACGAAAAAGCTGGCTGGAAAGTGTTGATAATATTATTTCTGCTATCGGGACTTCTTCTTGTGGGAGCCGAAGTTGGAAACATGGTTCACCGTGCAAACGGTGAAGTTAAAGCGCCAATATCCGGAACAGAAGAAAGTTTAAAAGATTTGGATTATGAAGATGCAAGGTTGCTGTTTATAAGCGAGGGCTTTGAATACGTTCAGCTTGTAAACAAGCATGATTTGATTGTAGGTCTCTTGAAAAGAGAAGGGAAAGTTGAGTCGATTTCGATAAATGGTGAAACGAACTTTAGTAAGGGAAGTTGGTTTCCACCGGATGCAATAGTGAAAATTACATACCACGGATTTTGATTGATGAGAGGAACACAAACAACAATGCCACGCAATCTGGTTTTATTTGATCTGGAATGGAACATCGGCTATAAGCCGTATCTCTTTAATTATCATGGCGTGCAGCAGACCTTCCGGGGCGAGATCATCGAGATCGGCGCGGTGAAGATCGACGAGGATGCCAACGTGCTGGATACCTTCTCCATCCACCTGCGGCCCCGCATTTTCCGCACCCTGCAGCACCACATCGCCAAGGTGACGGGCCTGACCCAGGCCGACCTGGACCGGGGCGAGCCCATCGTGCAGGGGCTGCGCCGCTTTATGCAGTGGTGCGGCCCGGATGCCGAGTTTGCCGAGTGGGGCATGGATGACGTGCCGGTGCTCAAGCAGAACCTTTTCCTCTGCAATCTGGACGAGAGCCGCCCCACCCAGTGGTATGATCTGCAGCAGATCTTCCTGCGGGAGCACCCCCGCAAGGAGGGCGAGGGCATGACGCTGGAAAGCGTTGTGACCCGGATGGGCATCCCGATGGAGCGCCCGTTCCACGATGCCCTGTCCGATACCCTTTATACCGCCGATGTCTGCCGCAAGCTTGACCTGCGGGCGGGTCTGGCGGCCTACCCCACCGAGGAGGAATCCCTGCGGGCAAGCCTCTGCCCCGCCCCCGGCGATTACCGGGACTTCCGGGTGTTCCGCGGCTATGTGGAGCAGTCCACCTGGCGCAGCGACCCAAAGATCATCACTGCCAGCTGCCCGGTGTGCGGCGGAAATCTGCAGCCGGACGATATCTGGCTGAAAAAGGGCAACAGCGGCTGGTATACTCTGTCTGTCTGCCCTGCCTGCGCCGGTACCGGCAATGAGGCCGGAAAGGGCGTATTCCAGCGCTATAAGCTGGCCCGGCGGGACGGCCTGCACTGGAGCTTTGCCCGCTGTGTCCAGATCCCGGACGAAGCCGGGCTTGCCCGCTGGGAACGGATGCGCGCCCAGCAGATCGAGCGGATGCAGGCCCGGGCCGAAAAGGCCGCCGCTGAAGCCGACGGAAAAGCATAAAGATCCCCGCCCTGTGCAGGAAAGGCCCCCGCAGTCTCGTAGTATAGGTGATATGACAAAAAAAGCTCGTATTTTGTTCACGGGCGTGTCATAGAAACCGGATATACTAAAGAAAAATGAGAGGGAAGGAACACGCGGGATGGAAATGACGATGATAGGCTGGCTCCACCAGCTGGGAACGCTGGAATTCTGGGAGGCCCTGCTGGAAAGCTTTGGCGGCCTTGGCCCCATTGCGCCCGTGATCCTTGCGATGGTGGAATCCTTTTTTCCGCCGCTGCCGCTCATTGCCATTGTGGCACTGAATGTTGCGGCCCACGGCGGGCTTCTGGGCTTTGTGTACAGCTGGGCCGGGGTGATGCTGGGCGGCACTGTGATGTTCCTGCTCTGGCGGCGTGTCGTCAAGCGTTTTTTCTGGAAATTTGCCCGCCGCTCGGCCAAGCTGCAAAAGGCGGAGCAATGGGTCAGCCGGTTCGACACCGCGTCCCTGTTCATGCTGTCGCTCCTGCCCTTTACGCCCTCGTCCTTTATGCATTTTGCCTTCGGCATCTCTGATTTTGACGAGAAGCGCTACCTTGTCACCATGCTGCTGGGCAAGGGCGTGATGGTGGCCATGATGGCCCTTTTCGGGCAGTCGCTGGTGTCCGCCATGAAGAACCCGTTCTACCTCGTGCTTGCCATCGCCATCTGGGCGGGAATGTACTTTGCCAGCAAACACTTCTGTAAAAAGCACGAGATCGATTGAATCGGCGCAGAGCTGCCGCTGAAATGCCGGCACCTGCGTTCTGCTTGACTTCTCCCCCCGGCCCGGCTATAATACAGATGTATCAGGAAAAATGCGTTTACCCGGGCAGAGTAGCGCAAAGGTGAGCTGGACAGAGAGAACGGGCCGTTGGTTGGGAGCCTGTTTGCAGCAGCGTGTGTGAAGTGCGCCCGGGCAGCACGCCGCGGGAAACCTGCTGGGGAGTATCGCGGCGCGGCAGCCGCCGTTATCGGCTTTGAGCGACAAACAGAAGTGGAACCGCGATTTTGAAAACCGCCTTCGATGTGATATGGGAGATTGTATCACATCGGGGGCTTTTTTACTTCTCTGTTTTCGTAAGTCAGCGAAGCGAGACTGAGAGGTTCTGCTGCGGCTTTTGTTTGCCCTACAAGAAGGAGAGTTCTTATGCAGATTTTCAACACCCTGACCCGCCAGAAGGAAGAGTTTGTGCCGCAGGTGCCCGGCGAATACCGCATCTACGTCTGCGGCCCCACCGTTTACAACTATATCCACATCGGCAACGCCCGCCCGCTGATCGTGTTCGATACCCTGCGCCGCTATCTGGAATACCGCGGCAACAAGGTCATCTATGTCTCCAACATCACCGATATCGATGACAAGCTCATCAAGAAGGGCCAGGAGGAGGGCACCTCCATGAAGGAAGTGGCCCAGCGCTTTGAGGCCGAGTACCTCAAGGATGCCGCCGGTCTGAACTGCAAAAAGCCCACCGTCCAGCCCCGCGCTACCGAGCACATCCAGCAGATCCTCGATATCGTCAAGGACCTGATCGACTCCGGCCACGCTTACGTTGCCAAGAACGGCGATGTCTATTTCCGCGTTAAGAGCGACCCCGAGTACGGCAAACTGAGCCACCTGAAGCTGGACGATCTGGAGAGCGGCAACCGCGAGCTGCGCAGCCGGATGGAGGATGACCTGAAGGAAGACCCCGCCGACTTTGCCGTCTGGAAGGCTGCCAAGCCCGGCGAACCTGCCTGGGAGAGCCCCTACGGCATGGGCCGTCCGGGCTGGCACATCGAGTGCAGCGCCATGAGCCGCACCCATCTGGGCAAGACCATCGACCTGCACTGCGGCGGTCAGGATCTGATCTTCCCCCACCACGAGAACGAGATCGCCCAGAGCGAGTGCGCCAACGGCTGCGAGTTTGCCCACTACTGGATGCACAACGGCTTCATCAACGTGGATAACCAGAAGATGTCTAAGAGCCTGCACAACTTCTTCACCGTCCGCGATGTGGCAGACCTCTACGGCTACGAGCCCATCCGCTACTTTATGCTGACCGCAGGCTACCGGATGCCCCTGAACTACACCGTGGACCTCATCGAGAGCTGCAAGAACAGCCTGGAGCGCCTTTACACCTGCCGCGAGAACCTCGATTTTGCCCTGAGCAAGACCACGTTCGGCACCGATGAGACCCTGACCGCCAAGGCCGACGAGGCCCGCGCCAAGTTCTGCAAGGCCATGGATGATGACCTGAACACCCCCGATGCGCTGGCTGCCGTGTTCGATCTGGTCAAGGAGATCAACACCCTGTCCGCTGCCTCCTCCAAGGCTGCGCTGGAGGCTGCCGCCAAGGCGTTCGATGAGATCACCGGCGTGCTGGGCCTGATGTACAACCGCAAGAAGGACGAGGTGCCCGCTGAGGTGACGGAGCTGGTGGAAAAGCGCGCCGCCGCCAAGAAGGCCAAGGACTGGGCCGCTGCGGATGCCATCCGTGCGCAGCTCACCGAGATGGGCTGGGCTGTCAAAGATACCGCCCAGGGCCCGCAGCTGAGCAAAATTTAACTTGAATCCCGTTATTGACCTGTACGGTACAATGCGGTAAAATGAGGGTGCGGGAACACTGTGCTGTGTGTTCCACGCACCCTTATTTTTGCATGATACAAGAACCTGTATAAAAGGAGGTCTTTGGCTGATGAAAACCAAACGGCTGATCTCATTGCTGCTGGCGGCAGTGTTCGCCCTGAGTGCGGCGGCCACACCGGCGCTGGCGGCTTCGGCGGGCAGCGAACTGCCTGACCTGACCACCGCAGGCGTGGATGAGACCAACAGCGTTGTCTCGATCCGCCTGACCGCAGACGGGGATCTGACCTATGGCTCCCCCTTTACCCTGAGCGTCCAGACCACCCCGGCAGATACCCAGTATATCGGCGTGGTGATGGGCACCAGCGGCGAAGCGCAGGGCTATGTGACCCTGATCCTTTCGGGCAAGATCCGCACTCTGCTCAAGATGATCCCCCTGCCGAAAAAGATGTCGGCGAACCCTGAGCAGGAAGAGGAGTTCAACATCTACGCCTACATCAAGCAGCTGATCGACGGCAACGACGTGAGCGTGCTGCTGCGGGTGGCTGATGAAGTGGTCTCTGTGATGGATGTCCTGAAATTCTACATCCCCACGCTGAAGGATGTCTCCACCGGCATGAAGCTGTCGCTGGAGCTCATCCGCAAATATCTGCCCGAGGGCGTGTTCAGCCGCATCTATCTGGACGAGCAGCCTACGGAAGCCGGCAGCTATGTGGGCGGCGCTGTGGCGCTGGAATCCGGTGATGTGAACACCGCCGGTATGGCGTTCTTCCGCATCAAGCCCAAGAGCGCGGGTGTGCGTGTCTACTGGGCACAGGAGCTCCCCGCCAGCATGACTGCGGCAGAAGCCCAGAACTACAACATCACTGCCGTGGTCGAGAGCGATGGTCAGGTGGTCGAGGGCGGCAAGGTGACCTACACCTATAAAAAGAAGAGCGGTCTCTTCGATTTCCTGGGTACGACCCAGAGCGGGTTCCCCACCGAGCCCGGCGAGTATGTCCAGACGGCCAAGGCCGCCGGAAACTACTCCAGCAGTGAGATCAGCCGCACCATCGTGATCCAGTAATCAAACAGCAAAAATCCCTCCCTGCCACGCCGGCAGGGAGGGATTTTTTAATTGTCCTTATATCATTTTTGCGCTTACATCCGGAACCGCCAGCCCCAGCCGCCGCCACAGCAGCAGTTGCACAGTAGGTTGAGCAGGATCATGCTCCAGCACCAGCGCATCAGGCCGCCGGGCTGGGCGTAGGTGGTCTGGGTGCGGTAGGTGCGGCCCGGGTCCTGCAGATTGCGCAGGTTCATCTGGTACTCGGTGTTGCCGGGCTCCATCTGGGCGGCGCGGCGGGCATCCTGCAGGGCATCGATGCTGTTGCCCAGGCCCTGATTGGCCAGCGAGGAGAGATAGTACCACCGGGCGGTGCGCACGGTGATGCCGTCCAGCACGCGGCGGGCCTCGGGGTAGCGCTGGTTGACGATGAAGTTGCGTGCGGCCTGCATCTCAGGCGTGTCTGCACCGTTGTAGCCGGGGCCGCGCTGCTGCTGATAATTGCCGCCAAAGCCAAAGCCGAACCCGAAGGGGTCATAACCGAAGCCGAAGTCTCCGAAATCCCCGTTGGAGTAACCGTTCTGCTGGTACCCCTGCTGATAGCCGCCGTAGGAGGGGCCGCTCTGCTGGCCGTAGCCGCCACCGTAGCCGCCGCCCATCTGGGGGCCGGTCTCGCCCTTGGTGATGGCATCGTATGCCGCCTGCACCTCCTTGAAGTGCTCTTCGGCGGTGGGGTCGTTGGGGTTCAGGTCAGGGTGCCAGCGCTTGCACTTGGCACGGTAGGCTTTCTTTATCTCGTCGTCGGTTGCGCCGCGCTGGATGCCCAGCACCTCATAGGGATCTCTCATGGGTCTACTTCCTCACGTCTCTCAGGCCATGCGCGGCCTTTTCGTTCCATACAATATTACAGTCTACAGGACAGTGCCTGCAAAATCAAGACAAAATCCGCCTTTTGGGCGGAATTGGTTACTTTTTTGGGGCCTCTTTGGCCTGCTTGCAGTTGTATTTGAGCCACACGCCGGAATACAAGATGTTGCGCAGCAAGTCTGCATCCTCCACGCAGGGCAGGCGCTCAAAGCTCTTGGCGCAGCGGGCCAGCAGCAGCTCAAAAATTTCCCGCATCTCTTCTTCGTATCCGGGCTGCTGGCTCAGGGTCTTGAGCGGATTGTAGGCGCCCTTGCGCTGATCCCGCTCTAAATCATCGTAGGCGTCCAGCAGATAAATATACTTGCCCAGGTGGAAGCCGATGCTCCGCAGCTCCGGCGACCAGTGATCCTGCTTGTAATCAAACAGCTCCGCCATCAGCTGGCCAAAGCAGCCGGAGACGGCGTCTAAATCTTCGCTGCCGGCGGCCTCATACTCGGCCAGCTGATCCAGGCAGCTGCGGATGGCCTCACATTGGCGGGGCCAGCGGGCGGCGGCGTCCTGTGTGGGGGCAGCCAGCAGTTTTTCAAACCCAAGGCCCAGCAGGCTGTGGTCATCGTTCCATTTGTCCTGCGCGTTGTAGTAGTGGAGCGCCACGCTCAGATCGGCGCAGTAATCGGTGGGGCCGCTGGAACGCCAGTGGATCTTCCGCACCGGGTGGATGGGACAGTGCCCGCAGCCCTGCACGCACTCCGTCTCGCCCTCGTACAGGCTGGAGAGGAGCAGGTTCAGAAACGTCAGGTCATAGCTCAGGGTCAACCGCCCGCGCAGGCCGTGCAGCGCGCCAATGCGGCGGCAGAGCCCGCAGTAAGCGGTGCGGTAGCGGGCCTGCGCCTCCGGGGAGAGGGCAGCCTGATTGGGAATTACATAACCAAACATAACTCAGCTCTTTTTGATGAACTGGGTGCCGCAGCGGGGGCAGGAGATCTGGATGCGGCCCCGGCCCCGGGGAACGCGCAGCTTCTGGCGGCACTGGGGGCAGCGGTAATAGTGGTAGAGTCTGCGGTTGTCCCACTGGTCCTTCAGGCCGTTGGCCTTGCCGGTAATGCGGTCCTTGATGGTGTAGAACTTATAGTTCTCTTCGGTGCGCTTGGAGATGTTGCGGCTCAGAGAGCGGTAGTAGCACAGGATCAGCAGCACCATGCCCACATAAGTGAACAGACTGACCCGGGTGATCAGGGAGATCAGCAGCATCACGATCGAGGCAATGCTCAAAAACTGGTTCAGGCCATCCGTGCCATAGCGGCCGATCATAAACTGGCGGAGTTTTTCTCTCATAAACGTCATCCATTCCTTTGCAAATACGCTTAAAAAGGAGGGCAGCCGGTGCTGCCCTTAACTGTTTCTTTGCCATTAGGATACCATGCAACCATGATAAAACTTTGAACAGAGTGCAAATCTATCATGAAAGGACGGGGTTTAAGCTCTGGATTCCTCCCGGCAGCGGATGGTCAGATAGGCTTCGGTGTCCAGCGCGCCCTCCATGCGGCAGTGCAGCACGGCGCGTCCGGCCTCGCTCAGCGTGGGCACCGCCGCACCGCCATAGCGGCGCAGCAGGGTTTCGGCCAGCGAGGTAAAGGAATAGCTCTCCACATAGGCAGAAAGTTCATCCCCCAGTGCGTGGTAAAGCGCACCTTCGGTCGAAGATGTAAACTGCTCCGGCACAATCAGGATGCTGCGCTGCCGGCTGCGCGCACGCTGGCGCAGTTCTTCCCGCAGGCGCACCGATTTTCCGCTGCCCGAAGGGCCAAGGATTAAGGTCAGCATGGTGTTCCTCTTTCTTTTGCAGAGCTTCTTCTTGCACGCCCTGCCGCCATTTTGTCAATCCGTTATTTTCTGCCACACGCTGCGGGCGGTATCCAACAGAGCAAACCGCACCTGATAGCCGCCAAACACCAGCGCGTTTTCTTCCGTATCCGCATACCTGGCTTCGCTGCTGCCCACGCAGAGCGCCGGGTACAGCACACAGAACCAGTT
>OIAY01000279.1_pt1 | contig 19715 bp, 16 predicted proteins | sample 1580831 | NCBI WGS metagenome assembly OIAY01 (sample SAMEA3882522, study PRJEB24775) | human gut metagenome | biome: human-associated habitat; feature: intestine environment; material: feces | place: Netherlands | collected 2009/2010 | reverse complement strand
ATATTCGACGCCATTCAACATGACTGAATTGCCCATGATCTACTCCTTTCGATGGAACGTGGGTTATTGAGCGTACTTTTTGAAGTTTTCAGCTTGTTCCAGAACCTCCTTGTAGACATCATCAATGGTTACGGGGGGATAGTCAAATTCATCCAGTAGCAGTATGAGGTCAACTTGCAGATTTGCCTTAATGTCATCACGGGTAGACCAGTCGGTGTATTTAGCTTTGTCATCGACAATAATCTTAATCCCGTACTTTTCTGCCTCATCACAAAGCGACTGAAGTTCAGCCTTTGTGCCGACACCATTTGTTCCGATACTGAATGAAATTGGCTGATATAACCAATACCAAGTACCTGTTCCGTTTGGCTGTGCCGGAGAAGTCTGTATACTTGTAAATCCGGCTTTTGCAATTTTAGGCAATTCAGCCTTAATATCGTTATAAGTCCAGTCAAAACAATGTAAAATTACACCGTCCTGAATATTATCTTTGAGTTTGTACTTATTAGCCGATACGGTTGGCGAGCTTTCTGCCGCCTGAACACCGAGTGAACCGGATACAAAGGCAGATAGACTTGCCGACAGGATGCTCACGCTCAATATTGCGCTGAGTATTTTTGATTTTGTTTTCAAATTTTTACACACCTTTCAAATTAATTTCAAAACTCTACTACGTGTCGAATTAGTCGACTGAAACTAATCAAATTAAATCAATTTCAATAGATTTCAGCATAAAGCAAAGTACAATAAAGAGCAGCATAAATGCAATTGCATTTTTTAAATTAATTGCAAATGTGCATAACATTTGTACAAATTGCTAAAATTCGACAATAATATTAAAGCACCCATAAAAGGTGCCTTAATATGCGACTGTGTCTGTAAGCCGGGTTTTGTCGTGAACAGCCATCTATCTTGGCAGACCGTTACCGAATCTGCTCGATGCCACCTCCTAAGGACACGCCGAGCAAGCGTATAATGTCCTACCACGGTGTTGCTTCAAATAGGGTTTACACGGCAGAGCAGTCTCCTGCCCTCCGGTGAGCTCTTACCTCACCTTTCCATCCTTACCATATAATGGCGGTAATTTTCTGTTGCACTATCCCTGGAGTCGCCTCCGGCGGCCGTTAGCCGTTATTATTGCTCTGTGAAGCCCGGACTTTCCTCGCACAGTACCTTTCGGCAGCTGCTCGCAGCTGTTCAACACACTCGCACATTTATTTTATACCTTTTTTGTACAAAAGTCAAATGAATTTTGTGATTTTTACTTGATATAACGGCTTTTTAGGGGTATAATGAAAGGGAATTAATTATAAGGAGTTACCGATATGGATATCAGAAAAGAATCACTCAAAAAACACTATGAGTGGAACGGTAAGATTGAAGTTGTTTCAAGAGTTCCGATTAACTCGGCTGAAGCCCTCTCTCTTGCCTATACTCCGGGTGTTGCAGAACCGTGTCTTGAAATTCAGAAGGACTATGACAAGTCTTTTGAACTCACAAGAAGAAACAACCTTGTTGCCGTTGTAACCGACGGTACAGCTGTTCTCGGTCTTGGTGACATAGGTCCTGAGGCAGGTATGCCTGTTATGGAGGGCAAATGTGCGCTTTTTAAGGAATTCGGCGATGTTGACGCATTTCCTATTTGCGTAAGAAGTAAGGATGTTGACGAAATTGTAAACGCAATTTACCTTATCAGCGGTTCATTCGGCGGAATCAATCTTGAGGATATTGCCGCTCCGAGATGCTTTGAAATTGAAAAGAAGCTCAAAGAGAAGTGCGATATTCCGATTTTCCACGATGACCAGCACGGTACTGCCGTTATTGTTGCCGCAGGTCTTATCAACTCACTCAAGCTTGTTCACAAAAAGCTTGACGAAATCAAGGTTGTTATGAACGGTGCAGGTGCGGCAGGTATTGCAATTGCAAAGCACCTTCTTAATATGGGTGTAAAGGACATTACACTTTGCGACAGTAAGGGTATTATCTGCAAGGGTGATCCGAGACTTAACGCTGTTAAACAGGAAATGGCTGAAATTACTAACCTTTCTCACCTTGAGGGCTCGCTTGCAGATGCAATGAAAGGCGCTGATGTATTTCTCGGAATTTCTGCCGCAGGTTGCGTAAGCGAAGAAATGGTTAAGTCAATGGCTAAGGATCCTATTCTTTTTGCTATGGCTAATCCGACTCCCGAGATTATGCCTGACATTGCTAAAAAGGCAGGTGCGGCTGTTGTCGGTACAGGCAGAAGTGACTTTCCTAACCAGATTAACAATGTACTTGCTTTTCCGGGTATTTTCAGAGGTGCTCTCGACTGCCGTGCAAGCGATATTAACGAAGAAATGAAAGTTGCCGCATCTTTTGCAATTGCTTCACTCGTGAGCGATGAAGAGCTTAATGCAGATTATATTCTTCCCGAGGCATTTGACAAGAGAATCGGCAAAACTGTTGCTGAGGCTGTTAAGAAGGCTGCAATTGAATCAGGCGTTGCAAGAATCTGATAAAGATTTGCAAATAAATATTTTAAGAGAAAGAAAAAGAGGAAAACAATGAAAAAGACAGTTACTTTATTGGTACTGATTTCAATGCTGTTCTCCACTGTTTTTCTGTTCACGGGATGCGGTGATTCATCGGTTAAGGAAATTAAGACTGCCGATGATATCAAAGGAGCGTCCGTAGGTGTTCAGACAGGTACGACAGGCGATACTTTTGTATCTGACTATGAGGCTGACGGCACCAAGGTTATGCGTTACAGCAAGGGTGCCGACGCTATCGTAGCTCTTACACAGAATAAAATCGACTGTGTTGTAATTGACAGTGAACCGGCAAAGGAATTTGTAAAAGCAAATGCAGGACTAAAAATTCTTGATGAACCTTTTGCGGAAGAGCAGTATGCAATCTGCATTTCAAAGGAAAATCATGAACTCACCGAAAAAATCGACAAAGCTCTTGCAGAGCTTAAAGACGAGGGCGTTCTGGACAAAATCAAAAGCTATTACATAGAGGGTAATACCGATACCGTACCCTACGAATCACCTAAGGATATCAAGTATGACGGTGAACTTCATATGGCTACGAACGCTGCTTTTCCACCGTATGAATATGTTGAGGGCGGTGAAATTGTCGGTCTTGATCCGATGATGGCTACAGCAATCTGTGACAAGCTCGGTAAAAAACTTGTTATTGATGATATGGAATTTGATTCTGTTATCACTGCTGTTCAGACCGGCAAAGACGATTTCGGTATGGCGGGTATGACTGACACACCGGAAAGAAGAAAAAATATCGACTTTTCAACTTCATATGCAAACACAACTCAGGTTATTATCGTAAACGACAGTGCATCGGGCAGTTTGTTCGGCAATCTCGGTGAAAGCTTTAAAAACACATTCATCACAGATAACAGATGGCAGCAGCTTTTAAGCGGTTTGCTTGTAACCCTTGAAATTACATTGTTTGCAGGTATTATCGGTGTTATTATCGGTTTTGTCATTGCTCTTGTAAGAGCTACTCACGATATTCAGCTTGACAAGAGAAAATGCAGGAGCTTCGGTGATTGTGTTCTGAAATTCTTTAATGCGATTTGCAATATCTACATTACTGTTATCAGAGGCACACCTGTTGTAGTTCAGTTGATGATTATGTATTACATTATTCTTGCATCTGTAAGAAACGGTATCTTTGCCGCAATCATTGCATTTGGTATGAACTCTGCCGCTTATGTTGCAGAAATTGTTCGTTCGGGTATTATGGCTGTTGACATTGGTCAGACTGAGGCAAGCCGTTCACTCGGTTTTAACAACAGACAGACAATGACAATGGTCGTTCTTCCGCAGGCAATTAAAAATGTTCTTCCTGCACTCGGCAATGAAATTATTACACTTCTCAAAGAAACTTCGGTTGCAGGTTATGTTGCACTTGCAGATATCACATATATTGGTAATATGATTCGTTCAAGAACTTACGAGGCATTCTTCCCGCTTATTACGGTTGCATTGATTTACCTTGTAATTGTACTTGTGCTTTCGTACATCCTCAGAAGATTTGAAAGGAGATTGAAAAAGAGTGAAAGATAACGCATTAATCTCCGTAAGAGGACTTGAAAAATCATTCGGTAAGGATATTCAGGTTCTTAAAGGTATTGATATTGACATTTTTAAAGGCGATGTAGTTGTTGTTCTCGGTCCGTCAGGCTCGGGTAAATCAACTTTTCTCCGTTGCCTTAACAGACTTGAAGAACCGACGGGTGGTCACATTTTCTTTGAGGGTACCGATATTACGGATCCAAAGGTTAATATAAATGTTCACCGTCAAAAAATGGGAATGGTGTTCCAGCAGTTTAACCTTTTCCCCCACAAGACTGTTATTGACAACCTTACAATGGCTCCTGTCAAGCTTCTTGGCAAGAGCAAAGATGAGGCTAAAAAAGACGCTATGGATCTTTTGGAGCGTGTAGGACTTGCCGAAAAGGCAAACGCATATCCGAACCAGCTTTCAGGCGGTCAGAAACAGCGTATTGCAATTGTAAGAGCACTTGCTATGAATCCCGATGTTCTCCTTTTTGACGAGCCGACATCTGCACTTGACCCCGAAATGGTCGGCGAAGTTCTTGATGTTATGAAAGAACTTGCCAAGGCAGGTATGACAATGGTTGTTGTTACTCACGAAATCGGCTTTGCAAAGGAAGTTGCAACCGATGTTGTATTTATTGACGACGGTGTTATCAAAGAAAAGAACAATCCGCAGGAGTTCTTCAATAATCCGCAGGACGACCGTTTAAAGGAATTTTTATCAAAGGTTCTTTAATTTTAAACAAAAATCAGAGGATTTCAGTTTTCGCTGAAATCCTCCTTTTTAATTACTTATTTATTTGATTACCGTAAATATATTCTTTGGCTTTTGATATGAGTATTGATTTTTTGTTTGGAACATTTGCATCTACTACAAGCATTAGCAGATAATCGAGAATATTTCCGACATCTCTTCCCTCTTTTACGCCAAGGTTTAAAACATCTTTACCGTTGATATCAAGCTGACTCAGCTTAAAACATTCGTTATCTTTGATTATTTCATTAAAATGTGTTTTAGCCGTTTCAAGATATCCGAGTTTTTCTTCTCGCTGATATTCAGACTGGGCAGATATATCGGCGTATTCGACCTCTAACAACTGCTTTGTAAGATCTGTACCGAGTACATTCATAACCTTTTTCATAAGCTTTTTACTGCCGTTAAAACGGACATCATGATATTCAATCAGCAGAAGAGTTTTGTTAATAAAATCAGACGGTAATCTTAGTCTGTGCAGAATTCTGTCTGCAATTTTTTTACTTTCAAGCTGATGTCCCTGAAAATGCGATTGACCGCTGTTGTCGGTGGTTTTAACAGAAGGCTTGCCGATGTCATGCAGAAGCATTGTCATACGAAGTATGGAATTCGGTTCAATTGTGCCGAGTGCAGTCAGTGTATGTTGCCATAAATCATACGAATGATGAATGTTGTTCTGATTGAAATTAAACATAACGGTAATTTCAGGGATAATAACAGCAATCGTTTCTCGGTAAGCGTCAAGAATTTTTACGGCATCCTTACCGCAGATGAGCTTTAGAAATTCCGAAATCACACGCTCTGTTGCAATGTTTTTTAGCAAGTCTGCATTTTTAAATATAGACTTTGATGTGTTCTCTTCAATTGAAAATCCGTAAACAGAGGCAAAGCGTAATGCCCGCAAGATTCGCAGAGCATCCTCGTTAAAGCGTGTATCGGGATTTCCGACACAACGGATAATTTTATCTTTAAGGTCATTTTTACCGCCGTATGGATCGACAAGACCGTATTCAGCGTTATATGCCATTGCATTTACCGTAAAGTCACGGCGTTGCAAATCTTCGTTTATGTTTCGTGTAAAGCTTACGCTGTCCGGATGACGGTTATCGGAATAATCACCATCAATACGGTAGGTTGTGATTTCATAGACTTCACCGCCGCATACAACGGAAATTGTGCCGTGTTTGATACCTGTATCAAAAGTATGATAAGCCTCAAAGCATTTTTTTGTCTGTTCGGGCAAAGCGTTTGTACAAATATCTGTATCATGCGGAGTCAAACCGAGACGATAATCACGAACACAACCGCCCACTATAAAAGCCTCATAGCCTTGATTATTCAGTTGTCTGATTAATTTTTCAGCGTTTTTGTTTATTTGCATTTCTTTTTGCAGTCAGTTTAAGATGACTTTCCTTTTTGAATTTTTCTATATAGTGCTGTGCTATATTGTAGAGTATATTAAATACAACAAATGTGCCTACAGCAAAAATCACAAGCAATATGATGTTTTCAAATGTAAGCGGTGCAAGTGAGAACAATCCGCCGAAGAAAATTGAACCGATTATTATTCCCGCGGAACATCCGATGACCATAACGGCTCTGAGCGGATTGAACGGGATTGATAATCTGATTACAAGCAGCATACATGAAAATGCAGTAAGATATACGCAGAGAGTTGAAAACTGTGCCTGTGGCATATCTGTCATATACTTTAAAATTGCTAGTAATATTGTATCTGCCGAAATACAAAAAGCTGTTGGGAGTGATCTTGCTATTATATTTACGGTGAAATTACCTTTTACTATATCTTTATTCGGTTGAAGTGCAAGAACAAATGATGGCAATCCAACCGTTAATGCACCGACAAGCGTAAGCTGTATCGGTTCAAAGGGATATCCTGTGCGGAAGAATATGAAGAAAATTGAGAGTATAACCGAATAAATCGTCTTAACAAGATAGAGTGCAGAGCTTCGTTCAAGGTTATTGATTGTTCGTCTGCCCTCTGCCACAACGCTCGGCATTGCGCCAAAGTCATTATTGACAAGTACAAGCTGTGACACATTTCGTGCGGCATCACTGCCCGACGCCATAGCTACGGAGCAATCCGCCTCTTTCAGTGCGAGAACATCATTTACGCCGTCACCTGTCATAGCAACCGAATGTCCGTGCTTTTTAAGGGCAACCACAAGCTTTTTCTTTTGAGCCGGAGTTACTCTGCCAAACACATTACAACGCTCTGCCGCATCTTCAAGCTCTTTATCTGTTGTCACGGTTGACATATCGATTGCATTTTCTGCACCCTCAATTCCTGTATCAATTGCAATATTTTTAACAGTTTTAACGCTGTCGCCTGAAATGACCTTTAAGGTGACACCCTGTTCCTTAAAATATTTTACCGTTTCATTTACATTATCACGAAGTTTATCCTTGATAAGAATGAGTGCAAGCGGCTTTAAATCATCAGGCAATGAGTCTTTGTCCGGTTCACTATCGCTTTCGGCAAGAACAAGGATTCTGACGGTTTGATTTATCTTTTCAATCTCAGAATACACCTCGGAATACTTTTCTCTGCTTTTTAAAATACATTCAGTCGCACCGACTATGTAGGTCTTGCCGTTTTCAAATGTACCGCCCGACCATTTTGTTTCGGACGAAAAATCGCAGAATTTACTGCACTCATACGGTGAAACGGAATCCGAATAGTCACGCAGTGCATACAAAGTTGCATTCAGTTCATCGGACGCTTTTACAATTGAAGAAAGTGCTTTCTTGATTTTATTTTCATCAGCCCCAAACGGAATAACACCTGTTACCGTCATTTCGTCTGTTGTAAGCGTTCCCGTTTTATCAAGACAAAGCACATCAACTCTTGCAAGTGTTTCAATGCAATACATTTCTTGTACAAGAACCTTTTTGGATGAAAGCCTGATAATTGATACTGCAAGAACAGAACTTGTAAGAAGAATCATTCCCTTTGGAATCATACCGACAAGCGACGCAACAGTGCTGATTACAGCAGACTGCAATGTTGCATCTGGCAGGGTGAATTGTCGAATAAAAAATGCAATACCAATCGGAAAAAGTACAAATGTACAGATTTTGATAATAAAATTGAATGACTCCAAAATCTGAGAATTTACTTTTTTAATATATTTGGCTTCGTTATTTATCTTTGCGGCATAGCAATCGGCTCCGACCTTTACAGCCTGAGCATAGCATTTTCCTGCCGCAATAAAACTGCCCGAGAGCAGTTCATCTCCGACATTTTTTTCAATGAGATTTGATTCGCCTGTAAGCAAACTTTCGTTGACTCTGCAGTTGCCGTCGCATACAATGCAGTCGGCAGGAATCTGGCTTCCTCTTGAAAGCACAAGAATATCATCAAGAACAATCTCATCTTTGCTTATTTCTGTAATTTTACCGTTTCTGAGAACATTGATTTTTTTCTCAGACAAAATAGTCAGCTTGTCAACGCTTATTTTGGAACGAATTTCCTGAACTATACCTATAATTATATTTGCGATAACAACACCGATAAAAAGCATATTCTTGTGTGAACCCACAAAAATCAATGCCGCAAGCAAAATTACATTTATAAGATTGAAAAGCGTAAAAATGTTATCACAAAATATTCTTTTGATTGATTTGGTTTTAATATTAGTTGAAATATTTACCTTTCCTTCATCTATACGCTTTTGAACTTCGGAATCGGTAAGACCGACAAGGTTAGAATTTGTGTTTTCCATATATACCTCATAATAAGAAAATGATATAATTTCAGAAAATAATTTACAATGCACGGCTGTTTATCGCCTTTTCGGAAAATCCTCTGCCAGTAACATTTTTAATATTTTCATCAACGCACTAATCTATATTATAAATGCAAATCATAATAAAGGCAACGGAAAGAAGGTGAATTTTTTGCGAAAATTTAAAGAAATTATATCAGTTGCCCTGATTTTCACATTATTATTTACTGTTTCGACTTTTTCGCCTTATGCCGCTGATGATAAAAATGAGGTTTACATTGGCGGTGAGGCTTTCGGAGTTAAATTTTATGCTAACGGAGCAATGATAATCAAGCTTGAAAGCTACTACGACGGTGAAAAATATGTTTGCCCCGCAAAAGACGGCGGACTTAAAGTAAACGATATTATAAAGAAAGTAAATAATACAAAAATCAGCACAAATGAAGAATTAAAGTCTGAAATTGAAAAATCAAACGGCAATGAAATTACTGTTGAAATTGATAGAAACGGCAAAACCGAAAACAAAACCGTTTTGCCGATTAAAAATACCGTGGGAGTATATCTCCTCGGTGCGTGGGTTCGTGACAGCTGTGCAGGCATCGGAACTATGACCTATTATGATGACAGCAATAATTATTTTGCCGCACTCGGTCATGGAATATGCGACTGTGACACGGCTGCTTTGTTACCGTTAAAATCGGGAGAAGCGGTTCGGGCTGAAATCAGCGGCATTGAAAAAAGCGTCTGCGGTAAAGCCGGCAGTTTCTGCGGATATTTTACCGATGTAAAGTTTGGTAATTTGAGCGTCAACTCCCCTTTAGGAATTTTCGGAGATTTAACGAGTGAAAATTATAAAAGAAGCAAGAAATATCTGATTGCAAATGACGATGAGGTAAAAACAGGAAAAGCTGTTATGGTAACAACGCCAGTCGGAGATACGCCGCAGGAATATGATATTGAAATCAAAAGAATATGCAACCGTGATATGACATCAAATGAAAATTTTGTCATAAAAATAACCGACAGCAGATTGCTCGAAAATTGCGGCGGTATTGTACAGGGTATGAGCGGCAGTCCGATAGTTCAAAACGGTAAAATTATTGGTGCTGTTACCCATGTTTTTCTGAATAATCCCAAAGAGGGTTACGGTGTGTTTGCACAATATATGGCAAATCGCTACAATAATCAACACTAAATATATGATGGTTTGTTCATTTTTGATTTAGTAACGCAAAATATAAAACTTTTTTCTCAATTTTTCAAAAAAGTTTTGTGGAAGGTATTGCCAACTTTACCATTTTGTGGTAATATTAGTACAACAAAAATTACTGGGGGAAATCACAATGAACAACAAAATAAAACTAATCGTAACCGATGACGCTTCCGAATTTACGCAGGAAAATCTTAATATCTTACAAAGTAAGAATATTTCCGTTATTTTCTGTGCAAAAGACGGAGAAGAATTGTGCGATAAAATTAAAAGAGAAAGCCCTGACGTTGTACTGATGGATTCATTTATGACAAGGCTTGACGCAATCGGTGTTATGAGAAGCATTACACGGGAAAGCACGAAAGTGCCTGTGTTTATGGTATATTCGTCATTCCACAGCACTGTTCTTGAGCGTGAAATTATGAATTCGGGCGCATCGTATTTTGTGTTGAAGCCGTATAACATTTCCGAATTAAGCACCATTATCAGCGATTTGTCGGATTTGAGCAAGAAAAACAATATTGGCAGAGGCAGAGTTATCGACGCTTTCGGAATTGAAATGAAAGTGACCGATATTCTCCATGAAATAGGAGTTCCGGCTCACATCAAAGGCTATCACTATCTGCGTGATTCAATCATTATGTCTGTTGAGCATCCTGAAATTATCAATGCCGTGACAAAACAGCTCTATCCGTCGGTTGCCAAAAAGTACGAAACAACTTCTTCACGGGTTGAAAGAGCTATAAGACACGCAATTGAGGTTGCATGGGATCGAGGTGACATTGATGTTTTGAACTCATATTTCGGATATACAATTCACAACGACAGAGGTAAGCCCACAAACAGCGAATTTATTGCCATGATTTCTGACAAATTAAGACTGCAGATTAAAAATGCAGGCTAAAAAAGAGCCGCTCGTTAAGAGTGGCTCTTAATATATTATTTAGTTTTGCCAATATCGTGTCTGTAATGAGCGCCTTCAAAGGAAATTTTTTCTACTGCTGCATATGCCTTTTCAAGTGCCTCATCAAGTGTATCCGCTGTCGCAGTAACACCGAGAACTCGACCGCCGTTTGTATAGAACTTTCCGTTTTCGTACTTTGTGCCGGCATGATAAACAATTGCGCCATCGACACCGCCGTTATCATTAAGACCGAACATCTCTATACCCTTTTTATATGAAACAGGATATCCGCCGCTTGCCATAACAACACAAGCCGCAGCACCGTTGTCCCATTCAATGTCAAGGTCGGAAAGCTTTTCGTCAATAACAGCCTCACAGATATCTACAAGGTCAGTTTTAAGTCTTGGAAGAACAACCTGAGCCTCAGGATCGCCGAAACGGGCATTGTATTCAATAACCTTTGGACCGTTCGGTGTAATCATAAGTCCAAAGTACAGACAGCCCTTAAAAGGTCTGCCCTCTTTATTCATCGCCTCAATCGTAGGGATAAAGATTGTATCCATACATTCTTTGGCAATCTCGTCTGTATAATACGGGTTCGGGCTGATTGTGCCCATACCGCCTGTGTTAAGACCTTCGTCATTATCAAAAGCACGTTTGTGGTCTTTTGAGCTGACCATAGGTTTTACGCACTTACCATCTGTAAATGCAAGAACAGAAACCTCGGGACCTGTAAGAAACTCTTCGATAACGATATTGTTACCTGAGTCGCCAAACTTCTTGTCCTCCATAATTTCTTTGACTGCTTCAATTGCCTCATCAACAGATTGAGCAATAATTACACCCTTGCCGAGTGCAAGACCGTCAGCCTTTACAACAACGGGAGCGGTATTTTCGTTCTTTATATAGTCAATTGCTTTCTGAGCGTCATTGAATACTTCATACTTTGCAGTAGGTATGCCGTATTTCTTCATAAGATTTTTTGAGAAAACCTTTGACGCCTCAATAATAGCGGCATTTGCATTAGGACCGAATGCTCTGATTCCAGCCTCCTGCATAGCGTCAACCATGCCGTCAGCAAGCGGATCATCAGGAGCTACAAAAACGAGATCAATTGCATTGTCCTTTGCAAACTTAACCATATTTTCTTTATCCATAACTCCGATATTAACAAGCTCGGCATCTCTTGAAATACCGCCGTTGCCGGGAGCGCAATAAAGCTTTGTGCATTTAGGACTTTCAAGAAGCTTTTTAATTAAAGCGTGTTCTCTGCCGCCCGAACCAATCATTAAAATTTTCATAACCGCACCTCTATCAGTGATGGAAAAGACGAATACCCGTAAATGACATTGTCATATTGTACTTATTGCAGGTTTCAATAACATTATCATCACGAATTGAACCGCCAGGCTGTGCAACAAACTTAACGCCTGAACGCTTTGCTCTTTCAATGTTGTCACCGAATGGGAAGAATGCGTCAGAACCGAGTGAAACACCGTCAAATGTTGCAAGCCAAGCCTTTTTCTCTTCCTTTGTAAGAGGTTCGGGCTTAGTTTTGAAGAACTGCTGCCATATACCGTCAGCAAGCACATCCTCATAATCATCAGAGATGTAAACATCAATAGTGTTATCTCTGTCAGGACGGCGGATGTTGTCAACAAACGGAAGGTTCATAACCTTCGGATGCTGTCTGAGATACCAGATATCAGCCTTATTGCCTGCAAGTCTTGTGCAGTGAATTCTCGACTGCTGACCTGCGCCTACACCGATTGCCTGACCGCCCTTTGCGTAGCAAACAGAATTAGACTGAGTATATTTAAGAGTAATAAGAGCAACAAGAAGGTCACGCTTAGCATCCTCTGTAAAATTCTTATTATCTGTTACAATGTTCTGAAGGAGCATTTCTTCGTCAATTTTGAGTTCATTTCTGCCCTGTTCAAATGTAATGCCGAAAACATCCTTATGCTCAATAGGAGCAGGAACATAGTTCGGGTCGATTTTTACGACATTATAGTTGCCTTTCTTTTTTGACTTGAGGACTTCAAGAGCCTCGGGAGTATAGTCAGGAGCAATAATACCGTCAGAAACCTCTCTCTTGAGGAGGATTGCAGTCTGAACATCGCAAGTATCGGAAAGAGCCACCCAGTCACCGTATGACGACATTCTGTCTGCACCTCTTGCCATTGCATATGCGCTTGCAATCGGAGAAAGCTCAAGGTCATCTACAAAGTAGATTTTCTTGAGTGTGTCAGAAAGCTCAGTTGCAACTGCCGCACCGGCAGGACTTACATGCTTGAATGATGCAGCCGCAGGAAGACCTGTTGCCGCTTTGAGTTCCTTTACGAGCTGCCATGAGTTAAATGCATCAAGAAAGTTGATGTAACCGGGTTTGCCGTTGAGAACCTCAACAGGAAGATCTTTGCCGTCCTGCATGAAAATTCTCGAAGGCTTCTGATTCGGGTTACAGCCGTATTTTAAAGCAAGTTCGTTCATTGGATTCATCCTTTCCGAAAAATAAATTAGTTGTTTTTATTGATAATTCTTGACTCTGCCTTATTTGAAGCAATGTCAATATAGCGTACAAAAAGTGAAACCTTGTTATCCTCATTGAGAGAATTCCAGATTTTCTCGGCAAATGTGTCAATATCATCGTTACCGATTTCTACGAGTGTAGGTTCACCCTCAAAGCTCGGAAGCGGATTGCCGTCACTCATATATGTGTGAATGAATCTGCCAAGACCGTTTATCGGCTTGTCATATGTAAATGTGTATCTTTCGCAGCAATCGGGATTGCCGTCTGCACTTTTGAGAATTGACATTGCATAGTTCATCTTGCCGTTTTCACACTCAACGATACCTGAAATTCGAGGAGTGTAGTTAGGACCGTCAGGCTCAAATTCTCTTGTTGTGAGTGACTGTTCAAATGTCTGACCTTCATTCATAAGATCATAAACAGTATCTGTCTGGTCACCGTTAGTAACGATAGTTTTGTTGCCGAGAACTCTTACGGGAGAATAGATGATAAGTGACGGATCAACAAGCTTTGACGGATCAAAAGCCTGAGTTTTGATGCCGTCCTCGGTTTCTGCAAACACTCTGTTTCCGCTGTTTTCGCTTCTGCCCATAATGAAGTATGCAATAACAGCCTTTGAGCCGTCTGCGCTTTTGCCGATTACAATGCCTCTGCCCGGATATGAAGTTGAAGCAATGTCATTGTAAAGTGATACAGGTTTCATATTTTTCCTCCGTTAGTCAAGAATTTCGGTTTTATTGTCTTTTACTATAATTTTATCTTCGCAGAAAAGCGAAACCGCCCTTGGAAGAATCTTCCATTCAGCCTGTTCCATAACTCTTTTCTGAAGAATTTCGGGTGTGTCACCGTTCTGAATTTCAACGGATTTTTGAATGATAATGGGACCGCCGTCGCACACTTCGTTTACAAAATGTGCGGTAGCACCCGTTACCTTGACGCCTCTGTTAAGAGCCTCCTCATGAACTCTGAGTCCGTAATAGCCCTCGCCGCAGAATGACGGAATAAGCGACGGATGGATATTGATTATTCTGTTTTCAAAAGCAGAAATAAACTGCTTTCCGAGAATAGTCATAAATCCCGCAAGAACAACAAGGTCAACATCCTTGGATTTCAAAAGCTCGGTTACAGCAGAATCATACTCATCAAATTCGGCATAGTCTTTTCTCCTGATAACCTCAGTTGCAATCGAATTGTTTTTTGCTCTTTCAAGTGCATAAGCGTTTGGATTTGAGGACACAACAAGAGAGATTTTTCCGTTTTTAATCTCTCCCCTGTTCTGAGCGTCAATAAGTGCCTGAAGATTTGTGCCGCCGCCCGACACAAGAACTGCAATATTTTTCATTATTCAAACACTACTCCGTCATTACCGCTGATTACTTCACCGAGTACAACAGCGTCTTCACCGTTAGCCGCAAGGACCTCAAGAGCCTTGTCTGCATCTTCCTTGGCAACGGCGATTATCATACCTACACCCATATTGAATGTGTTGAACATATCGTGCTCGGGGATATTACCTACTCTCTGCATAAGCTTGAAAATAGGAAGAACAGGAATATTTTCCTTTTTGATTTTGGCTGAAAGACCGTCTGTAAGCATACGGGGAATGTTTTCATAGAAACCGCCGCCCGTGATGTGTGATACAGCCTTTACATCAACCTTATCCATAAGAGCGAGAAGAGGTTTTACATAAATTTTTGTTGGAGTGAGCAATGTTTCACCGAGAGTTTTGTCAAGCTCAGGATACTCGGCATTGATTGTTTCCTCGTTGATATCAAAGATTTTTCTGACAAGCGAAAAACCGTTTGAGTGAACACCCGAAGAACGGAGTCCTAAAAGTACATCACCCTCGCAAAGCTTTGAACCGTCAATCATCTTTGGCTTGTCTGCAATACCGACGCTGAAACCTGCAACATCATATTCATCAATAGGCATAAGACCCGGATGCTCTGCAGTTTCACCGCCGATAAGAGCACAACCGGACTGAACACAGCCTTCTGCAATGCCTGATACAATTTCAGCTACCTTTTCGGGATAGTTCTTGCCGATTGCGATATAATCGAGGAAGAAAAGAGGTTTTGCTCCACAGCAAATTACATCGTTTACGCACATTGCAACTGCGTCAATACCGATTGTGTCATGCTTGTCAAGAAGAAAAGCAAGCTTGATTTTTGTGCCTACACCGTCAGTACCGCTGACAAGTACAGGCTCTTCCATATCTTTGAATTTCTCCATGGAAAATGCACCTGAGAATCCACCGATTCCTCCAAGTACCTCCGGTCTCATTGTCTTGGCAATGTGTTTTTTCATCAGCTCTACTGATTTGTATCCTGCCTCAATATCTACGCCTGAAGTCTTGTAATCCATAATGTCCTCCTTATGACAACACTCTTTTATTTTTATGGTAAAAAATTTTAGTAGTTCTTGTATCCAACTTCCTGGAGTCTTGCATCTTTCTTTTCAACCTGTTCTTTCAGATTCTGGCTATACGCTTTCAGTCTGGAAAGAAGCTCTGCGTCAGAAGTTGCAAGGATCTTGGCTGCAAGAAGCCCCGCATTGGCACCGCCGTTGATCGCTACTGTGGCAACCGGGATGCCGCTTGGCATCTGTACGATAGAGTAAAGGGAATCTCTTCCTCCCAGAGATGTTGTATGCATCGGGATACCGATCACCGGCATTGGAAAGATCGCCGCGCACATTCCCGGAAGATGAGCTGCCATTCCTGCGCCTGCGATGATTACTTTGAAGCCTTTTTCTTCTGCTGTCTTTGCATACTCGAAAAATACATCCGGTTCTCTGTGTGCGGAAATGATCTTCATTTCATAATCAATCCCCAGTTTCTCCAGGATATCTGCTGCTTTGCTCATAACCGGCATATCTGAATCACTACCCATTACAATTCCTACTTTTGCCATTGTGTTCTCCTTTCGTGGTACACCAACTGAATGTTTACCTGTAGTTGTTTGACTATTGTTATTATTGTTATGGTTATTCTACGTATATTCTCACTTTCTGTCAATACGATCGGAAAAACTGTAAATTTACTAATTAACTTATATTAATATTTAATGGAAGATTCTCAAAAGGACGGTTTAATTCCTCGGTTCCAGGAAGAACAAACCTTCCATTTTCGATAATGGAGATCATTTCTCCCTCATCATCGATCACCCGGATACTTCCAAGCTCATCATAAGGAATGGTGATATCCGTGTGGCATCCATAATAAGCAAGGCTTACATCATCTTTACGCATCTCGGAAATCTCATTATCCCTGGCAATGATCTCCTTTCCGTCCGGATTGTATACCGGTGTATCTTCTGCCCAGCTGTAGCAGGTATCACCTACTGCGAAATGCGGTCCCATTTTCTCTGCGATCAGGATCGGAAGCTTATCCGCAATTCCGTATTTCAATGCAGCCACATAAGCTGTGGTGTTTGTACCGATGGCAAATTCGCCCATCGGGATCTTTGGATGATGATGGAGGATGTTATCCTCGATATATTTCCGGTTTTCTTCTTCTGTTTTAAAATTGGAGCAGGTATAATCGATCACCTGACCACAGTCAAATACCAGTTTCAGATCACGGAACTGCAACCCGTTCAGATAAACTTTTTTCACATGAAGGATCCCACCGGTTCCTGCAAGCTGCGGGGAGGTAAAAACTTCTCCTACCGGAATGTTCACATCTGCCACACAGTTCTCAAAATTCGTCTCTTTCGCAGGATCGTTCAGATGATGCAGCATCACGCGCAGATCCGTTCTGTTCTCCCCTTTTCCAAGCACCTGCACGGAAACGCCCTCGTCGAGCGCATCGATCAGGTACTGCTGGATGCGCTGGTATTTTTCGTAATCGAGCGTGTTGATCTTTACGATCTCACGGAAAATTTTTTCGTAGCGCGGATCGATCTCCGGCATCGGGTAGGCGATGATCGTGTAGCCGTACTCGTCATCCTTGATATAGCGGTTTACAATCTGGCCCGCCTCGTTCTGGAAACCGACACGGAGCTTTTGCTGGCGCTCATTTAAGTGCAGTGCCTGTTTTTTATTTACTGGCTCAAACGGAACTTCGCCGAAGGTTTCCACCACGGCAGGGCCGGCATAGCCATCCGCCAGTTCTTTGTACTCGTCGTATTTCACCTGCATCGCGCGGAGCCGTCTCTTCACGAGATCCTCGTTGAGATACAGCGCCTCATCGTTCCGGTGATCGTAGTCATACTGCTTATTCGCAGACGCACCGGCAACCCACGTTCTCCGCGCACCGCGGGAAATCACCGGCTCGAGTCCCATCTCGCGGAACTGTAATATTGCCGCACGGATCATGCGCTCAAAACCGATGTGGAAGCGGATGCTGACTGTCTTCTTTTTCGACAGATCTTTTCGCGCCACGAGAAAGCACTTGCGGAAGCCTTCTGTGTAGGTGCGTGCCATCGCGTCGATTTCTTCCTGGCTGAACGTATTTAAAAAGCGGGCTGTACCCTTCTCATTTTCGGTGATATATTCGCCGTACTGGTACAGATACCGCAGATCCGTCAGATCAGATTCCATCACAATATCCTTCACAAAGTGCAGCGACGGGTCGACGATTTCGCGCACCTGGCATTCCTGGCGCTCCTCGGCGTAATCGCTCACATACCAGTAAATGCTCTCTTTTACATACTGCGCGGACGGCAGCGTCTCCTCCTCGAACATCGCATACAACTCGAGATACAGCTCCATCGCCGCAGTCAGCTCCAGCAGGCGGTCCTCATAGACCCAGACAACAGCATTTCCCAGCTCCCGGTACAGGCAGCAGAGGCTCCTTCCATGCGTTTCACCAAGTGCCCGCACGGCAAACGCCGGGTTTCCGTAGGAGGTCTCATACCGCTCCCCGATCACATCTTCATACGGCTCGCGGTTAAAAACAGCCAGCTCTTCCTCGGATGCTGTTTTTAGATATCCTTCTGCGATTCTGCTCCGGATCTGGTCCATTTTGCAGAGGTACTGTGCCATCTGTGCAAAAAAATCGCGGTACGGCTGCGGAACGCTTTTTTCCGCCGGAATCTGGCGGATCCGCTCAATTGCAAGCGCATACCGCTCGTTTAATAATTCATCCGTCATAAAAAAATCCCTTTCTGTTTCTCTTTAACTGTTACGAGGGGCAGATCTGCCCCTCATTCTTCTTAACTTATTCCTGTTTTTCTTCCCGGTCGTCAATAATTTTTCCATCCCGGATACTCTGTTCGAGAATCTCTTCCATATAACTCCAGATCTCCTCGGAGCCGGTCGCCGTCTTCTCGTTTCGTTTTAACGGCTGGGAAATCCGCACATTGTGGCGGGTCCAATCTTTTCCATCGTTCTCATGATTTAAAAGCAGCGGCTGGAAATTGTCCATCACATGGGCAAAGCGCGCTTCCGGTGTCTCATACGCTTCGAACTCGAGCCAGAGATCCATCAGCATTTTTCCCTGATCCTCCGGCAGCAGGCCGTAGATACGCTCGGCCGCTTTGTGTTCTCTCTCGTCTTTTGTTTTGTTTGCCTCCGCGTCGTACGCATACGTGTCGCCTGCATCAATCTCCACGAGGTCGTGAATCAGCAGCATGAGCATCGTTCTGCCGATGTCGATTTTCTCATTCGAATATTCCTGCAGCAGAAATGCCATCACCGCCATGTGCCATGCGTGCTCCGCGTCGTCCTCCTGGCGCGAATAGCCGCGGATGTGCGTCTGGCGCAGGATCTGTTTTTCTTTATCAATCTCCAGAATAAAATTCAGCTGTTTTTCAAAACGTTCGCGATCCATCTTTTTCCCCTTTTCTTTTATATGTACTCCCGGAGTCTTTCTGCGCTTGATTTTACGAGAGTACATTTATCTCACACCGATCAGAAACAGTGCCAACCATGCGACCAGCATGCCGCCGCTCGTAATCGAGCCGAGAACCGACATTCTGTGGCTGACCTGTTCTTCTTTAAAGCTCTTCATTCCCACATAGAAGCCGTATCCCGACAGAAGAAATGAGAACAGTCCCGCTGCTCCGAGAAAAATGCCTCCGTTTCCGCGGAATGCAAACGATACGACCGAAGCCAGCAGAAACAGAAAGACCGAAGCACCTGCCATATAGAGAGCTTCCTTTCCGCCTTCCGACGGCTTCCGGACAAAATTGTAATTATACTTCTTCCTCGCCATATTTCCATCTCCTGAATTTATTGCAGATCAGGAATGCGCCGCAGCCGATCATGGCTCCAAGCGTATTCAGGATCAGATCATCTACATCAAAGCAGCCCACCTTCGTGATGAGCTGAATCGTCTCCACGCAGAGGCTGAACATAAAACCAAGAAGCGATACTTTCCAGAAACTCTCCATTTTTTTGTGCATCACCGGAACGATAAAGCCGAACGGCAGAAAACCGATCACATTGCCCGCCAGATTTAAAAATGCGGCAAGGAATCCCACCTTTTCGCGGTAAATCCAGAACCGTCTGATTTCCTGAAACGGCACCAGATTGTAACGGTAATCCAGTTCAAAA
>OIAY01000263.1_pt1 | contig 20788 bp, 15 predicted proteins | sample 1580831 | NCBI WGS metagenome assembly OIAY01 (sample SAMEA3882522, study PRJEB24775) | human gut metagenome | biome: human-associated habitat; feature: intestine environment; material: feces | place: Netherlands | collected 2009/2010 | reverse complement strand
ATATGTATATTTATAAACAAGCAAGTTGATATTTATTCACTTGCGAAACTTCAGTATATGGATATTTCGACTGATTTTTTTTCCATTCTTCTACCCAATCTCTACTTCTTTTTAGTTCTTCTTTATCACCCGTAGTACTGTAGGAATAGTATTGACATGATTTTAATTTGCATATAGTTTCCGTTGCACCATCTGAATGTGGATCAATAAAGACACATAGTGTTTTATCTTTACAAATAAAAATATCAGCTATGCCTATATTGGAAATTCTAAGATAATTATCTTTTGGCGGTAATACTCCCCAATATTTATAAGGTGTTATATAGCATCCCTTATATGTTTTCCAAACAGTGAACTCTACTTCATTGATAATATAAAAAGTTCTATACCAAAATACCCTAAACAAAACAAATGCAAATATACAGAATCCGAGAAGGAAAGTTTTTTGTACCTTTCCTCCTCGAAAACATTTATGAGTATCTATTCGATGAAAAAACATGTCTTTTATTAAATAGGAATAAAGTTTATTATTATCTTCCAAATAACGATTTAAACCAGCCTTTTATCACATTCCAAGTATGGACTCGTCCTTCTTGTAACATTCTTTGAACTTCATACTGTTGTTGCCAGTATTTTTTGTGCCCTCTATCAAAGCCTGCTTTCTCGGCGGCCTGAGAAACCATAGCCTCTGTAGAAAATCCGCCCTTTTGTACAGATTCCAGTGCATCAAATGCCGCACGAGAAGCTTCCCAACTCTGTCCTGAGATACCTGCCATATATCCAGCACTATAGTTACCTATGTCACGTGCCGATGCAATAAATTTATTACCATTTTCATCTGTGAATGGCATCCCTCGATATGAATACTGTGTCCAGTTCAGATTTCCTCTGTTTTTAATGCCTATAGTCTTAAAGTCATATTTCTGTCCTCCTGTCGCATTGGCCATATAATAAATAACATCTATTTTACTTTTAACGATGTCTTGTAACTACTCAGCACCCCTATGGGCATGAGTAATCGTCTTACTGTTGTACTACAGCAAGAATTGCATTGAATTTCGAATTTCCGTTCTTCATAGCAGTTTCAGCGATGGAGTGCAGCTTGGCAAAATCATCGGCACCGCTGTCTGTTCGGAAGCAACCGCTGACTTTCTGCTTTATCTTGATTTTCCTAACTCCCCGCTCACTGGCATTGTTCTCGTAAGGCACACTTGGATTGGAGAGAAAGGTAAATAGGTAGTCTTTGACCTTAAGGATACCTCTCTTGAATTTTTCAAACTCGTTATCTAAATGCGTGAGGCTTTCACCCAAGAGGTTCTTCATCTTTGTCTTCAGTACCTTTATCTTTCTAGAGGTAATGTTGTCCTCTCTTCTGAGATTTATAGAGTGTTCTATCAGATGGATGAATCTCCGTGACCAGTTCTGGTTTGAATCCAGTTCGTTCAGATACTCTGCATTCCTAAGAAGATGAGCCAGGCAGACCTGATGGTCCTTAACATTCATCTTGAAGTAGCTCTGATGTCTGTCAGTCACAAGTGTCGAATAGGGAAGTCCCTTTGGAAACTTGGAATCTATGGCCTTCTGACCTCGCGATTCTGACTGGAACACGTATGTAAGCAGGTCGTTCTGGAATATCCAGTTCCAATGCAGATGCTTTCCTACCGTAGCACCAGTTTCATCGGCTCCTACGACAGACGCTGTTTCCAGCCTCTTGCGTATTTCCTCGTATGCACTATCTGCCTTGCCGCTATTCTCTTTGAGTATGTTCTGCACTGTTCCCTCACTTATATTCTGGCTGGACAGGTCGGATATAAGTTCTGCAATCCTTTTGATCGGAATACACTGCACTACATTAAGGTATGTCACCAGTGCACGGAGGTTGTCACCATACTTGATACGACAGTTGGGAGCTTCGCAGTTGTTTACGCAACCGCATTCACAGACCTTCTCGTAATACTGTTCCTCGCAGGTCTCTACGACCACCTTGATATCAACAATTTGTGTCTTACGGATCTTCTGGCATGGTATATCAATCAAGAGCCGACCACAGCATTTACAATAGACTGGTTCGTGCTTTACAATTACGTCTGGTTCTGCTATAGTCTGCAGTGTGTGACCCTTGTGGCCAGGCTGTCCACCGCTCGGCTTTCCGCTTGGCTTGCGAAGAGACTTTGTCCTGCGCTGCTCACGGGAAGCGATACTTTCTTGGGATGGAGGGATACTGCTGTTACTGCTGTTTTTCTCGGGCTTTCCTGGTGTACTTGATGTATCGTCATCAGTTTCCTCGAGTTCCTTGATACGCTCTTTAGCAACGGCAAGTTCTGCCTTTGTGGAAGCAAGTTCTGTCTTTAGATTATGTATCTCCACGTCCTTCTGGTTAATGACACGGTTGAGGCGTCCGATCTCCTCAGTCTTCTCGGAGTCGGACTTCTCAAGTTTGCGCAGACGCTGGTTTATCTGGCGCAAAACAACATCTATGTCAGTACAGTCGCTTGCCATTTTTTTGGTGCAAAGATAAGCATTTTTCTCCACATGGCAAAATCACGATTTACATCCCTTAACGCAGACTTTTGACTTACGGGGAATGCAAAAACGCATCTCCTGGCAGATAATCTGTTGAAGGGCGATAATAGACAAAGGAGACATGTTGGAGGCATCATCGGAAAAGAACTCGTTAAATGAACTGTTTTAAACAGCCTACGTCCTCATCGACTCAATCATTAAAAAGTTTGTAATGATGAAGAAAATAAGCAAAATCAAGTTTATGCTTTATTAACGAGAAGTTTTCTATAGGGGTGCTGAGTAGTTACCTTCTGCGTTCGGTTTGCTAATTATTTACAAATCGGCATTTACATCATCACCTTTCACTTCTTCCCAGCCGTTGATTTCGACTCCGTCCACTTCCATGCCTTCGGGAGTCTCAACCAGCGTTCCGCCGAGGGTCAGCGATTCGCCCTTTCCGGTGTTGAACCCCTTGAGGGCTTCCGTGATGTCGCTTTTCAGCGTCGTGGGGGTCGGGTTGCCGTCCGCATAGCGGATTTCACCCGTCAGCAGTTGTTCCGTGCCGGTCACACCCAGCAACCGCACCGTGGCTTTCCACTTGCCGGCATCGTCACCTTCGGTTATCTTGGTGAAGGGCAGCACGACGTTTGAAGCGGCTCCGTAGGTATCGGTAGCGAAATCGAGAGTTCTGGCTGCACCCGTCAGATGGGCAACAATCTCCGTGATGCGTCCGGCGGCATCCCCCGTCGGTTTGATGATAAGCGTCAGTTCGCGTACCTGCTGCTTCATTGCGGCGGTCAGCGGATAGTCCTTGTCTTTCTCGATGCTCACCTGTTTCGTATAGGTGAAGAACCATCCCGGGGCATTGTTCACAAAGGCATCCGTTCCTGCCCGGTTTCCCGTGGCTGCGGCAATGGTGGCGGTGGTACCATTTACCATGATTCCTTCAGCAGGGTTCCACACCGCAAGGGTGTAGCTGCCCGGAGCAAACAGATGGTTGGGGGCATGGGTGGCGGAAGTCTCCGTACCCGTATAGTCACCCATGGTAACCGTCCATGTGGTAGGTATGTCGATACCCTCACCGCGTGCCGACCAGTCGGCTGTCACCGCAATCTTCCCATAGTCGGGATGCGGCGTGTCATAAAGCGTGTCCTTCACGCAGGAAGAGAGCAGCACGGCGGCTGCCATTCCTACCATATTTATATATTGTCTTGCTTTCATACTCTATTCCTCCGTATTAGAATAACTTCCATACCAATGTCACACCGGCGTTGATGGGGCCACACCAATTTTTTGTCTCGTTGCCACAGCGCACGCGCACACCATCGATGACTTCATATTTTTCGAAATCGGCATTCAGGTAGCCCAAACCGAGGTTGAAATCAAGAGCCAATGCCTTGTTCATCCGCAGCTGATAGCCGGCGGTGATGCCACCACCCATCAGGTCGCCCTGCTTGCCTGCTTCGGAGAACTTGTAGTTGAACTGTCCGGTCTTGAACATCGCACCCAGATACCAGGCTTTCTTCTCACCCATATAGTAACGTACTTCCGGAGCCACTTCCCAGAGTGCATAGCGGCAATCTTTGTCATTCCAACTCCAAGAAGTCCACGAGCCGTTTACGGCAATGCCCCACGACGGGCAGATACGCCATTCCACGCCAAGATCTGGTGTCAGGGTAGCCCAGCGCAGCAGGTTGGCACGCAGGGAAAAATGATAGTCGGTTGGGGTTTCCAATGGCATGTCGGCAAGTTTATTTTGGTGAGCGGCTTTCTCGGCTTTTGCCTTTTCTGCGGCAAATCGGGCTTCTTCCGCTTTACGTTGCTCTTCGGCAAGCCGTTCCTGCTCGGCACGCTTCTCGGCTGCCAGTCGTTCGGCTTCCGCCTTGCGTCGTGCTTCCGCGTCCGCATCCGTCACGGCTGTTTCCTTTACCGGTACCGTCAAGCGCACGGTAACAAAATCACCCTCAGTCGCATGGTTGCGGGTAATGAAATTCTCCTCTTTTATTTCCGCGCGTGTAATCAGTTCGGATTTTACTCGATTGGCACGGATCTTCGCCGTTGCAAGGTTCTCGGCTTCACTGCTCTGCGAATTGCAGTATCCGTCAACCAATAGCGGCAGTTTACCGTCAAGAATTGTTGCTTTGTTGTTTTCGATACATTCCAACAGGCGGGCAAGTTCCGTGTCGTTGCCTTTCCAAGGCACGTAGAACATGTCCTTCTGCGGAACGAATCGGAAGATGCAGGTCGTGTCTGCTTTCTGCTGCGCAATGACAGGAAAAGTTAGCGTCATCAGCCACAGAAACAGGGTAAGAAAAGTGATTTTTCTGCTCATATAAACTTGAATTCATTATCTTTGTCATCTCCAAAGGTAATAAATGCCATTCAGCGCCCAAAATATTACAAAAACTTTTTCTGTTGAAATACAGCGTTTTATAAAAAATTGTCGTTTGAGCACTTTTCAAATTGTCGTTAGAGCACCTTTTTGTCGAATTAGCACTTTTTTGTCGCTTGAGCACTTTTTGAAAATGGGCTTCTGAGACCTTTTTCATCGGCTTTTTACCACACAAATTATTCCAGATTTGCTTTTTTCCACTTGCCAGGCGTACATCCTTCCTTTTCGGTAAATGATTTGATAAAGTTACTGCGAGAAAGAAAGCCGGAAGACTCAGCCAGCTTCTGTATATTGATTTCCGGATGCTCCTTCAGTATGTTTTTCGCATACTCCAACCGGAGACCGGTTATCCATTCGCGGAATGTCATTTTATACGTAGTCTTGATATAAGCGGAAAGATAGGTACGGTTCGTATGAAGTATTTCGGACAGTTCTTTTATGGTAAGTCCCTGCTGGACATAGCCGTCTGTCTTTATCCAGTTGGCCACTTTCTCTATAATTTCTGTATAGGACACTGGAACTTCTTTCTCAGAAACTATTTTAGGTTCTGTTTCTGTTTCTGTCAGAAGTTCTTCTTCAGACTGTATATCTTGCTCAAAAGCATTTTCCACCTGTTCATAGAACAGCAGGTAGTTCTGATAGCTGTAGAAAAGATAGCTGTAGAACGGTATTGACGACAAAATCCAGATAAAAACATATTTGTCTGGCAGAAATGTCAGCAATCCGCATCCGACACCGAAGATAACAGCCCAATAAGTGAATATGGAAAGCCATTCGATATATGTACCTATATCATCCGCCTGAGTTTCATTGAAAATCCGAATGGCTCTACGGTATGCAATTATGACTCTGCGAGCTAAAACGACTCCAAAAACGACTAACCATACAGCTAAAGCAAATAAAGAGAATTTTTGCATGATTCCGCTTGGCAACAGGAACAACACAACTCCGGAAAGAGTTGAAAATATAATCCATAAAATGATATGTGTCCACACACGCCGTTTGGTAATGTAAAAACGATCAAGCAACATTATCAATGCCGAACTGAACAGAGAATAGCACAGGAAGTATGTGGACATGTTCATCAATATGGCAGAATCCGCATTTTTGAATCGGATACCAAAGAAGAAATGTACCGAATAATTTGCCGAAAGCAGCAGCATAGCTATACCCATAATCTGTCGGGAGCGGAGATAATTCTTGAAAATTATCTTTTCAGGAGTCTTTGCAAACAAAAAATAAAAGCCGAAGAATAACATCAACGGCAGTGCGGTATAAAGTGAAAAACTGTATATAGATGGCTCCATTGTTATGCTTATTTGATTTTGATACAAAGTTACGTCTTTTTCTTCACAAATAGACACATAATCTATGATTTAACGTTATAGATTCGGTCATATTAGATTGAAAAATTATTAGAATTAAAGCCAGTGGTGAAAAATTCAACCACTGGCTTTTTCTGTCAAGACTTCGATATTAAAGTTTTACACCTTTGGATTCCGATAAACCGGGTCTCCCTATAATTAAATGACTGCGTACAAAGTCCACGTGCGGGCTTTCCGGCTGTTGTTCCGTCTGTTTTTTCTCGTTGCCTTGCCGGTTCTCTTCCGTGTTTTCCTGAGCCGGAGCCAGCTCAAGCTGTATCTTGCGGTCCAGTGCGGCGAGTTCGGACTTCAGCTGTTTCAGCTCGTCCTCCTTCTTCCACACCTTGCCCGCTATCTCCTGCAACTGCGGAATCTCCTTTTCCAGCACTTCGTTCTTAGACTTGTACTGGTCGATGATGGTCGGAATCCTCTCCAATGCGTTCAGAAAGTTTCGTGCGGCAGCAATCGGGTCTGCCATCGCCAGATGCCCGTTGTTGTAGGTGTACTTGTAGTTGCCCTCCACCACGAAGCGGTTGTCGGTGAACTCCAGACCTTCTTTGAGTGTCCTCTCGCTGACCACCTTTATCGGAAAGCCGTAAAGTTCCCCGACAGCCTTGTACAGTCCACCAGTCATGGCGTTCTTGGCGATTTCCTGCAAACGCTTACCGATGACCTTCTCATCCGTTGAATCCACGCCGTCCACCTTGACAAGATTAAGACGACTGCCTTCCCTATCAGTCTGCACAACGGAAAGAAAACGGTTCCAGTCTTCCGTCATGGCTTCGATGAAAGCCGTGTTGTTGCGCAGTTCTCCCGTCTTGGATTCCAGCTTGAACTCCGAATCGCGCTTGCCCTTGTTGAACGACTTGCGTTCCCCTTCGAGCGAGGCGATACGCTTCTCTAATTTCGCCTTATCCAAAAGGTCGGTATTGCCGGAGAGCAACGCCATATACTCCGAGAAGTTCATACCCGATTTTTCGTCCATTGCTCCCTCGTCGATGGTACGTGCGCCCATCGCTCCACTTTTGAGCTGCGATATGAACGTCTGCTTGCAGTGCAGCAGATTGAACTTGTAGCTGTCCAGCGACTTTTCCACCGCGTAGATGATGACATCCACGTTATTCTCGGCAAAATGCTTGGCAATCTCGTTCCCGGCTCTAACACCCCGTCCGTCACGCTGTTGCAGGTCGGACGGTCGCCACGGTGTATCAAGGTGATGGATGGCGACACATCTTTTCTGCGCATTCACGCCCGTTCCGAGCATACTTGTGGAGCCGAACAGCACGCGCACCGTCCCGGCGTTCATGGCATCTATCACCGCCTTACGAGCCTTATCCGTCTTACACTCCTGAATGAAGCGCACCTCACTTGCCGGTATGCCGTAATCCTCCACCAACTTGCGTTTTATCTCGCTGTACACGTTCCATCCTTCCCCCGGCTGATATGTCCCCAAGTCGGAGAACACGAACTGCGTACCCTTGTGCGCCTCGTACTTGTGGTAATACTCTGCAATCATCTTGGCACAATGGCTTGCCTTGTTGTCGGGATGGTCCTCGTAGTTCGGGTCTATCATGCGCATATCAAGAGCCATCTTTCTCGCATAGTCGGTGGCGATGAGCATCTTCGCCTTTTCCTCCGTTTCCGACAGGGGTAACCTGCCAAGCAGAGTGGCATCGCCGGTTTTGGCAAACTGCATCAGCTTCTGTATGAAGTCCTCCTGCTCCGGTGTGGGCGGTATGTGGTGCAGTCTCTCATTCTTGTTTGGTCTGTCCACACCTACATCCTCCGCCGTGCGGTAGTCGGTAATCTCGTTGTAGAAGGCGGCAAGCTCCGGCACCTTGATGAAATAGCGAAAACGCTCCTTCTGAACGATATTGTTCGTTACGTTGAACTCAAAATCGGTCGTCTTTTTGGCGAAGATGGCAGCCCAAGCATCGAAACAGCGGATGTCCTGCCGTTCCAGTTCGTTGGGGCGCAGGTATTTGAAGAGCAGGTACAGTTCCGTCAGACTGTTGGAAATGGTCGTGCCCGAAAGGAACGTAGCCCCCAAGTCCTTGCCCGTGCGTTCCTGTATGGTACGGATGGCAAAGAGCATATTCAGGGCCTTCTGGCTTCCTTCCGAGTTTCCCAATCCCGCCACACGGTCATGACGGGTGTTGAAAGTCAAGTTCTTGAACTGGTGACTCTCGTCAATGAAGATGTGGTCGATGCCCATCTGCTTGAAGTCCACCACATCATCCGTGCGGGACTTGATAGCGTGTTCCACCTTCTCCAGCTTCGCCACAAGGTTATGCTTGCGCTTCTCCAGCCCTTTCAGCATCGCCCGCGACACGTTCTTGCCCTGCTGCCGCAAGACTTCGAGGTTTTCCTCCACCGTGTCAAGCTCCGCCTGCAGGATGCGCTGCTGCAACTCCGGTGACTGCGGTATCTTGCCGAACTGGTCGTGCGACATGATGACACAATCGTAGTCGTTGTTCTTTATATTATTGAAGAAGCGCACACGGTTGGCGGTCGAAAAGTCCTTCTCCGAAGCGTACAGAATACGTGCGTTGGGATATGCCGCCTGATAGGTGGCGGCAATCTCCGCCACATTCGCTTTCAGCCCGATAATCATCGGCTTGTGCGCCAAGTTCAGACGCTTCATCTCATGTGCCGCTATGCACATTATCAGCGTCTTGCCGGTTCCAATGGCTAAGCACAATGCGCCTTGCTTCCCTTTATGGAAGCAGGTTTCAATGTACTCGCCGCCGAACCGTACGTACTCGTCTCCAAGTATACGGCTCTCCGTGGTTATTGTCAGTCTATTTCTTTCCATGAATCTTGTTATAACATTTCTCGCAAACTGCGATTGTTTTTCTTTGTCGGGCAATCATGAGTTTCTCCCATGCTTCTTTGCCTTTCAAATCCTTGAGCTTGCGGACATGTATCATTTTCAGATTATCCTCAGCTCCACAATATTCACATTTATGGGCTTTCAAGCGAGCCATAAGGCTTGTGCTCTCCATTCCATAGTAACTGGGCATAATGTGCGCATTGTCAATGCGTGCTTCCTTGTTCAACCTAAACCCACCATGATATAGGGTACGTTCCAGCCATTGACCTTTTTTGTTTTGGTATCTTACCGTGAAAATATTGTCCTTACAATACTTGTTGACAATCTTTCTTACGGTAGATTCGTACTTTGACGAGAAGGTCTTGTACATACTCTCTTTCATGATTCCGTAGAAACTGTTGAGAATGTTGACATTGTTTGCAATACAGTAGTAGTTGTATATACCTCTAATTTCTGAATTGTATCGGTTCAATATTTCAAGGTCATCGTTACTACGAAGATAAGGACGAGAAGTTGACTCCCATACTTCCTTGCCATCCTTGATTACAATGCGCATGGCATTGTAATCCAACAGTTTCTTTCTCATTGCCTCAAAAGGCAACAATAAGACAACCTTGTGGTCAAGTGAGCGGATTGGAATACCTCTGTAATCCTTTTTCGTCTTGTTTGTACTGCGGACAGTCACCTCAAAGCCAAGAAATTTTGCTGTATCATGTGCATTAGTGATAAGTGTCTTTTCATCGGAAAGTTGAAGCTGTAGCTGTTCATGCAAGAAGATTTTAATGTCCTCTTTTGCTTTTAGGCAATCTGCCTTACTTCCAATTACACAAATCAGAAAATCGTCTGCATACCGCACGTATTTCATTCTCTTGAAGTTTTCGTCCATGTCAAGAGTTGCAGGAAGTTGTTGCATTTCACGATGCAGGGATGCTATCTCTGAACGTAAAACACCTTTCTTCTGCTCGTCCTGTTCATTCTTCAGTTTCTTTACTCGTTTGTCTTTACGACTTGCAACCCTCTTGTATTCGGGATTGCGTTGCCGTGCCTTACCCTTGTTGAATGTCTCGATATATCTCAACATGAATTTGTCGAACTTATCCAAATATACATTCGCCAAGATAGGACTGATGATACCGCCTTGTGGAGTGCCGATGTAGGAGTTCTTATATTCCCACTGCTCCAAGTAACCCGCTTTCAAGAATTTTCGTATCAGTCGCAAGAATCTCTCATCGTGGATGCGTTCACCAAGAATGCTTATGAGAACATCATGGTTGATGTTGTCAAAGAATCCCTTGATGTCACCCTCTATGAACCATCTTGTTCCCGAACCTCCCTTTTGTAAGGAAGCCATAGCAGTATGACACCCTCTGTGTGGTCTAAAACCATGCGAGCAATCTTCAAAGTGTCCCTCGTAAATTGCTTCGAGTATCATTCTTACTACTTCTTGAACGAGCTTATCCTTGAAAGAAGGGATACCCAACGGACGAAGTTTTCCATTCTTTTTGGGTATGTATATTCTTCTTGCAGGACAAGGACGATAGCTTTCATCCTTTAGTTGTTCTATGAGGTCACGGATGCGCTTTATGCTTGTTCCGTCTATTGTCTGTCCGTCTGTTCCTTTTGTGCAGTTGCCAGGATTTTGGGACAACCGCTGATAGGCTTCCGCAAACAGATTCTCATTGAACAACAGTCTGTAAAGTCTTTCAAACTTGTAGTTTTGGTCTTGGCTATGCCCAGCCAGACTGTTTAATACATTTTCTGAATTTCTCATAATGTCTCACACATCATTCATTTAACATATTAAAAAAAATAACACACTGTCTCCCTTCGCCATGTACAAGGCTTTCCCTTGCTCGGACTACTACGGAGACTCTGTTACCTTGCCGAATTTTCAAGGAACCCACTTCCTATAGCCATTTGTTGGCACTTCGGTTTAGGTAATCCCCATTTAAGCAATACTGTAACTATTGGCTTGATGAATTGTCGGATGCGATTTTCGTCCTTTTCCGCTTATTGCGGCTGACCTGCAATCGGTTTTCTGCTCTCGCACTCGAAGTAGGAAAGTGGAAGTATTGCAGCCAGACCTTTATAACTACCTTAGGTCTGTGTTTACCAACTAACGTCTTGGACTGTCATTCAAACAGTATAGTCTTCATCCTCGTATTCATCGTTTCATCTTGACATTCAGTAGCGGCATGATAGTTAGCCGACTTATGCCGTTTCCAACATGCTACACTCCCCACCGCTTTTCAGCTAAGTGGATAAGTTGGCTGATGACCAGCGTAGAAAACCCTTGCTGGGTAGGTTGCCAAACCTACATTTACAGTATGCCCTTATGGGCGCAGCACCTCGTGGTCGCAGATCCCGCCGCCGTTCTGTTTCAGCATCCAGACGCAATCCTTCTGCGACGGGTAAACGCTCTTGATTCCCCGGCTTGCCAGCCCTTTCAGGTTGAGGTCGGGAAAAGTCTGGTGCGAGCCGTCATACTTCGGGCGCACGAAACAGTTGAACTTGCGGTTATACATCGTCGTGAGCCGTTCCTTGAACTGCGGCGACTGTTCTTCCAACCATTCGGAGAACCCGTTACGGATTTCGTCTATCTTCGCGTTGGCGAGCTGTATGCCCTCGCTGTCGCGTACCTTGATGTCGTTGCCGTTCTCGTCCTTGCCGATACTTTTCATCATGTCGGGGCAGGTGTTGTGCAGGGCGTGCTTCAACAGGTGCATACCGTCATAGTTCCGGTAATAGCCCTTTACTAAAAACTCGTCCGTGATCTTCATGGTGTGGTAGCCGCACGCCACGGAAAATTCGTCCATGCTGGCGGAATAGGCGATTTTCACGTCCGTGTCGAAAAGATGGCTCATGTATGCGGCATACACGCCCGTGGGAATCCAGCGTTCACCGAAGTTGAAGTCGAGGTCTTCAAAGGCTATGCGCTGCGGTTCGGCTTCCTTCAATGCCTCCCACGCCTGTTTCACCTCCGGCATCCGCTCACTTTCGGGATTGTCCTCCATCCAGCCCTCTATGCGTTCCGCCTTCTCTATCACGTTCCCCGCGATGAAGCGGTCTTTGATTTCGTAACCGGTTACGAGCGGGTTGTAGAAGATGCGCCCCTTGAGGGCACCAAGCAGTTCCTCTTCCGTAGTGTCGGTTATCTCCTGCATATAGCCGAGATTGACCGTGCCGAACTTGTTGAGCGATGCGGACAAGGCTTCTTCGGGAGAGCCTGCATTGACACGGCTCTCCACCGAGAAGGAAACGGGACGGTCGAAGATGTCCGCCTTGACAAACTTGCCGTCCTCCGCACGTTCCAGCGAAAGGATGTCGCGCCCTCCGGCATCCATCATCACCAGTTTCACGTTCTGTCTGGTGTTGAGGTTACCGTAACGCATGACAAACTCATCGTAGTAGGTGTTGAGATACCCGCGCTGCGGTTTGTGTTCCGTATGGTTCTCCGTCTCGTGGCTATACAGACGTTCGTAAGCGTCACGGAGCGATATATACAGCATCGCTTTCTCTTTTTGATAGCCACGGAGGTCGAGCGGTTGGAAGGTCGCACCGTAAGGCGTGAGGTCTTTCAGGTAACCGAGATTGCGTGAAGCATCCAGCACCATCGAGCCGTCACGGTGGTGTGGCTCCAGCAGGCCGTTGAACGGACGGGGAGAAAGGTCCATGACTTCCTCCTTCGGCTTTTCCGTTTCAAGTTCCGGGAACAGGGAAGTGGCAACCGTTTCGGAAGTAGGCACAACTTCTGCCGGTGTTTCAGGTTGCTTTATTTCTTCCGTTTGTTCCGGCTTTTTATCCATATTGTCCGAAGAAGGCGCAAAAGCAGGGTTCAACGTGTCTTTGATACCCATCTTTTTCAGTTGTTCCTGCCTGTGCCGTTCTGCCTCAAGCCGTAGGGCCTTGCGCCGTTCCGCTGTCAGGCTCATCATTGTCTCATAGAAGCCGTTGATGGGAGGATTGGTTTCCCAATCCAGAGTGGCGTAAATGTCGTCCGGGTCGTTTGGCTTTTCGGCATTTTCCGGCTTTTCTTCCTTATTACCGTTTATCGGCTTGGCGGCTTCAACGGGTGGAGTAACTTTGACTTGCGGTTTAGGCGTGGACGGCATAGGCTTCGGCTTGCTTTCCTTTTTCGCTGCCTTTTTCTTTTTTACCGGTTCCTCTATGGGCATACCCCAAAGGTCGAGCAGGGTAAGCTGCACGGCTGACGAATGATTGGGTTGGCGCGGCTCAATCTCCGGCTTTTCCTCTATGGGCTGTGCTTGCGGCTTCTCCACTCCCTTGACAGGCTCAATTACAGAAACGGGGGCTATTACAGAAGGTGATACCTTTTCTGTTTTCGGAGCAGGTTGCACTTCCGCAGCCGTGCTTTCCTCCTTTATCGGATGCAGCCTGTGTCTCTCATACAGTTTCCTGTCAAGTTGTTGCAGTTCTATTTTCAGATGCTCCCGCAAGTCTTCCGCCAGTTGTGCGATGTCCCCACAGTGCAGGAGTTTATAGGCTGGTTTCCCGTACGGGTCGGTACTTCTGATCAAATCCGTGTGTGAAAGCGAGCCGATGCTCCATACATACCCATTTACGGAAGTGCCGATAGGGGTCTGTTCGGTCTGCACGAAGAGTTTTTCGTTGTAATACAGTTCACCGTTCTTTCCGCTGTTCTTTTGCAGGATAATCAGGTCGCTGCCCACCTCCGTTCCCGCGTTATCCGTAAAGAGGTTGTTCGGCAGGCGGGCTACGCCCACCAGATTGGCATGGTTCATCATATACTCGCGTATGGGCGCGTTGGTCGGGGCATCCAGTACCCCCTGCGAGGTGATGAACGCCACGATTCCGCCTTCACGCACCGCGTCAAGGCTTTTCAGGAAAAAGTAATTGTGTATCGTCCGTGCCGCCGAGAGCCTTGCAGGATCCTTGCTGCCCGAAAAATCCGGGTCGAACACCGCCACATCGCCAAACGGTATATTGGAGACAGCCAAATCAAAATGGTTCATGAACGGCTTTTCTATCTTCTCGAAGCCCTGTACCCTTACTTTCTGTCCGGGATGCAGGTGCTTCAGTATCTTGCCCGTCATCAGGTCTTTCTCAAAAGCCATGATGTCCGCGTCCGGTCTGTTCTCCAGCACGGCGTCCACGAATGCACCGACACCTGCCGACGGCTCCAGCACCCGGTCGGGACGGATGCCGTGTTCATGCAGCACGTCCGCGATGGTCCCGGTTATCTCCGGCGGGGTATAGAAGGCGGTCAGCACGGACTGCTTCATGGCATCCATATTCCGTTTGTACTCCGTCTCGTCTTTTGTGTTCTCCCGCAGCAACCTGTGCAGTTCCACGGTAGGGGCAAACAGTTCGAGGTCGGACTTCGCCCAGTGGACGGCATCCGTCAGTTCCCTTGCAGGGTTGAGTATGTTCTTCAGTCCCCCGAAACCGCAATAACGTTCTAACAAGAGCCGTTCGCGTGCGGTGGGTGTGCGCTGTTCCCTGTCAAGGAGGAATGCCGTCCGTATCGCCTCGATGTTGTCCCGCAGTCTCTGTTTGCGGTTAAACGCCATACTCTTCGATATAGAGGATGACGGCTCCCGTCAGCTCCGTGTAGAGCAGGTCATATTCGGGCGACAGGGCGAAATTGTCGTCCGAGAGGTCATAGATGGAGAATACGTTTCCGACAAGCGGTAGCAGCTTCTGGGTAAAGGCTTCACATTTTTCTCCCGGTACTTCACCCGCAAATTCGTTCTCCACGACTTCGCGCAGGATGGCATGCTTGGAGTAGCGAAGGCCCTCCGTCAGCACCTTCATCGCCAGTTCCTGCGCCCCGTCGGCAGGATAGCCTTCGAGCCTTGCCCGTTCATACGCTTCGGCGGCACGGTCGGTTCTTTCTCGGATGAAGGCTTCATCGGCTGCCTGTTCGAACTTGTTCGTGGTGAGGTAGTCCAGCAGGTACAGACCGTAATAGGAAAAGTCGGTCCGACCCTCGTTTTTCTTCTTGTTGTTCATTTCTTTGGAATTTAGTGGATTGATAATGATGATAGGGATAATCGTTGGAAAACGAGAAGAAAAAGGCACCCGGTATCCCTCCGAGTGCCACCACTAAATCCAAAGTATGAGTGTAATCCGGTATCGAAGAACAATTCATTACTCTGAACCAGTGGCAAAGTTAAACATTTATTTTCTTCTTTTCGCAGAGGTCGCTTTACTTTTCCTTTCTGGGAACACGAAAACCGTGTTATAGTCCCCGTCAAAGGCGACTACGGCATCAAAACTCTTGCCCTGCTTGCTCTTGAATCCTTTGAGCAGTTTCGTGTGTCCGTCGGTGAGCAGGTTTTTGATTTCATCATCAGAGAGGGTGCGGTTTGCTTTCAGGCGGAACACGGGCAGACCGCACTCCGCGTTGTCGCAGCGGACGACCTTGCCGTAAAACTGCATCGTCCCCGCTCCGCACTTGGGACACTTGCAGCCGGAATCCCTGCGGGCGAACAGCTTGTCGCACGACAGCAGTTCGGAGGTAATTTCCCGTGTATATGCCTCAATCTTCCTGCGGAAGTCATCGGCGGGCAGTTCCCCACGCTCGATGCGTGCCAATTCCTTTTCCCATTCGCCCGTCATGGCGACATCGGCAATACGCATCGCCTTCACGACCGAGTAAAGGGCAAGCCCTTTTTCGGTGGGGACAAGCGACTTCTTGCAGCGTTCCATATAGCCGCGCTTGAAAAGCGTTTCGATGATGGACGCACGGGTGGCGGGCGTGCCGATGCCGCAATCCTTCATAGCCTGCCGCAATGCGTCGTCCTCTATCTCCTTGCCAGCCGTTTCCATCGCGGACAGCAGGGTGGCTTCGGTATGCAGCGGCTTGGGTTTGGTCTTTCCCTCCGTGATGGAGGCGGCTTTCAGTGCCAGCGTGTCGCCTTCCTGCCAACAGGGAATGGCGGCGGTTCCCTCTTGGCTGTTGTTCTCTTCTCCATTCTCCTTGCCATAGACGGCACGCCATCCGGCTTGCCTGATGATGCTGCCTTTTGCCACGAACTCCACTCCGGCACACTCTGCCGTGACGGTGGCAGTGTCCTTGACGCATTTTTCGGAGAAAGCCTCAAGCATGCGCCCGGCTATCATGTGATAGACGGTGCTGTCCTCTTTGGAGAGGAACAGCGGCTTCTCGCCCGTGACGAGCAGGGCATGGTGGTCTGTCACCTTGCCGCCGTCCAGGCTGCGGCGTGTCGGCACGGCTTTCGGCTGCAACTTGCCCTTCCATTCGGGCAGGCTGCCGATGAAGGCAAGCAGCTTGGGGATTTCCGCGAACACGTCTTCGGGAATGTAGCGGCTTCCGGTTCGCGGATAGGTGATGAGCTTCTTCTCGTAGAGCTTCTGCGCGATTTCAAGCGTCTGTTCCGCCGTGAAGCCATGCTTGGCGTTGGCTTCCTTCTGGAGCGTGGTCAGGTCGTACAGGAGCGGTGTTTCCTCCGTCTTCTCCTTGCGTTCGGCTTTCGTGACGGTGGCTGTGCCTGCCGACTTCACCTTATTATACAGTTCCGTCGCGGACTCTTTCTCTTTCCATTTTTCGGAAGAGGAAAACTTCACCGTTCCTTCATCGCAGCCGTCCGTTGCGATATGGAGCTGCCAGAAGGCTTCGGGGGTAAAGCGGCGGTTCTCCCAATAGCGTGCGCACACCATCGCCAACGTGGGTGTCTGCACCCGCCCGACGGAATACGTGCCGTGTCCGGCGGCGATGGAGAGAGCCTGCGTGCCATTGATGCCCACGAGCCAGTCGGATTCGCTCCGCGCTTTGGCGGCGAGGTAGAGGTTGTCATACTTGCTCCCCGCTTCGAGGTTGCGCAGTCCATCGCGGATGGCCTTGTCGGTAAGCGAGCTTATCCAGAGGCGCACGAAAGGGGTGGCGCATCCTATGTAATGGTAGAGGTATCGGAAGATAAGTTCGCCCTCGCGACCGGCATCGGTCGCCACGATGATCTGCTCACTGTCATTGAACAGGCGGGTTATGGTTTTTATTTGTGCCACTACGCCGCTGTCGGGTTTGTAGCCCTTCTCAGCCTTTACCTGACGGGGTATGAGCGTGAAGGAGTCGGGGATGACGGGCAGGTTGTCACGGACAAAGCCGCGTATGCCGTAACCGTCGGGCATGGCAAGCTGGACGAGGTGCCCGAATGCCCATGTCACGGCGTAGCCGCCTCCCTCGAAATATCCTTCCTCTCTCTTTGTCGCGCCCACGATACGGGCGATCTCACGTGCCACAGACGGCTTTTCTGCAATGATTGTCTTCATATTTTTCTGTCGTTTTGAATTTTACAAATGTTACTTCGGATTTAGTGGCGGACACCGGATTACATCTTCATGCCCTTATTGTTTTTCTTTTGCGGCTTCTCCTGCTGCTGTTGCTGTGCGGTGTCCTTCGGGGCGGTCTGTCCCTTCCGCAACGGCTCCTTCAGGTTCTTGGTAGCCTCGTTGGTCTTGCCCTCGCTGTTCACCGCCACCTGCGTGCGGCTCTCGTTGGAAGGCGCGACCTTCTGCGCGTTGTCGGGGTTGGTGTCGTAGCGGTACGGGCGTCCCTTCTCCGGGTTGAACCTGATGTACATCGTGGCGTGGAAGCCCTGCTTGTCGGTCACGTTCTCCAGTTTCACGGCTTTGCCAGCCACGTAGTCGGCTTTCTGCTGCTCGGTGAAGTCCACGCCGCTCCATTTGCTGATGGGGCGGATGCTGCCGTCGGCGTTCGTCCACGTGTTGCGGCGTTGCTCCTTGTTCGTGTTGGCTGTATTTTCCGTACCCTGCGCCTGTCCCTGTGCGGGGTTGTTCTTGGCTTCCTGTGCTTGTGCGGCACGTGGCGACCTGCCGGTTCCCGGCACGAACTCCACGCCGCGCTGCTCCACGTTCACTTGCAGGGTGGTGACGAACTTCCTGCCGTCCTTGCGTTCGATGAGTTTGTCGCGCACAGGCAGCCCGGCACGCAGCATATCCTGCTCCTGCTTGGTGATTTCCGTCTTGCCGATGCGCTCCGGTATGCGCACCTTGTTTGCCGGGACATCCGTGATTTCGTTCGTCTTGCGGTCGATGCTGACGAACGAGGGGATGATCTCGCCCGTTTCCCTGTCCACGAGGTCCACAACCCTGCCGAGGTTGCCCGTTTCGCGCAGGTTCTTCCGGTCGTCGTCGGAGAACTTGTGTTCCTTGTACTCGTCGAGTTTCTGCTCCTTGCGGATGAAGTGCGGCACAAGGCTGACGTTGCCCTCGCCGTCCTTCTTGAAGGAGAGGCGGGCATCCAGCTCGAAAGCTTCTCCGCCGAAATTGAGCGACACCCTCACCAAGTCGGACTTGCCGTAGTTGAGCATCCTGTCAAGGTCGCCCGACTTTTCAAGGTCGTCGCGCTTCACGCCCCATTTCTCCTCCAACTCCTTCCAGTTGATCTTGCTCTCGTCGATGGGTTGGTAGCCCCGGTTGCTCTGCGCCTGCTGCGGGTTTTCCTGATTCTGTTCGTTTTTCTGTTCCATTTCTTCCTGTTTTTTAGGTTCGTCATCTTGTTTCTGTCCCGGTTGTTCCTGCTTTTCGGCGGACTGCTCCTCCTGTACTTTCTTTTCGTAGCCGGAGGTGTCCACCTTGTGGGGCGCAAGCATCTCCTTGTTGCCCTCGGGGTCTTTCAGCAAGTCCTTGATAACTTCCAGCAGCTTGTCGGCTTGGTCCGCCGCGACACGGTAGAAACCGAAGCGGCTGGGTTCCTTGCACTGCCGGAAGAAGTTTTTGAAGAAGTTGTCCAGCACGTCTCCGTGCCTGTCGAATTGCAGGAAACTCTGCGCGTTCTCCGCCTTTGCGGGGGTACGCTTGGGTGAGCCGTCGGCGTTAAGCCCGGCTACCACGCTAATCTCGCCCGTCTTCTCGTCGCGGACTATCAGCACGTCTTTTTCTGTTGTTTTCTTTGCCATTTGAAAAATGTTTTAATGGGTTATTTATTAAAGAAATTATGGATACGCGCCTTGTAGAAGGCTATATCTTCCTTGCGGAAATCCTTTACGTGTTCGGAGAGGAATGTCAGTACGTCCTCCTCGCTGTAATAGGTCTTTTTGCCGAGCGTCTTGTACGGCAATGCACCGATGCTGCGGTAGCGCTGCAGGGTACGCTTGCTTATCTGGAGCAGCATGCAGAGGTCTTGGTTGTCGAACATCCTGATACTTTCCATCGGGTTTGGGGCTTTGCCGGACGGTCGCAGGGAGAGCAGCAGCTCGTCCTGACGGTCGAGCCGTTCCATCAGCTTCTGCATCCAGTCCTCAAAATTGTTTCGTGTAAGCAGTTCCATATCTTATGTCCTCCTTCCTTTGGGTTTGCCGCCGCCCGTGCGCAGCGTGTGGTTGCGTTTCAGTTCCGTCAGTGTCGCTGCATCTTCTGCCACGGTGCAGTCTGCGAGCAGGCGGTCTATTTCCGACCGGCGGTAGCGGCATTTGCCGCGCAGCACGATATAGCCGATGCGCTGTTCGCTGCGCATACGTTGGAGGGTACGGGTACTCACGTTCAGCAGGTGCGCCGCCTCGCGGGTGGTGAGCAGCATGTCGGAAGACTCTCCCTTCCTCTCACCGGAAACGGCACGCACATAGACCGCTATCTCGGCTATCTGTTCCGTCAGGGCGGTGAAGGCGGAACTTTCAATCGTTATCACTTTCATATTTTGTCCTTTCTTTTGTTTCTCTGCGGCAAAATTCGGCAATAAACAAAAGGGGCTTTAACAACTCATTACGTGACTCACGTAAGATTTTCTTTGAAAGTGACTCCGTAACCCGGACAACCGGCGCAACAAGCTGCCGTATAGCGGAAAACGGCACGCATTCAAGGCGGCTGCGTTACCTTTGCGGTAAATCATTAAATGTTTTGGTATATGGAAATCGTATCTATCGAGAAAAAGACCTTCGAGATGATGCTGGCGTCATTCAACGCCCTCTCGGAGAAAGTCGCCGCCCTCAGGCGCAAAAGCGACGGCGGGCGGCTGGAAAGGTGGCTCACGGGCGAGGAGGTCTGCGGGCAGTTGAGAATCAGCCCGCGCACGTTGCAGTCATTGCGTGACAGGCGGCTTATCGGCTACTCGCAGATGAACCGCAGGTTCTATTACAGGCCGGAGGAGGTCAGGCGGCTTATTCCGCTTATCGGCACGATCTATCCCGATGGAAAATGACTCTGTTTTTATTAACCACTTAATCCGATGTTATGATGAACGAGAACAACGAGGTTTTCTCAATGGAGGACGAGCCGGTTGCCACCGCGATACAGAATATGCTCAAAGGCTCCAAATGGCTCTCCGCATTTTTGGAAAGTTACCGTCCGCCACTGGACGGGGAACATTACCTGACGGACAGGGAGGTGGCGGAGTTGCTCCGTGTGAGCCGCCGTACCTTGCAGGACTACCGCAACAACGGGATGGTATCCTACTACCAGTTGGGCGGCAAGATTCTGTACAAGGAATCGGACATAGAAAGAATGGTGATGAGCGGGTATCGGAACGCCTACCGCTTGGATACGTGATTAGACACATGCAAAAACAGAGAAAGCCGATGGCGGCAGATAACTGCCCGGCCATCGGTTTTCTCTTTACAGGAAGGTCGTTTCGCTTCATTCTAACACGTGTATCGTGGATGGGTATCGGATAGCGAAAAGAACAAATGGATGGAATCTCCCCTATTGAAAGAACAGAGTTTTCCCATGATGAACCGC
>OIAY01000261.1_pt1 | contig 20820 bp, 16 predicted proteins | sample 1580831 | NCBI WGS metagenome assembly OIAY01 (sample SAMEA3882522, study PRJEB24775) | human gut metagenome | biome: human-associated habitat; feature: intestine environment; material: feces | place: Netherlands | collected 2009/2010 | reverse complement strand
TACACCCATCGGTCCGTTCCATACAACAGTCTTTGCTGTCTTAACTGCATCAGCATATAACTCCTGAGTCTTTGGTCCGATATCGCATCCCTCTCTGTCAGCCGGCATATCTTTTACGTCACATACAGTAACTTCTACCGGAGCATCGATCGGGTTCGGGAAATCTGCGATGGTTACAGCATCTACCGGAAGGAGTAATTTCTTTCCAAGTTTTTCTGCTTTTGCCATCATCTCTTTACAGTAATCGATCTTTGTATCATCTACTAAAGATTTACCGATCTCATATCCCTGTGCTTTTAAGAAAGTATATGCCATACCACCACCGATGATTAATGTATCGCATTTCTCTAATAAGTTAGAGATAACATTTAATTTATCTGCAACTTTTGCACCACCAAGGATTGCTACGAACGGTCTTACCGGATTTTCAACAGCGTTTCCAAGGAAATCGATCTCTTTCTGCATTAAGTAACCAACTACGTTAGAACCACCCTTTGCAGTGATGAATTTTGTAACGCCTGCAACAGAAGCATGTGCTCTGTGGGAGGAACCGAATGCGTCGCATACATAATCGTCTGCAAGATCAGCCAACTCTTTGCTGAACTCTTCGCCGTTCTTTGTCTCCTCAGCACCACGGAAACGTGTATTCTGTAATAAGATTACATCTCCCTCGTTCATTTCAGCAACAGCTTTGGTAGCTTCCTCACCTGTTACATGATAATCAGAGATGAATTTTACCTCTTTGCCAAGTTTTTCAGAAAGTTTTACAGCTACAGGAGCTAAAGACTCACCTTCATTTGGGCCGTTTTTTACTTTTCCAAGATGGGAACAGAGAATTACTTTTCCACCATCGTTGATTAATTTCTGGATGGTAGGAAGAGCTGCGTTGATACGAGTCTCATCTGTGATTTTTCCTTCTTTTAACGGAACGTTGAAATCACATCTTACAAGTACTCTTCTTCCCTTTACATTAATGTCGTCTACTGATTTTTTGTTTAATGACATAAAATATGTCCTCCTTTTATATAATTGAGGTATAAAAACAGGCCCGGTCCAATAGGACCGGACCTGCTAAAAGTCGCATATAGTTATCGTAACCCGTCGATTATGCTAACTCACTGAAGTATTTGATTGTACGAACCATCTGAGATGTGTAAGAGTTCTCGTTGTCATACCATGAAACAACCTGAACTTCGTACTGGTCATCAGATACCTGGTTAACCATTGTCTGAGTTGCATCGAATAATGAACCATATCTCATTCCTACGATATCGGAAGAAACGATCTCATCCTCGTTGTAACCGAAAGACTCGTTAGCTGCTGCTTTCATAGCTGCGTTGATGTCTTCTTTTGTTACGCCAGCTTTCTTAACAACTGCTGTTAAGATTGTTGTAGAACCTGTTGGGGTCGGTACACGCTGAGCAGATCCGATTAACTTACCGTTTAACTCTGGGATAACAAGACCGATTGCTTTTGCAGCACCTGTGCTGTTAGGAACGATGTTAACTGCTGCTGCACGAGATCTTCTGAGATCACCTTTTCTCTGTGGTCCGTCAAGAGTCATCTGATCTGCCATTGGTGCTAAGCAGTTTGTTGTACAGGAAGCTGCTGAAATGATTGTATCAGAAGCTTTTAATGTCTCGTGGTTTGTATTGTAAACGATAGTAGGAAGGTCATTTCCTGCTGGAGCAGAGATAACAACTTTTCTAGCACCTGCATTAATATGAGCCTGTGCTTTTTCTTTGCTTGTATAGAAACCGGAGCACTCTAATACAACGTCAACTTTTAAATCTCCCCATGGGCAGTTGTTTGCATCTGGGAAAGCGTAGATTTTGATCTCTTTACCGCAAACGATGATAGAATCATCTGTTGAAGATACTTCATCAGCATGCTCATATTTACCCTGAGATGAATCATATTTTAACAAGTGTGCTAACATTTTAGGACTTGTTAAATCGTTGATTGCTACTACTTCATATCCTTCTGCTCCAAACATCTGTCTGAAAGCAAGACGACCAATACGGCCAAAACCATTGATTGCTACTCTTACTGCCATTTTTAATTCCTCCTAGAATTTGTAAATGTGATAACTTGATGGGACTTATGCCCGTCCCAAGCTTCCTTTATTTTAACCAATTTCTTTTGAAAGTTCAAGCCTTTTTCTCGACTTTATTCTGTGTTTGTTAAATTTTTCACTATATGCAATTTTCCGGTCGTTTTTTCATGAATTTTATACAAAATATACAAATATGACTTCTTTTCTTTTGTGGGATAGGCTATACTATATCATAAGCTACTTACCAAATGTTGGTTTGTTTATGAAATAAATCGCCCGTCCCAATGGTGTGTCGCAGGTCTGTGAGTGGCATCTTGCGCAAAGCCGGAGTTAATTTTGGTTCCATTGTACGAAAATAAGAAAAGTCTAAGTGTGTCTGAGTTAGATTTTCTCGGAGTGACGTGACCGGCGTTCAACGAGCCATCCGTGGCTCGTGAAGCCTTGTTCTGCCATCCGTGGCAGAACATCACTGTGTATCTACAGACACACTAAGATTTTCTAATTTTCTCCCAAAGTCACAAAATCAGCTCAGGCTTTGCGCAAGATGCCAGCCTCCAGATTATGAACACCATTTGGGTGGGCGGTTCATCTCAAAATTGGGGGCGTAGGTGTGGATTTTTGATATTCGCACGAATGAAAATATGCTTAAAATCCTAATATGCTGTATCATTAATATTCAGCCTGATGACTTTCCAAAATTTTCAGCTGCTGCATTGTGTTACATGAAATTTTTCGTAAATTGCCAGATTAATAACGCAGAATATTTTTTCAAATGTGTATGGCAATAAACATAGGCATAACGGGATACATTGAGGTTTTTCCAGTATTATCAAACCAATAATAATCTATTAAACATAGTTATTTGGAAATATTTTTTTTTCAGATTCAGACATAAAACACTAAAAATTTACACCCGCCAAAGTTGTAAAATGAGTTCCCCGGAGAAGGGTGGTTCACAACTTAGTGGCTGGCAAATCGCATCAAGCCGGGATCCGTTTTGTGACTTTGGGAGAAAATTAGAAAGTCTTTGTATGCCTGTTCACAATACAGTGTTGTGCTGCCACGGACGGCAGCACAAGTCCTAATGTGCCCGGACGGCACATTTAGGACGCACACGTCACTCCGCCTCAACCTGAATCAGGCATACTTAGACTTTCTTATTTTCGGACAACGGAACAAAACAGTCCCGGCTTGATGCAATTTGCCAATCTAAAATCCCCAGAACCACCCTACACGAGGAAACTCATGTCACCCACAAACCATCATTTGGTGGCAGCTTATTATAATGACGGTGTGAAAAATACTTGTAAAATCAGGAAAGTCCTGTAAAATAAAACATAGACTGCAATGAGATAAACAGTATGGTATGGTGAACAATATCAGAAAAAAGCACGAAGATGCAGGAGGATACATATGGAACAGTTAAAAGCAGTAATACTTGCAGCAGGCAAAGGAACGCGAATGAAATCGGATCTGCCGAAAGTGGTACATACAATCGAAGGAAAATGTCTGGTGGACTATGCGATCGAAGCTGCGATCGGAGCAGGTGCAGAGGACATCTGTCTGGTTGTCGGATATAAATATGAAGTCGTACGGGAGACGATCCTGCATCAGGAAGTAAACTTTGTATTACAGGAGGAGCAGCTTGGAACCGGTCATGCGGTGCGTTGTGCAAAAGATTTCTTAGGGGATGAGGGACAGACAATGATCCTGTTTGGGGATACGCCTTTAATCACGGCAGAAACCTTAAAGCGTTTAAGAGAATATCACACAGAGAATAAGAATACGGTTACTGTATTATCTGCCATGGTGGAAGATCCGACAGGATATGGAAGAATCATCCGTGATGCGGACGGTAATTTTGTGAAAAGTGTAGAGCATAAAGATGCGAGTGAGGAAGAGAGAGCATCGCATGAGATTAATTCCGGTATGTATATTTTTGATACAAGGGAATTAAAAGAGGCACTTGAAAAAATCCAGCCGAATAATGCACAGGGCGAATATTATCTGCCGGATACGCTGACAATTATAAAGGATAAAGGACTGAAAGTGGATGCATTTGCATTAAGTGATCCGGAGGATATCATGGGTGTGAATGACCAGGAGCAGTTGAAATCTGCAGCAGAGATCATTCGCAGACGGAATCAGGCAAAATAAATGGGATGGAAAGATTTATTCCGGTCACTGTGGATAAAAGATACAGAAATGGAGAAATACATGTTTTTGATCGTAGGGCTCGGAAATCCGGGGAAACAGTATGAGCATACCAGACATAATATCGGATTTGATGTCATGGATGCGCTTGCAGAGAAATATAATATCAGTATCAGTGGAAAAGGTGTCATAAACGGGGTGAAAGTTGTGCTGGCGAAACCGCAGACCTATATGAACTTGAGCGGGGAGAGCGTGGCGGAGCTGGTCAATTATTACAAGATGGATCCGGAAGAGGAGATGATCGTGATCTATGATGACATCAGCCTTGCGCCGGGAAATCTGCGCATCCGCAAAAAAGGAAGTGCGGGTGGGCACAATGGAATCAAAAATATCATTGCGATGACCGGGACGCAGAATTTTTTGCGCATCAAAGTCGGTGTCGGGGAAAAACCGGCGGGATGGGATCTTGCAGATCATGTGTTAGGACATTTTGATGCCGCAGACCGCGTGGAAGTTGAGAAAGCGATCGGGCATGCCGTGGAGGCAGCAGAAATGATGATCACCGGTGAGACGGATGCAGCGATGAACCGTTATAATGTGAAAAAGAAGGAAGAGTGAAAAGGAGTATCATGAAAACTTTTACTGAACCTTTGAAAGAGCTCAAAGAATTTGAAACCTTAAGTGCGGGGGTGCATGATCTGCGTGGTATTGCACAGATCTCAGGATGTATTGACGCGGCAAAACCACATATCATGTATAGTGTAAACAATGGTTCTGGAAACAGAATCATTGTTACGTTTCAGGAGCAGAGAGCAAAAGAAATCTATGAAGAATATCGTTTCTTTGATCCGAAGGCAGCATATTATCCTGCAAAAGATATCCTGTTTTACCAGTCGGATATCCGTGGAAATGTGCTTACCGCGGAGCGTATCAATGCATTAAAAATGCTCGCGGAGGAGTCATCCTGCACCATAATAACTACGTTTGACGGTCTAATGAATCCAATGCCAATGCCGGAAAAATTTATCCAGGAAGTCAAAAAGGTTTCCGTCGGAGATATATTAAATCTGGAAGAACTCACAAAACATCTGGTGGAACTTGGTTATGAGAAGAACTATCAGGCGGAAACGATGGGAGAATTTTCCGTGCGCGGTGGAATTTTAGATATCTTTCCACTGACGGAAGACAATCCGTTTCGAATCGAATTCTGGGGGGATGAGGTTGATTCCATCCGTTCTTTTGATGCGGAAAGCCAGCGCTCGATTGAAAATTTGGAGGAGATTTCGATCTATCCTGCCTGCGAGCTTGTTCTGACGGCAGAGGAGCGGCAGGAGGGAATCAAAAGAATTTTAAAAGAAGCAGACAAGGTATCCGCAAAACTCCGGAAAGAAATGAAAACGGAGGAGGCGCACCGCACCAAAAGTGCTGCAGCACAGATCGCAGAGGAAGCGGGAGAACTGGGCATCAGCGCGGGACTTGACGCATATTTGTCCTATTTCTGTGAGGAGCGGGTGTCCTTGCTTGATTATTTTAACAGGGAGAACACCGTTATTTTTGTGGATGAACTGGCACGTTCCATCGAGCGCGGTATGGTGACGGAAACAGAATATTCTGAGAGCATGAAGCAGCGTCTTGAAAAGGGATATATTCTGCCGGGACAGATGCGGGAGCTTTTTTCCTGCAAAGAAATACTGGCAAAAATGGAAAAGATGGCATGCATTTCCCTGGTGGCGCTGGACTTAAAAAACAGCCATGTGGATATCAAAGAAAAATTTGTCATCGATTCAAAGACCGTCAACCCGTACAATAACAGTTTTGATCTTCTGGTCAAAGACCTCACCCGCTATAAGAAAAACGGATACCGTGTGATCTTACTTTCCGGATCAAGGACGCGTGCAAAGCGGCTGGCAGAAGACCTGATGGCGGAGGAACTGAATGCATTCTATTCAGAAGATTTTGATCACGAGGTAAAACCGGGTGAGATCATGACCGGTTACGGAAAAATAAAAAAAGGTTATGAATATCCGCTGCTTAAATTTGTTGTGATCTCAGAGAGCGATATTTTCGGCAGTGAAAAGAAGAAAAAGAAGCACCACCGTACCTATGAGGGAGAAAAGATCGCAAGTTTTACCGATCTTAACATCGGTGATTATGTCGTGCATGAAAATCATGGACTTGGCATCTACCGTGGAATCGAAAAAATAGAGGTCGATAAGACGGTCAAAGATTACATCAAAATAGAATATGCAGGTGGTGGAAACTTATATATCCTCGCAACGCAGTTAGAGCTGATCCAGAAATATGCCGGCGCGGATGCAAAGAAGCCAAAACTGAACAAATTAGGCGGACAGGAATGGAATAAGACAAAGACAAAGGTGCGCGGTGCGGTAAAAGAGATCGCACAGGATCTTGTAAAACTTTATGCACAGAGACAGGATCAGGAGGGATTTGTCTACGGGCCGGATACCGTCTGGCAGAGAGAGTTTGAGGAAATGTTTCCGTTTGAGGAAACGGAGGATCAGGAGCTTGCAATCGAGGCGACCAAAAAAGATATGGAGAGCACAAAGATCATGGACCGCCTGATCTGTGGGGATGTCGGTTACGGCAAGACGGAGATCGCAATCCGTGCGGCCTTTAAGGCAGTACAGGATGGAAAACAGGTCGCTTTTTTAGTGCCGACAACGATCTTAGCGCAGCAGCATTACAATAACTTTGTGCAGCGTATGAAAGATTTTCCGGTCAACATTGATCTTTTGTGTCGTTTCCGGAGCAGTGCGGAGCAGAAAAAGACGGTGGAGGCGCTGAAAAAAGGAAGTGTTGATATCATTATCGGAACGCACAGACTGCTTTCAAAAGACGTAGTATACAAAGATCTTGGGCTTCTGATCATTGACGAGGAACAGCGTTTCGGTGTGACGCATAAGGAAAAGATCAAGCAGTTAAAGACCAATATTGATGTTCTGACGCTCACGGCAACACCGATTCCAAGGACACTGCACATGAGCCTGATCGGGATCCGTGATATGAGTGTGTTAGAGGAACCGCCGATGGATCGTGTGCCGATCCAGACGTATGTGATGGAATATAATGAAGAACTGGTGCGTGAGGCAATTTCCAGGGAACTCTCCCGTGGAGGACAGGCATATTATGTATACAACCGTGTACGGGAGATTGCAGATGTGGCAGCAAAGATCGCAGAGCTTGTGCCGGAGGCGAACGTTGCCTATGCGCACGGGCAGATGAAAGAGACAGAGTTAGAGAACATCATGTACCGTTTTATCAACGGAGAGATCGATGTACTTGTTTCTACAACGATCATTGAGACGGGACTTGATATCTCAAATGTCAATACAATGATCATCCACGATGCCGATAATATGGGACTGTCGCAGCTCTACCAGCTCCGCGGGCGTGTCGGCAGGTCCAACCGGACGGCGTATGCGTTTTTAATGTACCGCAGGGATAAAATGTTAAAAGAGATCGCAGAAAAAAGACTTGCTGCGATCAAGGAGTATACGGAACTTGGAAGTGGCTTTAAGATCGCCATGCGTGATCTTGAGATCCGTGGTGCAGGAAATCTGCTCGGCGCAGAGCAGCATGGACATATGGAGGCGGTCGGATACGATCTTTACTGCAAAATGTTAAACGAGGCAGTGAAGGAAGCAAAAGGTATGGATGTTGCGGAAAGTTTTGATACCTCGATCGATATTGATATTGATGCGTATATTCCGATGGGATACATTCCGAATGAGATGCAGAAACTTGACATTTATAAGCGCATCGCAGGCATTGAGACGGCAGATGAGTCAGAAGAAATGTTAGAAGAGCTGATCGACCGGTTTGGAGATCCGCCAAAGTCTGTCGAAAATCTGCTTTATATTGCAAGGGTAAAATCCATGGCACATCATCTTTACTTTACAGATATTGCACAGAAAGGTGATACACTGCGGTTCACCCTGTATGAGAAAGCGAAGATCAATGTGGCGGCAATTCCGGAGTTTACCGCTTCCTTTGACAAACATGTGAAGTTTACCATGGATGCAAAGGAACCATATTTTACCTATTTCCTGAAACTGAATACCAGGGAAAAATATGTGGAAGCAAAAGATGTGATGGAAACATTTTTGCAGCGTGCAGGGGAGATGCTGATGGAAAAATAACTTGCGGCTTTTTACAAAACGAATTATAATAAACTGAATGACTGCCCATATCGGAAAAAGAGGGCACTGGGAGGAATATATGAATAGCAGAAAAATTACCGCATTATTGTTAAGCAGCGCTATGGCTTTATCTGTACTGACAGGCTGTGGCGGAGTCAATAAAGATAAAACAGTGGCAACTTTAAACGGAGAGCCGGTCAAACTTGGAGTCGCAAACTTTGCAGCAAGATTTGGTCAGGCGGGAGCAGATGATTTTTATACCGCATATTTCGGAAAAAATGTCTGGACATCCGATTTATATGGAAATGGAACGACCGGGCAGGATAATTTTAAAGACAGCGTGATGGACTCCTTAGAAGATATGTACGTGTTACAGCTTCATATGGATGAGTATAATGTCAGCATTACAGACGATGAAAAAGCAGCGATCACCGCAGCAGCAGCACAGTTTATGGAAGATAACAGCAAAGATGCAATCAATGCACTTGGTGCGACGCAGGAGATCGTGGAGGAATACCTTACATTAGAGACGATCCAGAGTAAAATGAAAGCAGCAATCGTTGCAGGCGCAGATACCAATGTGACAGATGAGGAAGCAAAAACGGGTGCATACAGTTATGTGGGCATTTCTAAGACGACACATCAGGATGAGAGTGGCAATACGGTAGATTACACAGATGAAGAGAAAGAGGAGCTTGCAGCAAAGGTAGCTGACTTTGCAAAAGCAGCGAAGGAAGATGGTCTTGATGCGGCGGCAGAGGATGCAGGCTATACGGTAAGCACCGGTACTTTTACGCAGGAAGATGATTCTGTGGATGACAATCTTTTAGCAGCATTGAAAAATTTAAAAGAAGGCGAAGTAACAGATCTGATCGATGGCGACAGCTCTTATTTTGTGGCACGTCTTGATAAAGAAGTGGACGAGGATGCAACAGAGGAGACACGTCAGAGCATTATTGAGCAGCGCAAAGATGATCTGTATGATGAGACGCTCGATGGATGGAAAGAGGGCATCGAGTGGGCAGTGAAAGAAAAAGTCTGGGATGACGTGAATTTCGATAACCTGTTTACAACTATAAAAGATACAGAGACAGAAAGCACGACGGAGCAGGCAACAGAGTAAAAAGAAAACGTCGAAAGCACAGTCTTTCGACGTTTTTTTTATGAAAATGGGAAGTTTATAGCGGGAGAAAACAGATTAAAAAAGACAATATCGTACTGATCGGGATGCCCGGAGTTGGAAAAAGTACTGTCGGAGTCATATTGGCAAAAGTACTTGGGTTCCAGTTTGTGGATGCGGATCTGGTGATTCAGGAGAAAGAAGGAAAGTTACTGCGTGAGATCATTGCAGAAGAGGGGCCGGACGGATTTATTGCAGTGGAAAACCGTATCAACAGTGAAATAGAAGCACATCATTCGGTCATTGCTACCGGGGGAAGTGTCGTATATGGAAAAGAGGCAATGGAGCACTTAAGGCAGATCGGAACTGTGATCTATTTAAAATTAGATTATGCGGATATCGACCGCAGACTGTCAGATATTAAAGGCAGGGGCGTTGTTTTAAAAGACGGACAGACGTTAAAAGACCTGTATGATGAGAGAGTTGTTCTATATGAAAAATATGCGGACATCACGATCGCGGAGGATGGCCTGAACGTGGAACAGACGATCGAAAAGATCGTGGCGCAAATTCAAAAAGAATCTTTGTAAAATCACATCAATGGAATGAAAGAGTCAGAGGATGAACAAAAGATTAAAAGATAAAAAAATGCTGTCCGGCATCATTGCTGCTGGCGGATTCCTTATCATACTGGCAGGAAGTGCGCTTTCGCAGCAGACGGCATTAGGACAGAACTATCAGGGCGTGTATGTAGACGGAACATTTGTCGGGTATGTGGCGGAAAATGTCGATGTGAAGGATGTAATCCTTCAGGCAAGAAGAAAACTGGCAGAAGAATCTGCAAGCCGTTTATGCATGGATTATGAATGGTCTGTAAAAACAGAAAAGAAACCGTTTGTGCGTTTAGAAAAGAAAGAAACACTGGAAGAACAGTTAAAAAAGATATTAGCAGAGAAGACGATTGAGAGCAGGGAGCGTGCCTATACGGTTGCGATCGGTTCCTACCGTGGAAATTTTAAGACATTGGATGAAGTGTCAGATTTTCTGAATCAGGTCAGAAAAAAAACGGATGAAGACAATGCCTATACTGTTGTATATCAGACGTTGGAGGGACAGATCGGTGGAATATTAACGGCTGATCTGAAAAAGGCAGAAAACGAAGACGATCCGGCGGAAACCGGGGAGAAAGAAACGCAGGATATGCAGGCATCGTCGCTTGCGGGCGTTTCCTTAGAGTCTGCAACGCAGCTTTTAGATGCCGTGACATCGGATGTAGCAGATTTTTATGAAACGGGTGTCCTTGATATGGCATTTGTGGAAAATATTGAGGTCTATGAGAATTATGTGCAGTCAGATGCGTTTACCACTGCGGATGATGCCGCTGCTGAAGTAACAAAAGAGAAAGAATCGAATAAAATATATGTAGTAGAGAGTGGTGACTGTCTCTCTGTGATCGCACTTGACCATGATACAAAAGTGGCAGATATTATGGCATTGAACGGACTTGAGAATGCAGACTCACTGCGGGAAGGACAGGAGCTTATCATTGCGGTTCCGGAACCGGATTTAAAGATCAGGCTGACTGTGGGAGAAGTTTACGAGGAAGATTATGAGGAGGAACCTGTCATTAAGGAAAATGATTCCTGGTATACCAATCAGGAGGAAGTTTTAGAAGAGGGCGTGGCAGGTCATCGTGAGAGAAACGATATTGTTGTATATGAAAACGGTGCTGAAGTGAGCAGAGAGTTAGCGCACCAGAAGATCATGACGGCAGCGAAGGCAGCAGTTGTGGAGCGTGGAACGATCGTGCCGCCGACATACATTAAGCCGCTTGCCGGTGGAAGGTTTACATCAGGATTTGGAAGACGCTGGGGAAGAATGCATAAAGGTGTGGACTGGGCATGCCCGATTGGAACAACCGTGTACGCATCCTGTGCGGGAACTGTGATCCAGGCATCTTATAACGGTGGATACGGCAATAATGTGGTGATCAGCCACGCGGACGGAAGACTGACGCGGTATGCACATAACAGCAAGCTGCTGGTGAAAGTCGGCCAGAAGGTGGAGCAGGGGGAACCGATCGCACTGAGCGGAAGTACCGGACGTTCCACAGGACCACATGTGCATTTTGAAATCTACATCGGAGGGGCTGCAGTCAATCCGTTGAAGTACATCAGTAACTGATAAAAGTTGAACGGAAGTGTGCGGAAATGAAGGGCATTTTTGGGAATATCTGCATATTTACAACAAAATTGAAACTGTGATATAATTCTTGACAAAAGCACATAATAGCAACTATAATTATGTGTTTGTATGAAAAGGTTCATAGAGGTGTGGTATGGAACAATATGTCATTAAAGGAGGCAATCCGTTAGTCGGAGAAGTGGAGATCGGCGGAGCAAAAAATGCTGCGCTTGCCATTATTTCTGCGGCGGTTATGACGGATGAGACCGTTACAATAGAAAATTTACCAAATGTCAGAGATATCAATGTGCTGTTAAATGCAATCAGTGATATTGGTGCGAAGGTAGACAGACTGGATGCGCATACAGTAAAGATGAACGGATCATTTATTCATAATCTGGTTGTGGACAATGAATATATCCGTAAGATCAGAGCATCCTATTATCTGCTGGGAGCACTCCTTGGAAAATATAAACATGCGGAGGTAGCTCTTCCGGGTGGATGTGATATCGGAAGCCGTCCGTTTGATCTTCACCTGAAAGGATTCCGGGCACTTGGTGCGACGGTAGATATCCGCCATGGTCTGGTGGTTGCAGATGCAAAGCAGCTGAAAGGTACACATATTTATCTGGATAAGGTATCTGTCGGTGCAACGATCAACATTATGATGGCAGCAGCCATGGCAGAGGGTAAGACAACGCTGGAAAATGCGGCAAAAGAGCCTCACGTTGTTGATGCAGCCAATTTTTTAAACAGCATGGGTGCAAATATCAGAGGCGCCGGTACGGATGTGATCCGGATTGTTGGTGTTGAAAAACTGCACAAGACAGAATATTCTATCATCCCGGATCAGATCGAAGCTGGAACATTTATGCTTGCTGCAGCAGCGACAAAGGGAGATGTCACCGTAAAGAATGTCATCCCGAAGCATTTAGAGGCAATCAGTGCGAAGCTGCTTGAGATCGGATGTGAGGTGGAAGAGTTTGATGATGCGGTGCGTGTGGTATCCTCAAAACCACTGCATCACACACAGGTTACGACGCTCCCGTATCCGGGATTTCCGACAGATATGCAGCCACAGATCGCGGTTGTGTTAGGTATTTCGGAGGGTACGAGCACCGTTACGGAGAGTATTTTTGAAAACCGTTTTAAATATGTCGGTGAGCTGGCGCGCATGGGTGCCAACTTTAAAGTAGAGAGCAATATAGCGATCATCGGTGGTATTGAGAATTATACCGGAGCCCGTGTCAATGCACCGGATCTGCGTGCCGGAGCGGCTCTTGTGATCGCGGGACTTGCGGCGGAAGGCATCACGGTGGTAGACGATATCTACTATATTGAACGTGGATATGAAGAATTTGAAAAGAAACTCGCATCACTGGGGGCTGTGATCGAGAAAGTAAGCACAGAGAAAGAGATACAGAAGTTTACACTGAAAGTGTCATAGCAGTTGAAAACATGGCAGGGAAAACTGTCATGCAGGAGCTGCTATGCAGGGACTATTATGTAGAAGCTGCTAAACAAGAGCTGTTATGCAGGGACTACGATGTAGAAGCTGCCATGGAGAGGGCGTTTCCGGGTATGGGAGACGTCTTTTACCATGGCAGTTTTTGCGCGCAGACATTCATGATGATAGCGTTTTAAGGGAAGAGGGAGAACGATGAGAAGAATATTTCAAAAAGAACTTGATATGATCCTTCACTGGAATCTTACACTGGTTGGAGGATTTCTGGGAACCTATGCGATATTGCTGCATGCAGGAAATTTTGGTTCCGCACAGACCGGAAATGTCATGGAGATGGCGGCGGCGCTCACCGGAAAAAATTTTGCAGAAGTGGGGATACGATTTTTAGCATTTCTTATTTTCGGAAGTGCGATCGTGATTTCTTATCTGTTGACGAATTTTACGAAACTGGATATGCGAAAGCTGGTGCTATGGGTAGACGCAGCAGGACTCACCGTTACAGCGATGATGCCGGAGGGGATGTCTGCGGTTGTGAGCCTTTACCCGATATTTTTCTGTTCGGCATTTCAGTGGGGCAGTTATTCCGGCGCATCGGGGTATAACAGTGCAAGCATTTTTACTACGAATAATTTTAAACAGTCGCTGCTCGCATGGACACAGTTTGTATTGACAAAAGATCCGGAATTCCGGAGAAAAGGAATCATGTATACGATGACGGTACTCTCATTTTTTGTTGGTGCATGCATTGGCTGCGTATCCGTCTATACATATGGGGCATATGGTGCTTTTATAGGATTTGTACCACTGATTGTGGCACGCCTGTTTATGTACATTGGAAAGATACCGGTAGAGAATGGTACACCGGAAGAAACGGAAGAAGAAGCAAAAGAAGCACTCGAAGAGGCAAATCTGCTGGAGAACGATCAGAAACTGTGATCGTTCTCCGCAGAACCTCTGCGGTGCTTCTTTTTTACTTACAGAATACTCTGAATATGCAGATCAAGACGTGTAGAGAGATCAATACAGGAGTTGTCGTTTAACTGTACGATCGGTCTTGCGAGATGCTGCTGGTTTAACATCACAATATTGGCACTCTGTCCATTGCTTAAAAGAACACGGTTGTTCTGATAAGTGGATGCGATATGCTGCAAAAAGGTAAGGATAAATTTTGGTTTGTATTTCTGAAGACCTTCCTGCTCAAATCGTTCAATGACCTGGAAAGGACAAAGAGGAGCGCGGTAAGAACGCGCGGCAGTCATGGCATCGTAAACATCGGCGATTGCAACAACCATCGAGAAGTCATCTAAGTCTTTCTGGGTTGCTTTCAGCGGATAACCGGATCCGTCACAGCGCTCATGGTGGAGCAGGGCAGCTTTTTTGATATGTGGATCAATATTTAAAGGCTTCAATAATTCGTAGCCGAATTTTGTATGCCTTTTGACAAGATCAAATTCCTCGTCGGTATATTTGCCCGGTTTGTTTAAAATCTCATCCGGAATCTTTAATTTGCCGATATCATGCAAAAGACCGCAGAGTGTCAAAGTGTCTAAAGTGGCGGCGTCTACTTTCAGCCATTTACCGATACGGCGGCAGATCAGAGCCACATTTAAAGAATGTGCGTGAGTGCTGTCGTCGTAGGCGCGCATATTATGCAGCATATCAAAAAGTTCCAGTGATGTCTTGCAGGAATTGAACAGTTTGACTGTCTGTTCGAGAAGATCATCAGTGTCAAGCGGCTGATTGTGAAAAACATATCCCTCCATGGAGGACTTTAAAGAGTTCAGTACGAATGAATGATCAAACTGGAACGTCTGAAACTCTTTCGATGCTTTTACTTTTTGGGAGTAAGCCGGGATAAAATGCGGTGTTTCAGGATCTTTTGGTTCATCCGGATCTTCAATACCCACTTCTAAAACACAATAAAAGGAAAGACGCATGATAAGCGGTCTTGTAAGTGTGACGCCCTTATCAACGATCATCTGTCCGTTTTTTGTCAGGATCTGTTCGGCAGTGACCATGCCTGGTTCAAGTTTATTGACTGTTACCTTCTTCATAAAAAACCCCATTTCATTTGTACGTCTGTCACGTTCATAATTAAGTATAGTATAGAATTTTCACATTTGAAAGTCAATCGGGTTTGTGTAAAAGGTTAAGAAAATACACCTTGACATTTGGGGAAAACAGGTGTATTCTAGCCACTGTGAGTTTTTCAACTTAATATTTTTAGAATTTTCTTATTCAGAGTGATGGAGATACAAAGGATCTGTGAAGTCACGGCAACCCCTCTACGGAAGGTGCCAACCTGAGCGAATCGTACCTGACAGTACATATATGTTCGAACAATAAGAGGATTTGATGATTGATTTACAGCTATCACTTCCACTTGTTTTTCGCAAGTGGATTTTTTTGTGTAATGGAGAATTACGCAAAGAACACGAAAAACACTATCAGAAAAAGGAGCATAAAAATGGAAAAAAGATTATTTACATCCGAATCCGTAACAGAAGGACATCCTGACAAAGTCTGCGATGCAATCTCTGACGCAATCTTAGATGCATGTATGGCAGAAGATCCGATGAGCCGTGTTGCATGTGAAACAGCAAGCTGTACAGGCTTTGTTTTAGTAACCGGTGAGATCACTACAAAAGCACAGTTAGATATTCCTGCAATCGTTCGTAAAACAGTCAACGAGATCGGTTACAACGATGCAAAAACCGGATTTGACGGAAATACCTGTGCAGTTATGGTAGCGCTTGACCAGCAGTCACCGGATATTGCAATGGGTGTTGATAAGGCATTAGAGGCAAAAGAGGGTGCCTTAACAGATGATCTTGATACCGGAGCAGGCGATCAGGGTATGATGTTTGGTTATGCAACCAACGAGACACCGGAGTTAATGCCATATCCGATCTCTTTGGCACACAAACTGGCATTACAGTTAACCAAAGTAAGAAAAGACGGCACACTGACCTACTTAAGACCGGACGGAAAGACACAGGTTTCCGTAGAGTACGATGAGGCTGGAAAACCGGTACGTCTTGAGGCAGTTGTATTATCAACACAGCATGACGATGATGTGACACAGGAGCAGATCCATGCAGACATTAAAAAATACGTTTTCGATCCGATCCTTCCAAAAGAGATGATCGATGCAGAAACCAAGTTCTTCATCAATCCGACCGGACGTTTCGTAATCGGCGGACCGCACGGTGATGCAGGTTTAACAGGACGTAAGATTATCGTAGACACCTACGGCGGATATGCACGTCACGGCGGCGGAGCTTTCTCCGGAAAAGACTGTACAAAGGTTGACCGTTCTGCAGCATATGCAGCACGTTACGTTGCAAAGAACATCGTAGCAGCAGGACTTGCAGAGAAATGTGAGATCCAGTTATCCTATGCGATCGGTGTAGCACAGCCGACATCCGTTATGGTAGATACTTTCGGCACAGGTAAATTATCCGATGAGAAGTTAGTTGAGATCATTCGTGAGAACTTCGACCTTCGTCCGGCAGGAATCATCAAGATGCTTGACTTAAGAAGACCGATCTACCGTGGAACAGCAGCTTACGGCCATTTCGGGCGTACAGACTTAGACCTTCCGTGGGAGGCAGTTGATAAAGCTGAGACATTAAAAAAATATCTGTAAGAGATATCTGAAATACAAAACTCATTTGTCTTCACAAAAAGTTTAGACAATTTTATATAAATTAAATGGGATTTGAAATTTTTCATGCTATAATAGGTCATAAAGGTATGTTTATGAAGGTCATAAAATACCCTTATGACCTTTTTTGTGGGAACAGAAACCGGAAAGGCGAACATGTAATATGAAACTGAAATCAAAAATCATCATTTCTTTTTGTATTATCATATTTGTTCCGATCGTGCTGATGATGGCGGCACTTTTCAGTTTTCAGCGTATACAGGTGAAGGCGATTGAGCAGACTTATGGAATCAAGGAAAATAATTACAGCTATTTTTCCAATTCCATGCAGCTTTTAAGCCGTTTTACGAAAGAATGTTTCAAGGAACTGAAAGATGCGGCGAAGAATGATCCGGCACGGCTGGAGGATCAGGAATATTTAAATGAACTCAACCAGACATTAGAGGAGAAGAGTTCTTATCTGATCGTGAGAAAGGATAAAGAGTTAATTTATATCGGTGAGGATGCAAGCATTTCGCTGCTGACACAGCTGCCGTCGTATGGGGATACGGTGAAAGATGAGGACGCCGGCACTTACATTGATGGTGACGAACAGGTGCTGATCAAGCAGATCGACTTCCAGTTTCAGGATGGGAGTGACGGAAGTGCCTTTATTGTTACGATCTTAGAGGAGACAGTTCCGGAGGTAAAGAAACTTCTCATTGATGTGCTGATCTCGATCCTGCTGATCCTTGTGCTGACTGCGACGATGCTGACCATCTGGATGTATACCAGCATGATCAATCCGATCAAAAAACTGCAGACGGCGGCACAGAATATCAAGGACGGCAATCTTGATTTTTCAGTGGAATCGGACAGCAGGGATGAGATTGGGGAACTCTGCAGATCGTTTGAGGAGATGCGCCTGCGCTTAAAGGATAATGCGGAGGAAAAGATTGAGGGAGAAAAAGAAAACAAGACGCTCATCAGCAATATTGCACATGATTTAAAGACGCCGATCACGGCAGTAAAAGGGTATGCGGAAGGACTGATGGATGGCGTGGCGGATACACCGGAGAAGCGGGATAAATATATCCGCACGATCTACAATAAGGCAAATGAGATGGATACGCTTTTAAATGAGTTGACATTGTATGCTAAAATTGATACGAACCGTATCCCTTACAATTTCGCAAAGATCAATGTATCGGAATATTTTAATGATTGCGTAGAAGAGATCGGACTTGATCTTGAAACAAAAAATATCAGGCTTGCCTACTTTAATTATGTGGACGAAAATGTTTTGATCATAGCAGATCCGGAGCAGCTTCGTCGTGTGATCCACAATATTATCGGCAATTCCATCAAGTATCTGGATAAACAGCAGGGATTTATCAATATCCGCATCAAGGATGTCGGTGACTTTATTCAGGTGGAGATCGAGGACAACGGAAGAGGTATTTCCGCAAGAGATCTGCCATATATTTTCGACCGGTTTTACCGCGCGGATGCGTCGCGCAACTCGGCAACCGGCGGCAGCGGTATTGGTCTGTCCATTGTAAAGAAGATCATAGAAGACCATGGTGGAAAGATCTGGGCGACCAGCAAAGAGTCCATCGGAACGGTCATGTATTTTGTAATTCGTAAATATCAGGAGGTACCAAATGAGTAAAGTTTTGATTATTGAAGATGAGGTTGCAATCGCAGACCTGGAGAAAGATTATTTAGAACTCAGCGGGTTTGAGGTGGAGACTGAGAATGACGGCGTGGTCGGATTAAAACGTGCGCTCTCCGAAGATTTTGATATGTACATTTTAGATCTGATGCTGCCGGGCATTGACGGCTTTGAGATCTGCAAACAGATCAGAGAGGAAAAAAATACACCGATCCTCATGGTATCTGCCAAAAAAGACGATATCGATAAGATCAGGGGACTGGGACTTGGCGCGGACGATTACATCACAAAGCCGTTCTCACCGAGTGAGCTTGTCGCGAGGGTAAAGGCACACCTTGCCCGCTATGAGCGCCTGATCGGAAGCAACACAGTAGAGAACGACGTGATTGAGATCCGCGGCATCCGTATCGACAAGACAGCAAGACGTGTCTGGGTCAATGGTGAGGAAAAACAGTTTACGACCAAGGAATTTGACCTTTTAACATTCTTAGCAGAGCACCCGAACCATGTGTTCACGAAGGAAGAACTCTTCCGTGAGATCTGGGATATGGAGTCGATCGGAGATATCGCAACTGTGACCGTGCATATCAAAAAGATCCGTGAGAAGATCGAGATGAATACTAATAAACCTCAGTATATAGAGACTATCTGGGGTGTAGGATACCGCTTTAAACTTTAGTTTTTATCCCAAATATTCTCCGACTATTTGGGGTGTAGGATATACATTTAAACTGTAAAGGTTTTTTATTTTGCATGTATCAGAGAAAAGAAAAATGGCGCGGAAGTCAGAAAATGGCTTCCGCGCCTTATTGCCAGTACATCGTTTTCAAAGAAGTAATATGAATTTGATGAAAGTACAGATCAGAAACGGAAGATTTTGATCATTTGATTGATAAGAAAGAAGCGATTAACCGTCTTCGCTATGAAAAGCCGAATATGCAGATTTGCTTTCGGACAGAAGATGCTTTGAAAAAGCTGCATTTCCGACATGCATTGCATGAGTGATGGATATCTTGCAGAAGAGCTTGAGATAGAGTATAAAAAGGGTATATAATAAAAAAGTTCGGGTTCAGATAACAGGACAGAAAAACAGGGCACATTTTTCATATCCCGATCAATATAGGATAAGCGAGGAAGCACAAATGAGTAACTACGAAAAACCAGTTGTTGTAATGGCAGAAGAAAGCACAGAGGGCGTGTATCTTGCAAGCGGAGAACACCTGGAACAGTGCAGATTTGGAAGAACAGAGGCATCTGCAGGGGCAGATGCGTGCCAGGAATGTTCTAAGAGCGGTGGAAAGAGAGCTACTCCTTTGCCGGGAGAAGAATCTGCAAGGAGAGATGATTTTAAAAGCTGCGTGGACAATATGCCGATCAAGCAGTAGAAATGAGGAACAGTATGCAGCCAGCGATCATTTATGAAGATGAAGACATTATCGTCTGTAAAAAACCGGCAGGCGTGGCGACACAGACCAGACGCATCGGGCAGGCGGACATGGAGAGCCTGCTAAAAAATTACCGTGCATCCAAAGGGGAGCTTCCTTATATTGGTGTGGTACATCGGTTAGACCAGCCGGTGGAAGGCATTATGGTGTTTGCAAAAAATAAAGAAGCAGCGGCAGATCTAAGCCGCCAGATCAAAACAAAACTGGCGGACAAATATTATTATGCGATGACGGACGGCGTGCCGGAAAAGAAAAAAGGAACCTTAGAGGATGAACTTTTACAGAATGGAAAGACAAATACCTCCGAGGTGGTGGAAAGAGGAACACCGCAGGCAAAACATGCCAGCCTTTCCTATGAGGTGGTCGAGCAGGATGGAAAACATGCCGTTTTGCGTATCAAACTTGATACCGGACGCCACCATCAGATCCGGGTGCAGCTTGCACATGCAGGGATGCCGATCGTTGGGGATAAAAAGTACAACTTCAAAGAAAACATTGCACCGTCGGGCGGACAGCTTGCACTGTGCTCTTTTAAGATCGCGTTCCGGCATCCGAAAACGCATAGAAAACTGGAGTTTGAAATTGACAAGCCTTTTGGTTTATCATAAAATAAATCCAAAGGTTTAGATAGAAGAGTAAGGAGATTTATCATGGCAAAGGACAAGAAGTTAGTAGAGGCAATCACTTCCATGGAGGAAGATTTTGCCCAGTGGTATACAGATGTGGTCAGGAAAGCGGAACTGATCGATTATTCATCCGTAAAGGGATGTATGATCCTTCGTCCGGCAGGCTATGCGATCTGGGAAAATATTCAGCATGAGTTAGACCGCCGTTTCAAAGAGACCGGTGTTGAGAACGTATATTTACCGCTGTTTATCCCGGAGAGTCTGTTAGAGAAAGAAAAAGATCATGTGG
>OIAY01000239.1_pt1 | contig 22455 bp, 20 predicted proteins | sample 1580831 | NCBI WGS metagenome assembly OIAY01 (sample SAMEA3882522, study PRJEB24775) | human gut metagenome | biome: human-associated habitat; feature: intestine environment; material: feces | place: Netherlands | collected 2009/2010 | reverse complement strand
CGATGATTTTACCCCTTTCCGCAACATTATGAAGAACATCTCCCATTCGGGAAAGGTAAGTAATGATTTCTCCCTTTTCAGACGGTTTTGCTGTATCAATCGCTGTTTTCGTTGTTCCTGCGGTAAGTTTTCCATAGTTCATGGAGTGCAAGCTGCCATTGGATTCCAGGCGGTAGCCATAGGTGAAAAAGGGGATCTACCCGAAACGCATCCGGTTCAGCCGCGGACTGAATCCAAACGCCCTTGCCGCTTAACTCGCGCAAAGCCTGCATCCAAAGGATCGGATCGCGCGCTATCCGTGTAAGATCGGCAACAAAGAGCGTATCCGCCTTTTGCTCCACCGCCTTCTGACAAGCCCTTTTCCAGCCGTCGCGGTCAAGCGTAGTTCCTTTTTCATACTCGCTGACTTCTCCCACAATTTCATAACCCAGCCGCTCGGCCTGCTCATGCAGCCGGGCGCTTTGTGCTTCCAGCGTGTGGTCGCCGTCAAGCTGCGCCTGTGTCGCTACCCGGCAATATACTACCACACGCTTGCTTTTATTGCTATCCATGATCTGACCTCCATTCAGATATTGCCGACAAAGCGGTAATAGATTTTGATGTCACGGACGTTTTTTCCGTCAACAACGGTTTTTTCTCCGACCTCAATGCGGTCGATCAGTTCGTCTACCGTTTCACGGTCAAGCTCCCGAATATGCAGGTGCTTTCGGACGACCGCCGCCCAGCTTTGAATGTCTGCGGCGCTCTGCTCATACTCCCTGACTTCCGCAAGAAGCGTATCCAGCCGGTCGGTTCGCTGGCGACGCTCCTGCTCGGTCTTTTCAAGCAGTACAGCGAAGGACGCTGCGCTGATGCTGCCGCAAACCTTGTCCTCATAGAGCTTGGCGGTCATTTGCTCCAGCTCATAGACGCGGCGGCGCAGCTTCCCAATCTCCTGCCGGACGCTTTCCAGACGTTCTGCGTCTGCGGCGGTGCGCTGCGCTTGCAGCCTGTCCAGCATGGCAGCTTCGTCCAGTTCCAGCGCCTCGGCATGGGCGCGAATCTCGCTCAATACAAGCTCCGTCAGCGTCATCTCATAGATGGTGTGCCGGGAACACGCGCCGTAGCCGGAGGCCGTATAACGGGAGCAGAAATAGGAAACGTACTTTTTGGACGTGCCGTTCTTGCGGCGCTGCGTCTCCCGGTTGCCCTGAAGGGGGGCTTTGCAGTCGGCGCAGACGAGCTTGCCGGTGAACAGGAAGGGCTTCGGCGGGGCGTTGTCCGCCGAGAGCCGCGTCCTTTCCCGGTTGATGGCCTGCACTTCATTCCATACCTCCGGCGAGATGATGGCTTCATGCAAAGCCTCATGCCGTATCCACTCGGATTCCGGCTTATAGATCATGGTGTCGTCCTTATAGGAGCGCGAGCCGGTCTGATTCTGAATAAGATTTCCGGTGTAGACTTCGTTTGTCAGTATGTTCTTCACCGTGGCGTACATCCAAAGGTTCGCGTACTTGCAGGAGCCGTTGCCGTACAGCTTTGCCCAATACCAGCGTGGGGATAAAATGCCCTCGCTGTTCAGCACGGAGGCGATCTTGCCGTAGGCCATGCCTGCCCGCCGCAGCTCGAACATCCGGCGCACCACGGCAGCAGCTTCCTCGTCGATCACCAGCCGGTGCCTGTCCTCCTCGCTCTTTCGGTAGCCGTAGGGGGCGTAGGCGGCGATATACTGGCCGCTGCGCATTTTGGCGTGGAGAACGGATTTGATCTTGCCCGACAGGTCTTTCAAATGGTAGTCGTTCATCAGACTGCGGAAGTGCAGCATATCCGTGTTGTCGCCCTCGGTGTCGAGGCAGTCAAGGACGGATACGAAGCGGCAGCCCAACGAGGGGAAAATAACGTCGGTATAGCGTCCGACCTCCACAAAATCACGGCCCAGCCGTGATAGGTCTTTGACAAGGATCAGGTTGATAAGGCCGTGCCGCGCGTCCTCCAGCATCTCCAGAAATCCGGGGCGTTGAAAATTCCCCCCGCTATAACCGTCGTCCCGGTAGGACTTGACCTCCGTCCAGCCGTTGAGCATTACAAATTTGGAAAGCAGTTCATATTGATTCTCGATGCTGACGGATTCATCAGCGGGGATATAGTTTTTCGCCTTGGCGGAGTTGGAGGCGTCGTCTACGCTCAGCCGGCAGTAGATGCCGACCTTATATAGCTTTTTCATACGCTTCCTGCCTCTCCTGTGCCAGCGCGTCGTCCACGCTGCCGACGTAGCGGTAGACCACCTTGACGTCGCAGATGCGCTGTCCGTTGACCTTCCGCGCCTCGCCCACCTCGATGCGGTCCACCAGCTCAAAGAGGATGCTCTCGTCCAGCACCGTGATCTCGGTGTAGCGGCGGATGACCTCCATCCAGCGGTTTGCGTCCTGCCGGTTTTCAAGCTGCGCCCTGACCTTCTGCTCCAGCTCCGGTATGGCGGAGGCTTTTTCCGCCCGTTCGGTTTCGTATTTCCGCATGAGCGTCTGAAAGACCGTCTGGGGGATGGTGTTGGTGCATTTGTCCTCATAGAGATTCTGCATCAGCCGTTCCAGCTCGATCATACGCGCCGCTGCCGCTTTCAGCTCCTGTTCATAGGAGGTGACGCGGCTGCGGCTTTCCTTTTCCTTCATGCGGCTGATCTGCTCGGCAAGGCGCTCGCCGTCGCACTCGACGAAGCGCGCCTTTTCCCGGATGTCCGTCAGCACCAGCTCCTCCAGCACATTTTCATAGATGGAGTGGATGGTACAGGCGCTTTTGCCGCTTCTGGCATAGTTGCCGCAGATAAAGGAGCTGTACCGCCCCGGCGTTCCGTCCTTATAGGTGAAGCGCTCGATGTGGTTGCGCATCTTGAAGCCGCAGTCTGCGCAGTAGACAAGGCCGGTGAAGATGCTGACCACGGTATCCCAGACCTCGCGGGAGATGATGGGTTCGTGGGTTCCCTCCACCCGTATCCATTCCTCCTCCGGCTTGTTGATGAGCTTTCTGGACTTGTAGGACAGAGTGCCGGTTTTGCCCTGCACCATGTTCCCGATGTAGACCTCACTGCGGATGAGAGCTTTGACGGTGGTTTCCGCCCACTTGTGGTTGACGTTGCGCGGGTCGCTGCGCCCCTTGCGCTGATAGTAGAGCGCACCGGGCGGCAGAACGCCCTCCTCGTTGAGCGTGACGGCGATGGCGCGGAAGCCTGTGCCGGCGGCGCGCATGGCGAAGATGCGGCGCACGGTAGGGGCGGTCTCCTCGTCGATGACGAGGTGGTGCTTATCCTCCGGGTCGCGCTTGTAGCCGTAGGCGGGGTAGGTTCCCATGAACTTGCCGCTTTCCGCGCAGGCTCTTTTGACCGCCTTGACCTTCTTGGAGGTGTCCCGGCTGTAAAACTCGTTAAATAAGTTCAAAAAGCACATGACGTCGGTGCTGCCGTTGTCACTCATGGTGTCGATGCCGTTGTTCAGCGCGATAAAACGGCAGCCCAGCGAGGGGAACAGGTAGTCCGTGTACTGTCCGAACTCGATGTAGTTACGCCCAAAGCGTGATAGATCCTTGACCAGAATGAGGTTGATTTTCTTGGCTTTTGCATCTTCGATGAGGCGTTTGACGCCGGGCCGGTCGAAATTCGTACCTGAGTACCCGTCGTCACAGTACACCGCAATCTCGTTCCAGCCCCGCTGACGCACATAGCTTTGCAGCAGGAGCTTCTGATTTTCAATGGATACGGACTCCCCATCGCGCTCATCGTCGTTGCTGAGCCTGCAATAGATGCCTACGTTGTATGTCTTTTCGATCATCTGTATTTTACCTCCCGATTCTCTGCGATTCATACATCCGTGCGGCGTGATGGCTCTCGCAGGTTTTCCCTGCAAGAATATGATACCGGGGATACCATCTTCGCGCAAGGATGCCGCCGCAGGGAGGCTGATTGTCTGTTACGATGCGTGGCAGGGCTGCGCGGCTACGGGAGCATCCAGCTCCGTCATGGCGCGGCGCACCGCAAGCTGCTCCAGCGTCCTGCCAAGGTCCTTTTCGCCGGAAAACACGCTTGTCACGCGATAGAGGGTTTTGCCGATCCTGATCTCCTTATAAGAGGCGACCGGCTCTTTGGGGATGGCTTGCTTCTGCATAAACGCACCTCCGATTTATCAATTTAGTCCCGCTGCCACGATATGACAGCGGGGCTTGTTCGTATTCGTTCCGGCAGAGCAGCCGAGCCGGAGGGATTGCTGTCATGTTGCATGATACTGCACCGGCGCGGCTGCCCGCGTATGTTGTGTCATGTAGTTTTGTTCCGCCGTATTTGTCACAGCCCCCGGCGCGAGGCATATATCGCCTCTGGGACCGGTATCAGCCGCCTTTGGCAAGGCTGTCCCATTCCCACCAGCGCCGTGGCTTGTAAGGCTCACGAACGCCGCAGAAATCCCCCTCAAGTCAGTGGGAGGCCGTAGCTGGGGTTGCGTATCGCCCGCGCTGTCATCGCGCCCGATGCTGCCATGCATCGGGTCAAAGGCTACGTAGATCGCTCGGACAGCCGCCCGTCCCGAAAGATGGGAGGTCTGTCGTCATGGCGGCGCGCCTTTTGTCGCTTGGCTTTTCAGCCGCGCGGGGTCTGTGCTGATACCGGTGTCTATGCGGTTTTCAAGGAGCAGAGGCGAGAAAGAAGAATATCCCTCTCATATACCTCAAGAAAAATCGGGCTTTTTCGGACGGGGTAACTCAAGATTTCTTCAGAATTTTTTTGAGTGCCGCCAATCCACGCTGAATGCTTCTGCGCACTGCACTCTCATCAACGCTCTCACGCTTGGCAATCCGCTGGTTGCTCTCATCATTGAGAACGCTGGCAAACAGTCTGCGCCGCTGCGAGGGTGTGAGCTGCGCCAGCGCTTCTTTCAGCAGCCGCTCCAGCTCCATGCGCTCCAGCGCCTCGTCCGGCTGCTCCGGCAGATTCAGCGCATCCGCCTCGATGCCGTCGCCTGCGTCCAGCGAGTAGAACGCCCTGTTGTCGCGGATGTACTGCGCGTAGTTGATCTGAAGCCGCTTATCTTCTTCGAGAAACGCGGCAACTTCATCGGAAACCTCGATAAAGGCATCCTCGGTGTACCACGGGTAAAGCTCCCGCAGGTTGATCGTTGTCATGTTGTTTTCCTCCGTTTGGATTTTTTTGATTGATGTCGCGTGAAAATCCAAACGAAGGGCGGCGGGGAGCGGCAGCCCACGGCGAAGAAGTGCCGTGGATGACAAAAAGCACCTATAAAGGCTTCAAAACCTTCATAGGTGCTCAATAGGCGCAATGAAACAGCAGAAAGGGCAGGCGGGTGCAGAAAACTGCTTTCATGCCGTATTGGTCCGGTTATGCGATTTGTGCGGCGGCAAGCCGCATCAGCGACACCTCCCGTACTCTTTTGTCATAGACTGATTTCCTTTCTGCTCAAATCGGATAGAAATGGCGAAAGGCGGTTGTTCAAAAGAGCAACCGCCTTTCCTGACGAATGAAACCGAAAAGGGGCGCGGGGCTATTTGCCCGCGCCCCTAAAGGTGAACCTGTTTACTTTTCGATGATTTGCAGCGATTCTTCCTCACGCCGCCGCCTGATCTGCCATGTGGTCAGCGCAAGGCATCCGGCAAGAGATGTACAGAGGGAGAACCCCCACAAGCCTAACACGCTGCTGTCGCCGGTCTTTGGGATTTGCAGCCGCTTCGGGTCGATCCAGCCCATCAGGCCGCCGGGAGCCTTGCCCTGCACCAGCTCATACTTCTCAATGAAGCGGTGGAGCATGGCGGCGATCTCAGCGCGGGTCGCCGTGCCCTGCGGGTCAAGCAGATTGCCGGATTTTCCCTTCATCAATCCGCTGCCGACCGCCCATTGCATCGCCGTCTTTGCGTAATCCGTGATCTTGTCCGCGTCCTTAAATTTGTCCAGATTTCCCTTGACGGTCAGATCGTAGCCCTTGTAGTCCGCGTAGCGGTAGAAGATGGCTGCAAGCTGTTCGCGGGTGATGGGATCGTCCGGGCCGAATTTGTCTTTGCCGTAGCCCGCGAAAATGCCGTTCTCCGCCGTCCATGTGATCGCGTCAGCGTACCACTTTCCGGCCTCCACATCGGTAAAGCTGTTTTTGCCCTTCGGCGCGGGGCTGCCCTCCATGCGCCAGAGAATGGTCGCCATCATGCCGCGCGTCGCCGTCCCATACGGACTGAACAGGGTCTTGCTCGTGCCGAGCATCAGGCCGTTTTCGTAGACGAACATCACATCGCCGTAGAACCAGTCCTTTTCAGAAACATCGGTAAAGGGATTCGCGCCTGTACCCGGATTTTCGTCCACGCGCCAGCCTGCATACACGGTCATATCCTTCGTCAGATAAACGCCGGAAACCTTGTTCATCAGGCTGCGTTCGCTGTACCAGCCGATAAAGGTGTGGCCGCGCCAGGTCGGGACGTACTTTGTCAGGTCAATGTAGGTATTGTACGTTCCCTGCACGCTGGGAATATCACTGCCTCCGCCTGTTTCAAAGCGCAGCGTGTAGTAGGTGACGGGCGGATTGTAGCCGCCGCCACCGCCGCCGGTGTCCTTCTCGAAGATGGCCTTGACCTCCACGTTGGCACTCGGCATGGTGAACTTGTCGTCCTTGATGGTCACGCCGCCGCTGATGACCTGCCACTCCTTGAAGTGATAGCCCTTGTTTGGCGTGGCGGTCAGGGTGATCTCCGTACCAGCCGCAGCCTTTGCAAGAGATGCGGAAGCCGTTCCGTTTCCGTCCGTTTTCACGGTAATGGTAAACTCGGTGGGCGCAGGGGGTGCGTCCTCCTCGAAGATGGCCCTGACCTCCACATTGTCGTTCGGCATGAGGAACTTATCGTCCTTGATGGTCACGCCGCCGCTCATGATCTGCCACTCCTTGAAGTGGTAGCCGGTGTTGGGCGTAGCGGTCAGGATGATCTCCGTACCGGCCACAGCGGTGGAAGGAGTTGCGGTGCCGGTGCCGTTTCCGTCATTACTGACGGTGACGGTGTAGGTGGTGGGGGTAATAACGCTGTTTTCCCACAGCGCCTTGATCTCGGTATCCCCGAGCACGGTGTAGGAATCTCCCACCTTGTACTCCGTGCCGCCGATCTCCCAAGCCTTGAACTCCTGATCGGCGGGAGCAGTGAAGCCGCAGTCGGGCAGGATGTAATTTGTCTCTGCCTTGACGATCACGGAATCCATGTTGCCGCTGCCGCCGTTGCCGTTGAAGGTGATTGTGCAATCCGCAAGCGGCGTACCCTCACCCACAGTGACCTCCGCATCGGAGCTGGCAAAGTGGTTGCGATCCTCCGCATAGCGGACGAAGTAATTGCCGGCAGGCAGGTTTTCAATCTCGATACCGGTGCAGGCGGTGTAGGTAGTCTCGCTCTCCGCACGGTATTCCATCGTTGCATCCACGCCGGTGATCTTGCCGTCGCTGCTGCCCTCGGTGGTGGGTGCGACACCGATCAAGCCGTTAGGCGCTTCCTGCGTGGCTTTGCCGATGCTCCACGCCGCGGTTACGGCGTCGGTGCTGCCGCCTGCCCATTTGCCGGTCTTGGATGTGACGCTAACGGTGTAATCGCCCGCGTCCGTGGCGGTGTTGCCGGAGATGTCCATAGTGGCTGGATCATAACCGTTCACGGTCGCTGTATGCTCGGAGCCATTGTAGGTGTAGGTTCCGGTGACGCTGATGCTGGGTTTGGCGGGATCGGTAGGCGCAGGCGGTGCATCCTCCTCGAAGATTGCCTTGACCTCTACATTGCTGTCCGGCATGGTGAACTTGTTGTTGGTGATTACAAGTCCTGTCGGAGATTCGACCTGCCACTCCTTGAGGTGATAGCCCTTGTCGGGCGTAGCGCTCAGGGTGATCTCCGCACCGGCAACAGCCTTTGCGGGAGATGCAGAAGCCGTTCCGTTGCCGCCGCTGGTCACGGTGACGGTGTACTCGGTAGGCGCAGCTTTGGCTATCGTAATGGACAACTCCTTCGTATTGCTGCCCGCGCTGTTGGTAGCCTTGACGGTAAATTTGGCGGTGCCGTCCGCAGTAGGCGTGCCGCTGATCTCGCCGGTATCCGCGTTCAGGCTCAGACCGGCAGGCAGACCGCCGTCAATGCTCCATGTGATAGGTGCTGTGCCGGTGGCGGTCAGGGTCTGGCTGTACGCCTCGCCCACCTTGCCGTCTGGCAGGGTGTCCGTGGTGATGGTGGGCGGAGCGTCGGGGGCATTGACCGTCACCGTGCAGGAAGCGGTGAACAAACCGTCATGTGTGGTGGCGGTAATGACAGCCGTCCCGCCTGCCACGGCGGTGACAACGCCGTCCTCGGAAACCGTGGCGACAGCCTCGTTGTCGGAACTCCAGCGCACCTTTTTGTTGGTGGCGTCCTCCGGCGTCACGGTGGCGGTCAGGGTCTGATTGCCGCCCACATCGAGGGTGATGCTGCTCTCGTCCAGCGATACGCCGGTAACAGGGATCACATAGGTGCCGTCATAAACCGTGATGGTTTTCTCCGTCCTGTTTCCGGCCTTGTCGGTCGCGACGATCTTATATGTGCGGTTGGCATCCGAAAAGAGTGCAATCCAAATTGTGTTGTAGCCGCCTACTGTCTCGGGAGATCCGTTTACCGTGACGGAAGCAAGGTTATCATCGGTGATTTGCACATTTTTCGTGGTATAATACACTTCACCATCCTCAACGCCATTGATCGCAGGGGGAGTGGTGTCAATCACAATGCGGCCTGTTGTCCTGAGATAGGTGACATTGCCCTCTGCGTTGGTGAGCTTCGCATAAACGATGTGCTGACCGTCCGTGTTCAGCTTGAGAGGCTCGGTGTAAGGGGTAAAGTCTCGTTTTGTGCATCTGGCCTTCGTGAGGTCCTCATCGGTGATCAGATAGCCAATCTCCACCGGCTTACCGCCGGATTTCGGAGCGGAGATGGTTACAGTTTGCTCCGTGTTGTAAAACCGTGCGGAATAGTCGCTTTCGAAGCCATTCCATACGGTGTCCTCACCTTCAATCTTAATTTCACCCTCCGGATACCAGGCCGCCGCCCACTGCGCCGTCAGCGTGATGCTCTGTACGCTTTTATCTCCCGCAAGCTCCGCATAGGTGGTTCCGGAAAACACGGGTTTGCCGGAACAGCTCCAGCCGCGGAACTCATAGTCGGTTCTGGTGGGAGGCTCCACACCGTCCAGCACGCGCTGCTCCCACCTGACGCCGGTTTTATTGCTGATACTCGTGCCGCCGGCAGTATCAAACTTTACGGTGTACGAGGGCTGCGCGTCTCCGCTGATGGTGAAATAGTGCTCAGCCTTGCCGCAGTAGTCCCCCGTGCCGTACAACGTCACCTTGGGGGCTTTTTCCGGGTCAAAGCCCGCGTCGCTGGGGTTGAGGGTGTAGGGATATACATGGTTGGAATAGCTGGCGGTGTAGTCCGTGTTCTCCGTTAGCTGCTTCGTTTCGTTCTCACCCGTCTTATGGGAAAGCCCCGTCAGCTTCTTTTCGCTGCCGTCATAGGCGCAGTCCGTCAGCCCCTCCATCGTCAGAAGCCCCTTCTCATAGCAATATCCAATATCATACTTGCCGCAGAGCGTGCATTTGCCGTATGCGTCAAGGCTATGGTCAATGCGCGTTCCGTTGACGGTGCTGCCGCAGATGGAGATGTTTTCCGCTGGATTACCCGGCAGCTTCTTTGTGTGCAGGTCGTCATAGACATAATCGGAGTCGTCCATGTTCCTACTTTTCGTATGCCGGAAGGATTCCACCGTGCTGTCCATGACCTGAATATAGGCATTCAGGGAAGACTTGTAGCTGATTCCGATGCCGGGAACATATTCGGTACCATCCCCAAACAGCCAGCCGCCTTTTGCGGTCACGGTGCTGTTTTCAATAAAGATCCGCAGCGCTCCATCTCCGCTGGAACCTATGTCGCGACCGATGGCGGTACTCCATCTGTCACGGGTGCGGGCAAACACCCGGCTGTTCGCAATGCGAATGACGCTATTGCCGGGATCTGTCGTATACTTACCGCCGCCGATGGCTACGCCACCCTTGAAACCCGGAATATCAATCTGGCTGTCCTGAATGTCAATACGGTCAAAGGTGCCATACTCTCCGCAGCCAATGCCGAAGCCATTTCCACGATCCTCGCTGCTCTGACGGATGCTGCTGCCGTGGATCACGATCTCGCCGACAGAAGTGAATTTGCCTGTGGAGCCGAGGACATCGTTCGTTACCACGGTGCTGTTCGTGATCTCCAGCCGTTTCAGCTTCCGCTGGGTCATTCCTTCTTCGCCCATATAAATGCCGTTCGTGACGAGCTGGGAATCCCGGATGGCGATGCTCCCGCTATCGCCGGTGCGGATGCCCTTTATTCCGGTCAGTACGATCTCGCTGTTTTCGATCTGTATATTTCCGTTATTGCCTAACTGTATTCCTTCAACTGCCACAACGTCTGTTGATAGGATGCGGCAGTTTCGGATGGTGATATTGCCGCCCCTGTCATCGCCGACCTTATTGCCAATCAGAATGCCCTCACCGCCAAGGAACGGCAGCTCGGCGTCAAGAATGGTGATATTTTTAGCGCTGCCGCCAATGCAGGCGCCGCTCCTGCTGGAAATGGATTTGATTGCATTGCCCTGAATGTTGATGCTTCCGCCACCATTGCCGCCGATGGCTACGCCAGATCCTTCAACGGAAACATCGATCTCGCCGCCGGTGATACTGACATCGCCATGGCCGCCGATGCCATCCGCCTCGCCTTTTCCGATTGCGGTGACCTTGCCGCCGGTGATGCTGACGCTGCCTGCGTTATATTCAGGGCTGCCAATAGCGGCAATTGCATTCGAGACAGCTTTTATGGTGCCGCCGGTGATTTTTACCGTTGTCGACGTACCAAAGCCGATACCACAGCCATCTCTGTCGGAATACGCTTCTATGTTACCTCTGTTGATGGTGATGTCGGCACCCCCGAAACTCCCAATCCCATTTCCGTGTCCATATTTGCCAATGCCTCCTCGTGCCGTTATATCGCCGCCGTTGATGGTGATGCTGCCGCCGCGCCCCGTACCAATCGCATCTGCGGTAGCATTAGCCATGACCGTGCCGCCATTGATGGTAACACTGCCACCGTAACCGAGTGGGCCGGACCCGATCCCAACGTTGCTGGGAGTAGTATGCATTGTTACCGGTTCGGTGCGGACAATGCCGCCATTGATGGTAATGCTGCCGCATTGCCTCTTTCCGGAAGACTCTGACCAGGTAACGTAATCTGTTGGGACTCCGCCAATGGCGGAGGCGCCATCATTCCCTTGGGCGAGAATATAACCGCCGTTGATGATGATCGTGCCCTCATTTTCATTGATACCACTTTTGTGCTTTCTCCAGCGCTCACTGCTGCCGATGCCGGACAGCCCACTATCCGGCCATACATAGTATTCGACATGTCCGTAGCTGTTAGAATCCTGCGGAAGACACGCCGTCAGCCTGCCCATGGTGTCCTCGCCGGTGCTTTGGGCGTAGACGGTGAAGGTATCGCCCTCCTTCACATTGATGCCCCACTGCGCCGTGAGGTGGCTGCCGTCCGTTAATATCAGATTGACCGCACCGTGGGTGTCCAGGCGGGGTGTGATGGTCACATCGCCCTTCACCACATACCAGCCGGCGGGCAGATCGTACCACTTGTCCGTAAGGTCAAGAATGCTGTCTGCGGTATTGCTCGTCAGCACGGTGTATTTGTTGCAGACCTGCTGATTACCGTCTTTGTCCAGATAGGTGATCGGTTCAGTGGAAATCGGCATTGGCTCCATCCACTGCGCCACCAGAACCATATCCCCAGTCACAGAATATCTGAAATTCCACTCCGGCATATTGTAGTATTTGTTGTCCAAATCGTTTTTGTCATACCAGCCGATAAAGGTATAACCTTCCTTGACAGGGTCAGCGGGCCTTTGTACTTGCTGCCCCTGCGGAACACTCTGGGGCTCTACCGCGCTGCCTCCATCGGAATCAAAGGTCACCGTCACATTTGTGCTGTCAGGAATCTCACCCTCGGCAAAGGCTGCTGTCGGCAGCAGCGTCAGCACCATGCAGCATAGAAGCAGGATGCTGAGTATTCGTTTCTTCATTGGCTTTTCTCCTCCTGTTCGTGTCGGTTCGGTTTGTCCGCCCCGCCTTTTTTCTGGTTTTCTCTGATTCTGAGCCGGAAGCACAGCGCGGTGATCGCCACCGCCGCGGCAAAGGAGATGACGGCTACCAGCACATAGCCGCCCGCGTCCTCCCGCAGCAGCATCGCGCCGAACACGCCCCATGCTTCCGGTTGCCCCGGCCCGACGACCGTGCCCGCCGCCTGCGTCAGCACCGCGAACAGCAGCATACACGCTGCGGAGAGGCTTATTGCCTCGCGCCGCTGCCTCCGGCGGGTGTTTTCCCGCACCCGCTGCTTGACGAGTGCGACCCGTCTTGCGGTATCGTACATATCGTTTGAACCTCCTCTCTGGATTTTTTGAAATGCGGCTTAAAAACCCCTTCACTTATATAGGTACAAAAAATCGAAAAAACTCTCACCCAAAACGCAAAATTTTTCAAAAAAATTTGAGAGCCGCCAAAAAGCAGCTCTCAATGAGTGAATATTCGGTTATTCTCTCCGTCCGAAACGGAAAACGGACAATCTTCCCGCCGCCACCAGCAGCACCGGCAGGGCGTAGGCGATGTACTGCGCCGCGCCGCCGTGGGCGATGAGCAGGTTATAGATGGCGTGGAGAGTGATGGCCGCGCCCAGCAGCCCGCACGTGCCGGCTATTTTAAGCCACGTCCGCTGCCACGTATACGCCAGCCCGCCGCCCACGATCAGGCCGCAGAGAACGTGCATGGCTCCCGTGCCGAAACCCCGGAAGAAGATAAAGGAGAAGCGGTCCGCGCCGTTCTGGATGAGATAGCACACATTTTCAAAGGTGGCGAAGGCGAGGGCGACCGTGATGGCGGCGGCCTTGATTTTATCCCCCTCCGGCTCAAACACCAGTAGATAGAACACCAGCGGCAGCAGCTTCATCATTTCCTCCACCACCGGCGCGATCTCCGCCGTGGCGGCAAGGGCATCCGCCTGACATACCGCCGCGAGGAAGGTGTTGATATAGGCCGAAAGCAGACACACGCCCATCCCCGCAATGCAGAACAGGAAAAAGCGGAGCTGCCGCCTGCCCATGCACAATGCGGCCACCAGCAGCGGGGACACCATGCAGATGAAGATGTTTTCGATGTAGGTCATGCTTCCACCGCCTTTCTCGTGGCGGGCAGCAGCCCGAAAATGGCAAGCGTCAGCAGCATATCGCACCAGAAGGTGGGACTTGCCGGTGAGGTATCCGGCCAGAAGCAGCCCACCGTCCAGAGCAAATACTCCGCAAACGCAAAGCACAGCACGCCGATGTGGAAGTACCGCACATTCCGCGCCGTGCCCGTCTGCGTTTTCGTATAGACAAGCCCCCGAATGGCGCAGAAGGAGAGCCATATCATCATGCCGCACCAGATCAGGTTGGAGAGAATGTCCCCAAAGGTGCAGTAGAACGCCAGCAGCGGCACGCCGAACGCAGGCGCGAGCCATGCCCTGCGGCAGCGGAAGCTGCGCTCGTCCTGACTGGCGAGCGTGGCTTGCAAAATGCGCAGGAAAATGACGCTGGCCACCCAGCCGAACTCCGAGACATAGAAAACCCGCGGTGTGGTATCGAACAGCAGCAGATACAGCGTCCAGTAGAGTGCGCCGAGGGCAAAGCAGCCATAGAAGCACAGCAGCAGAAAATACGCCTGCCTGCGGCTTTTCCGGTAGGCGATGCCCGAAAGCAGCGCGCCGACGAACGTAGTCAGCAGTTGCAGCAGGTTCTCAATCAGCTCCATGCGCATCCTCGCTTTCCCTGTCCTGTCCGTCCTCGCGGTTCATCTGCCGCAGCCGGAAGCACAGAACGGTCACGCACACGCCAAGTAAAAACGCCAGCAGCCCAATGACGATGTATCCCAAGGCCGCGCCGCTGTGAAAGATGCTTGCCGCCGTTTCAAAGCCGGAATAATCGCCTGTCTGGATGCTTGCGGCAATACCGGGCATGGCGAGGGACGCGCCGATGAGCAGTACAAGGCACGCCGCCACAGCGGAAGCCATGGTGATCGTATTGCGCCGCAGCCGTTTTTCCCGCTCAATTTGGGCGATGCGCCGCTTCGTCTCCGCGACGCGCTCCTCATGACTCCGCATTTGTGATTCCCTCCCGTTCCAGCAGCCTTCGCAGGCTTTCTTTTCCGCGATACACCATGTTGGTGATCTGCTTCACCGTTTTCCCCGTGACCTCCGCCGCCTGTGCGTAGCTCATATCCTCGAAATAGGTGAGGTACAAAACCTCCCGGTAGTCCGGGTTCATTTCGTCCATGCAGAAGTGCAGGATGCGGTTTCGCTCCTCCGTCCGTATGACCTCCTCCGCCAGCAGCCGTCCGTCCGGCTCACCGGTCAGCGCATCGAGGCTGAATAGCGGTTTTCGCTTGCTCTTGTGGCGCAGTGCCATGTGCCGCGCCGCCTTATAGAGATACGCCTTGAAGCCGCCGTCCCGTACTTTTGGCTTTTTCGTGAACAGATAGGCGAAAACATCCAGCATCAGCTCCTCCGCCTCGTGAACGTCGTGCAGATAGCCGTCGATATACAGGGTCAGGGGGTCGCCGTATTTTTTCATCAGGGCATTAAGCCCTTCGTCGTCACCGCTCAGATATTGGCGGTACAAGCTCTCGTCGCAAGTCATAGCGTTCACTTCCTTTTTGCGGATGCTTCCAATTCCAATGCGGAGGGGATTCGTCAGGTGCTTGTCCTGCCGGAATCGCGGTGCTGTTTCTGAAAGCGCGGGTCTGAGGGCTTTTCCGCGTTTTCCGGGATCGCCCATGAGCGCCCGAACCGGGATGCGCCGGGGATCCGCCCCTCGGCGCAATATTGGTTGACCCGCCGCTCTGACACGCCCCAACGGTAGGATGCCTCCCGAATGGAGATATAGCCCTTGATCCCGTTCATACCGCACCTCCGCATGGATAATACTCAACATGATACATTATATACGAATATCCGAAGAAACACAAGGCATCCGGCGAAGTGTTCAGAAAAAAGTTACCTATGCAGGGAAGCACAAGAAGCATCGCTGCGAAGGACGGGAGAAAACGTGGCAAGCAGGGCAAAGAGGTACCCACTTTGCTTTTCGGGCAATTTCCGCCGCCGCGAAAACTGCCCTCTGCTTGTCAGGGGCAGCGCCCCTGAAACCCTTTGAACGCGCAAGATGCGCGGCTGCGCGTTTCTGCGAAACGCTTGGGAGCATGGCCGTTACTGCCGGTCATGCTCCTGTTTCTTTTCCTCACTGCGCTCATCCTTGCCCAGCATCCTGTCCACGTTCTGCTTGTGGAGCAGCAGCTCGCGCATCTCATCGCGCGAACGCCGGTAGGCGGCATACGCCGTCTTTTTCTCCGTCAGCAGCTTGGCGTATTCCTCCTGCAAGCTCTTGACGGAGGGCAGCTTTTTGACGCCCAGCTCGTCAAAGGCATTCTTCGCCGCCTTGTGCAGCAGAATGTCGCCCTCATGCTCCGCGAGATACTTTTTCGAGTAACCCGCCTTGCGGTAGCCCGCGTAAACGTCGCGGGTCTTGGCGTAGTTGATGATGTGCGTTTTCAGCACGGCGATCTCCGCCATGCGCGTCTCCGCCGCCTTGATCTGTGCAGACAGCGCGTGGAACTGTTCCGTGGCGGCAGCGGCCTTTTCCTCCAGCTCCGCATAATCCAGCAAGCCGTGCTCCCGCAGATAATTGTAGGTCTGCGCCATCTGCTTGACGTTGAATACCTTTGCCCAGCGCTCGTAACCGCCGCCCTTCCCGGCTTGCAGCTTCGCCTCAATGTCGATGAGCAGAGTGTTCTTTCTCTGTGCGGTCTGACTGCGCTTTTTGCGCGGCGTATGCTCCTTTTTCCCGGCAAGGACAGCGCACAGCGCGTCCTCCGTATAGCCGTCGATGGAGGAAAGACGGACAAAGCCCTTTTTGCCGGGGTGGCGCAGGGACAGCGTATTCCCGCGCCGCCTGACCTCACATCCGCTGTCGCGCAGCAGCTTCAAAAGCGCGTCGAAGCCGTCGGGCTTCTGCAAAAGCGCCGCGTCAATGAGGCCGCAGAGCAGCTCCCGGTGGGTGGGCTTTGCGTTGCCGCCCAGCCACTTGCCGTAGTGGTTTTTCCCGCGCTTCGGGTCAGCAATCACGGAGAGCCGATGCTCGGTGCAGATGGCATCGCTGAGCCTTGCGACGGCCCTGCCGGAGCCGAGAAAATCCCGAAACTTCCGCTTGCAGTCCAGCGTGGTGGAGTTCCAGATGATGTGATTATGAATGTGCTTTTTATCGGTGTGCGTGGCTACGAAAAAGGCGTGTCTGCCTTTCAGAAACCGCTCGGCAAACTCATAGCCTACGCGGTTTGCTTCCTCCGGCGTGATCTCACCGGGCTTAAAGGACTGGCGCACCTGATAGGCAATCACGTCGTACCGCTGCTCCCGCCCTGTGACGGTCTGGTACTGCCGCTTGGAGAAAAGAAACTCCGCGTCGGCGGTTTTTGGGTCGCATTCGTAGGCGGAGATCAGCTCGCCGCCCTGTGTCTTTTCTGGATTCTTGGAGTAGTCGATGCGGTCTGTCAGGCAGTCGGCAATCGTCTTGCCCTGATTAACGTGCATGGAAATGATGCGTGTGGTCGCCATGGGGCGCGGCCTCCTTTCTGTGAGACGGATTTGTAATTTCTTTTTTGAAGTCCTCCGTATTTTTCTTGTATGCTTGCGCTGCCATGTGCTATACTATGATATAAGGAGCGTGATACGAAATGACCTTTGGCGAAGCCATCATCAAGCTGCGCAGCGAGCGCAGGATCTCCCAACGTCAGCTTGCGGAGGAATTGAACGTGAGCTTCACCTCCGTCAATCGCTGGGAGAATGGAAAGACGATGCCCAATAAAATGACGGTGTTCGTCATTCGCAAATACTGCGAGGAGCACGGTCTGGATTTTTCTTATGACGAGGGGGTGCGGGCATGAGCTGCAAAATGACGATTGAACAAATATGTGGTGCGGTGGAATCGCCGCTCTTTGACCGCAAGAGCGCACGGATTGACGCGAAAGCCCTTGCCGTTCACCTGATTGCATTTGCCAACGCGGACGGTGGCGTGATCGCTGTTGGCGTAGAGGACGACGGAACAATTACCGGAATTGACAGCTACGCAGAGAATATCAATGAGCTGCTGCGCGCGCCGTTTGACTTCTGCAAGCCCTCCGTGCGGGTGGAAACGGAGCGGCTGTCCTGCACCAACAGGAACGGAAAGCCCGACCACATCCTGCTGATCGAAGTCTTGCAGAGCAGCGACCTTCACGCGAATCAGGCGGACGAGGTTTTCTTCCGTGTCGGGGACAAATCCAAGAAGCTGAATTTTGAGGAGCGCTTGCAGCTTATGTATGCAAAGGGAACGCGGTATTTTGAAGACACGCCGGTTCCCGATGCAGGGCTGGACGACCTTGACCTCGGCTTTGTCAGGGAGTTTACTTCAAGGATCGGCTATCGGAAAAGCCCGGAGGAATACCTCCGGGAGAACAAGGAATTTCTCTCCGAAAGAAGCGGAAAAGAGGAAGTCAGCGCGGCGGCCATGCTGCTGTTCGGCAAAAATCCGAAGCACTTCTTTCCCCGCGCCCGTATCCGCTTCGTGCGTTACGAAGGAACGGAGGCAAGGGTCGGCGCAAGGATGAACGTCATCAAGGACGTGATGTTTGAGGGGCGCATCCTTCAGGTGACAGAGAAAGCGCTGGAGTTTGTGGGAAGCCAGATCAAGGAGCGCACCTACCTCGGCGCGGATACGCGCTTTGTCACGGAGCCGGAATACCCGGAGTTCGCGTGGAAGGAGCTTATCATCAATGCCGTTGCGCACCGCGATTACAGCATCAAAGGGACCGACATCCAAATCAAGATGTTCGACGACCGGATCACTGTGGAAAGCCCCGGCACTCTGCCGGGAATCGTGCGGCTGAACAATATGCGTCACGTTCACTTTTCCCGCAACCCGAAAATCGCGCAGTTTTTGCATGAGTACGAATATGTGCAGGAGTTCGGCGAGGGTGTAGACCGGCTCTATGAGGTCATGGAGGCCGCCGGTCTGCCGCAGCCGGAATACAAAGTAGAGGCGTTCATGCTCTATGCCACGATTCGGAATACGAAGTTAGGCGGCAACTGTGGTGGCACCACACCAGTCACCACCACAGATAGCACCACAGACACCAGCACAGTCGCAACGATTTTGGCTTTCTGTGCGCAGCCTAAAAGCCGTGAAGAAATCATGACCATGTGTGGACTGAAAAACAAGAACCATTTTATTAAAGCACACCTCAAGCCCCTGCTGGAAAGCGGGCAGCTTCGCATGACCATTCCCGACAAGCCCAACAGCCGCAATCAAAAATATGTTGCGGTCAAACCGGAGGAATGATATGTTCACCTATATTTCCATTGAGGAATTTGCGGACGGCGTGGTAAAAAACAACAAGTATACCAACCGTAAGGAGCTGATCGCCTCGCTGCGGGAGGCTCTTGCCGCCAAGAAAAACGGCGCAAGATGCATGATCTGCGGCGCGCCCATCTGGGCGGCCGGCAGCGCCATCACGGGGACGAATATGTGCTTCACCTGCACCACCGGAGAGGCCGACGACAGCGAGGACTACGAGATCGAATAAACAATACAAGCGCGGAGCATATCGCCCCGCGCTTGCTGTGTAATATGGTGTTTCTGAAATTGCACAAAAATATAGCTTTTCAAAATGTTTTGCGCGTTTCTAAAAATGTATCACCCGTAAATCCTGTCCTGAATCGCGTAGCGCAGGACGTGGAGCTTTGCTAACAGCCACGTCGCCAGCATGGGCAGTCCGTAGGGGCTTATGAGGAACGCGATCACCAGCAGCCCCGCGCCGTAGCTGACGGAATCCACGAAGATGATGAACAGACCGAAGAAGCCGAGAATGGCGGCGGGGATGCAGAGGATGCCGCTGGACAGGCTGACGACGAACACGAAAAACCATGTGACGACGGCAAGCACCGCGAGGATGGGCGCAAAGAGGATTTTCAAAAGGAAACGCATATCAATATCCCTCCAGTTTCGTTTGTTTCTGCTTTCAGCATACAGGAAGCTGCCTTGCCCTGCAAGGATGCCGGACCGCAAAAAAAGCAGGGGCGGCTTACTTCGCAGCAAGCCGCCCCGCATGGGATATATACCCCTTTATTTGATGGAGGCAAGCCGGGACAGGATACCGCTTGCCGCCTGCCAGATCCGCTCCTGATTTTGGAGTATATCCTCCATGTCTGCGGCGTAAACGCGCCCCGTTTCATGCACCCGGCGCGTGAGCTGATTGAGGTTGTTGGACGAATACCGCAGCAGCGACACCAGCTCCCGCAGCTCCGGCAGGTCGAGCTTTACCACATAGCCGTCAATGGCCATTTTGCGCATAAACGCCGCCATATTGGTCGTGCCGAGCCGCGCCATCTTCGCCTCGATCATCGCCCGTTCCTCCGGCGTCACACGAACCTTGAGCTGGATGTCCCGTTTCCGCTTCGCCATGTCACAGCTCCAAATCCTTCTTCTTTGCGGCAGGCTGCTTCTGCTCCGCCGAAGCCTGTTGCAGCTTGGATCGGACGGAAGGCTTCCGGCTGCGGAGCGGCTGTGTGCGGTCTTCCTCCTTGGAGATGATGGCATACGCGCCCTTGCGATCCTTCAGGTTGGAGAGGGCGAGGGAACGGAAGGGCAGCAGCTTTTGCAGCGCCGCAGTGTCCTTCGCTCCGGCGCGCTCCATGAAGTCGCGGGACACCTCTGCCATGAAATGCGTCCCGCCGGGGCTGTTGGGCTGCACAGGCTCTTGCAGCTTGCCCAGCAGCCGCGCCGCCTCCGCTTTGATCTCGTCGGCTGTGAGGGGCTGGCGCAGCCGCTGCTCATGCCGCGCCTGTGTGAGAAACAGGTCCGTCAGGCCGGGGTGGGAGCAGACCACAAACTGCACCGAGCGGTCACTATCCATACCGTCTTTGTTTTCATAGACGGGGATGGTATTCGCCCAGCGCTTGTTGTCCCGCGAGATGCGTCCGTCGTAGTCAAAGTGGCGGACGGTTGCCGCCAGGACGTAGAGCATCCGCTCCTGCCCGAACTGCTCCGCCACCTGTCCCACCGCCGCAGTGTCAAGGCGGTTGTCATGGTAATTGTCCCGGATGGCGGCTTCAATGGCCTCCTTACAGCTCACATTGGCGCGGAAGGACGCGCGGTAAACGTCCAGCTCCCCTTGTTCCCGCGCGTGGTCGGCGGGATAGGGATAAACCGGCAGCTCACGGAGCTTTTTTGCTTCGTCTTTTGCCGTGTCCTCGATGCTGTCGCGGATCGTGTCCATGTAGCCGGTTTCCAGATCGGAGAACTTGTCGTAGAGGATCGCCATGGGCGAGGGGGACAGCAGCAGCGCCCGCGTTTCCGCCTCGCTGAGCGTCAGATCCTCCATGCTCATCAAAATATCCTCCCGCACGGTGTATTCATAGCTGTGATGGAGGATTTCCTCCGGGGGCTGGCCCTTCAGCCAGTCCCGGTACTTGCCCTGCTCCCGCGAGAGCTTGTCGTATAACGATTGCTGTAATGCCTCGTTCATATTCATCGTGCCTCCTGTTCGTGAGATTTTTTCTTTTCCCCAGCACCGTGGACGCTGGGCACCTTCAGCTTGCCGAGGACGGAGGGGCGTTTCGCCACCACATTCTCCGCCGCCTGTTCCAATGGCGTCCGGTCGTCGATGTTCAGCTCTGCGTTCAGCTCCGCCAGCCGCGCGGATTTTTCTTTCAGCTCCGTTTCCTGCGGGAAGGGCTTGCCCAGCTCCGCCTTGGCCGTTGCAAGCTGCGCCTGCACGTTTTCAAGCCTGCCCTGCACCGTTTTGTACCGCTCCGGCATCTGGGCGAGGGCGTTGTCGATGCGGACGAGGTTGCCCCTTGCGTCCTTGCCTAGCTCTACCCGGTGGCTCATCCTGCCCTTGAGGGTGAGGATGAAGTCCTTGCCGAAGTTTTCAACGGTCAGAGACATGGCAAAGCCACGATAGCTGCCAATGGGAACGGGCTCCAAGCCCTTTGCGTCCTTGAACGCCTCCAGGATGGCAGCGCCCGCATTGTCCTTATCGGTAAGAAGGTCGCCCTTGACCTCCATGCCCGCAAAGCCGTCCTTGGGGTGGGGATGCTGCTCCAGCGTTTTCATATCCGCCTCAAAGCCGGAGAGGAAGCCTTTGCTTTCCTCGATCTGTGCCGGGAAATGCCGCAGGATGTTGTCCTCCAGCCGGTACTGCTGGCTCTGGTGATTGGCCTTCATCAGCCGCAGCCGCGCCACGTCCACGTCGAGGTCCATTTTTTCGCGGATGCGCTCGTCTCCGGCGCACAGCGCCTTGATCTCGGCATAGGAGAGCGCCGCCTCGTCAATATCCTCACAGCTTCTCACCGGGGATTTTGAGGTCATGATCTGGGAGATGAATTTCTGCTTATTTTCCACCGTCTGCCAGAGGTAGGCGTCGAATGTGGATTCCGTGACATAGCGGTAGATATGCACTTCTTTGTTGCGGTTGCCTTGCCGGATGATGCGCCCGCTGCGCTGCTCCAGATCGCCCGGCCGCCACGGGCAGTCCAGGTCGTGGAGCGCCACGAGCCGGTCCTGCACATTCATGCCCGCGCCCATTTTGAAGGTGCTGCCCATGAGCACACGTACCTGACCGGAGCGCACCTTTGCAAACAGCTCCTTCTTTCGGACTTCCGTATTCGCCTCATGGATGAATGCAATCTGCTCGCGGGGGATTCCTCTGGCGACGAGCTTTTCCCGGATGTCGTCGTAGATGGTAAAGGGCGGCTCCTCCGGTTCGGTTTCCGCGTCAATGGCAGCCTCCAGCGCGTGAAGCTCCGGGCTGTCCGTGCCTTTCGCGGCGATCCTGCCGCTCTGCGCCGCCTTGCCCTTGGGGGTAGACAGGTCGCAGAACACGAGCTGCGTCAGCTTCTCCGCCTGTCCGTCCTGCCAGATGCGGTGGATGTTGTTGACGCACAGATTGACCTTGCTGCTCGGGTCGTCCGGCAGGTCGGGGTTGATTACCCGCTGATCAAGGCCCAACTTGCGCCCGTCCGAGGTGATTTTCAGCATATTGTCCTCCGTGGGGGCAATCGCGCCGGAATGTACCTTGGCGGCGCGTTCGGACAGCTCCTGCACCATCTGCTTTTGCAGCGCCGTGGGCTGACTGACCTCGTTGTGGTAGACAGGCGTAGGCGTGGGAAGGTTTAGCTGATCGGCGGTCTTGATGTCCGCTGCCTCCCGGAACAGGTTCATCAGCTCCGGCAGGTTAAAGAACTTGCTGAATCTCGTTCTTGCCCGGTAGCCGGTGCCTTCCGGTGCCA
>OIAY01000238.1_pt1 | contig 22520 bp, 15 predicted proteins | sample 1580831 | NCBI WGS metagenome assembly OIAY01 (sample SAMEA3882522, study PRJEB24775) | human gut metagenome | biome: human-associated habitat; feature: intestine environment; material: feces | place: Netherlands | collected 2009/2010 | reverse complement strand
CCCGCCGGTTGCCGTAGCAGCTCAGGCGCGACGCTTGCGCCAGAGGGTTAGGGAGATGCCGGCGATGGCGAGTGCTACCACGGCACCACCCAGGCCGAGCACGGCCGTACCGGTATTGCTCAGCGCGCTGCCGGGCTTGTTGACGTTGGTCTTGTCGCCGGTGGTCGGGGTAGTCGGCTTATTGCCGTCGCCCTTATCTCCGTCACCTTCGCCCGGATTGGTCGGAGCCTTCTGCAGGGCTTCGATTGCGGTCTTAAGGTCGGCTGCGGCGGTATCGACCTCGCCCTGATTCTCAGCGGCGAGCGCGGCCTTGGCAGTCTTCAGCGCGGCGGCAAGCTTGGCCCAGGAATCGGCCGTGTAGTCGGATTCCTTGAGCGCTTCGGCGGCGGCGATCTGCTTGTTGAGCTCAGCCAAATCGACCTTGCCCTGTTCAATGCCGTCAACCGTAGTATCGGATGGATTGACCAAACCATCGGTGTAGCCGTCGTAAGCAACCGCAACAGTGCCAGAGACGCTGGCCGGGAGGGTCACAGTGGCCTTGCCTTCGGCGTCGAGCTTCACGGTCTTGGACCAGTCGCCAGCAGAGAACTTCACCGAACCGGCGAGCGTGCCCTTATCGGCGGCGGTCACCGTGGCGGTGAGCTCGCGGGTGCCGGCGTTGTACACGGCCTTGGTGGTGGAGTCAACAGCCTCGATGTGCGTCGGGTTGGCAGCGGTCCAGGACTTCGTCACCTTGAGCACAGACTCAGGCACGTTCACGAACGCACCGTGACGCACCTTGTCCGGCAGACCGCCGTTAGCACCCTGAGTGATGTAGCCCTGAGCGCCCGGCTCGGCTTTGACCGGCTTCTTTTCGTTGTTGAAGTCCGGGTAACGCTTGGTCATCGGGTTGTCCCACGTGGTCTTGGAAAGCTCGGCACCCGTGGTCATAAATGCACGGTAGGCGAAGTTGTCGGACAGCAGAATGTAGCCGTCGTCGTCCTTCGTGTTGAGTTCGTCATCCTTGTTGAGCTTGATGGTCTCTGGTCCTTCGAACGGCAGCAACGCCTGCTCGAGCAGCTGCCAACCGGTGTTCGGGTCCTGACCCGGAGATGCCTCGGTGGTCGGTGCAGTCAGCACCTTGGAACGCTCAAGGAAGATGCTCTTACCAGTGGTGATGTAATCGCCAGCGGCACCGCCCTGCTCATTCTTGGTGAATCGGTAGTAGTAGCCACCGATCTTACGCACGGTGGAATCAATGCGCGAGTAGCCGGTGTCCTGCCACATCTGCGGCTCGGTGAAGTTCACGAAGTCGCGGGTGATGGCGTAACGCACCTGAGCATAGGAGCTATTGCCGGTTTTGTCGTTCTTGACCGGAGTGGTACGGGTGTCATCAGTGAACATGCGGGAAGAGAAGAACACCACGTAAGCGTTCAGGTCATCATCCCAGTAAGCTTCCGGCGCCCAGGTCATACCGGCGTTCGGCGTGTTGATGGTGATGCCGCCGTTGCCGTCGCCGTTGGTACGGGTCCAGTTCATCATATCGGTGGACTCGTAGACCTCAACTTTCCGAGAACCGTTAACCTGGTTCTGGCTCCAGCCCATTGACGAGACCTTGAGATCAGTGGCAATCAGGTAGTACTTGTCGCCTTCGTGGGAACGCAGCACGAACATGTCACGCAAGCCACCCGTGTCTGCATCATTGGTAAGTACCGCCTGGCCATTGTTGCGAGTCTTAAACGTGAAGAAATCGTTCTTCTCAGTGGAAGCCACCCAGGCCTTTTCTCCACCGTTGCTGTCGCTCTCAAAAGTGACGGCCGCATAGCCGGTGTCAGGCGCGATGCGGGTCTTCTCCTTGACAGTGACCTCGATGGTCTTGGTGACCTTCTCACCGCCGTTGTAGGAAGCGGTGGCGGTCAGCGTAACCGGCTTGGAATCACCGTCGCCGTAGGCCGGACGATTGATGATGCCAGCACCACGATACGGGTCATCGGCACCAGTGGTCTTGTTTTCGTACTTCTCGTTAGTGGACGTAATGAGCTTCTCGTCCGAGGACTTCCACGTAATCGCCGAGCCGTTCTTGGTGCCCTTGGCGACTAGCGGCAGATTCTCGGCCGCCGGAACTTTCAGCGCAGCAATCGCGGCATCGAGGTCGGCTGCGGCGGCGTTCTGGGCGTTCATCGGCTCAACGGTGACGGGCAGTTCGGCCTTCACACCACCCAGCTCAGTGGTGGCGGTGATGGTGGCAGTACCAGCCTTGACGCCGGTTACAGTACCGTCTGCGGCGACCTTGGCCACGGACTCATCGGAGGAGGACCAGGTGACGTTCTTGCTCACGGCGTCGTCCGGAGTGACGGTGGCGGTGAGCTTGGTGGAGTCCTTCTCAATCAGGGTGAGCTTGTTGTTCACCACACCGGTACCGGAAATCGCAACGGCGGTCGGCATGGTCAGGTCAGCGCCCCTGTAGACCTTGATATCATCCATTGCACCATTCCAGTACTCATCGACGGAGTAGAACGACTTGCCGATGTAGGCGGTGGTCGCACCGAGATCGCTCATCTTGATGCCGGTGTTGGCCTTGAAAATGATCAGGGCATTGTTGCGGAACACGGCAAGGTTGGTGCCGTCCACGACAATCTTGTAATCGGCCCAGCTGTTGTCGTTGCCGGAAACGGTGACCTTGGATCCCTGTTCGTTACCCCAGTTGTTGTTGGAGATAACGCCCTTGATGGCGGTCTTGCTGTTGTAGAACATCAGGTACTTGTTGGCGTTGGCCTGATCGGTGGTGTTGGCGTCGTTCGAGCCGTCCTTGCCGACGATGAACGAGAAGAACTTGCCGCTGTCGTCGTGACGAGTCTTGGACGCGAACTCCAGAGTGAAGGAGTCGCCCGCATCCTTGAACAGCTGGTCATCGATCTGGGCGTACTGGCCATCGCCGCGCAGTGAGAGCGCCTCGTTGTTGCTGCGGTCACCGTACTGTTCGATCTTGGCGCCGTCCTTCAGCGTCAGGTTGTACTTGCCGGTCGAATCGGCAATCGCGCTGTTCGTGGTGCCGTTTTTGCCCGTGAAGTCCCAGCTGGCGAGCAGCGTCGGTTCAGCAGCCTTAGTAGTCTGCACTGTCGCGGTATCGGTTGTCTGTGGTTGGGAATCTTCCGATTCCATGGCATACGTCGTCGGAACTACTGCCACCATCGTTGATATTGCAATCAACGATGCTGCCATCTTCTTCCAATGCTTCACCGCATCTCTCCTTGTCCTTTGCCTCGACCCACTTGTCGGGCGTCTCGTTCGCCTCTACGTGAGCGCAAACATTATTTGCGATGATACCATTACGGCACTGAGACTCAGTGTGCCAGATTCCTTATGTATATAAGCACTTACGGGGGCAACCGCCCAGTCCGAACACCCCCCGTATGTCAAAAGACCCCTTCCAAGCCAATCACTAATACCCCTCAATCGGCACCCCGCTCCGCCAGCCGCCCCAAACTGTTATCAATTTGTTATCTTTACCGCGCTTGCGTGGACAGAGAGCGCTCAGACCTCGAAGATCGCCGCATATTCGTGAGAACCCGCCTAGTCAATGAGATATGGCTTGAAGACGCGCTCGGTGACGGGGATATGGAGCATCAGCATGGTGCCGTAACCAAGGATCACCAGGAGGAACAGTCCACCGGGCATGTAGAACCAGCTGGCCACCAGCAGCGCCACGAACACGGCATCCACGAGGACTAGGGCCACGGTCATCGCGATGTGGGAGATGCCGAAGATGAAGGCGTTCTTCAAGGTGCCGGCCACGGTGTTCTCGAAGCGTGCCTGAAGCGCGAACACCCATTCGAAACCGATAAGCCAGAGGATGGTCAGCGCGAATTTGATGATGAGCAGCGGCGTGATCTGCAGGACGATCCATGACCAGACCAGTGCAATCAGCGCCACCAAGAACGGCAGCCACAGCAGTGTGGCTTTGATGAAGTTGGCTTTGAATGACTTGAAGTAGTTGGCGGTTACGCCTTTGCCCTCGCCCTCGATGGAGCGGCGGCAAGCATCATGGCCGGCAGTCAGGGCCGCACCGATGGTGATGATCGGAATCAGGGTGACCAGGTAGACGAGATTCAGCGCGGTGAAGCGCGCCAACGTGTTCATGAACTGCCAGAACGGGACGTTGGTGTTGAATTTCATGATCCTCCTTGAACAGCTATTTATAAGTATATAAATAGAGATGATATTTGTCCAGCGCTCCGTGTTGCGCCAATTTCTGGAGCCACACCATCTACGATTGGGGCGACGTGGTGCCGCCCGTCAGCTACGGCGACGGCATCAGCGACGCCAAATGCGTGGTGTCCGGGCTGCAGATGGACTATCGCCGCTTCCAAAGCCAGGCGCAGTTGGCCTGCTATACGAACGAGCGCGACGCGATCCGCGAATACGACGCGACCACGCCGATCACCACGAACCTCATGGGCACGTTCAAGGATCTCGACTACTTCGAGTGGGCCAAGGAGATGGACGTGGTCAGCTGGGACAACTATCCGGGCATGGACACCCCGCCGAGCTTCACCGCCATGTGCCACGACCTGATGCGCGGCATCGGCGGCAACAAGCCGTTCATGCTGATGGAGCAGACCCCGAACCAGCAGAACTGGTTCCCGTTCTGCAAGGTCAAGCAGCCGGGGGAAGTGCGTAAGCTCAGCTGGCAGGCCGTGGCCCATGGCGCCGACACCGTGCGGTTCTTCCAGATGAAGCAGTCCCTTGGCGGCTGCGAGCGATTCCATGGCGCGGTCATCGCGCATGACGGCACCGAGGAGTCCCGCGTGTTCAAGGAGACCGCGGCCTTGGGTGAGGAACTGGACCGCATCGGCAGGCGGATCATGGGCTCGCGCATCGAATCCCGTGTAGCCATCATGTTCGACTGGCAGAGCTACTGGTCGCTTGAAGGCTGTGTCGGCCCGACCACCGGCTTCAACTATCCCAATGAGGTTCATCGCTTCTACCGTGCGTTGTGGCGTCGCAATGTGCCGGTGGATATGATCGCCAGCACCACGCCTCTTGCGCGGCTCAGCCAGTATGATCTGGCCATCGCCCCGGCGCTGATCACCGTGTTGCCTGGTGTGGCTGAAACGTTGGAAGCCTATGTGGCGGATGGTGGCACCTTCATCACCGGCTATATGGCCGGCATCCATGATGAGCATGATCTGGTGGTGCCAGGCGGCTACCCGGGCAAGCTGCGCAGGCTTATGGGCGTATGGGTCGAAGAGATCGATGCGCTTGCGCCGGGCGAAACCATCGAAGTGCATGGCGGCACGGTTGATGCCAAGGGCGAGATCGTGGCGAGCATTATTCATCGCGAAGGTGCCGAGCGTCTTGCTACGTACGGCGGCGACGAATTCTATGCTGGGCATTCCGCGCTCACCGTCAATGCGTATGGCAAGGGCAAAGCCTATTTTGTGGGCACTCCGTTGGACGAGACCGGCATGAGCGCGTTCATGGCTCCGATCATCAAGGAGCTGGATCTGAAGTCGCTTGATACCCCGGAGGATGTCAGCCTGTCCGTGCGCTATGGCGATGGCGGCACCCGCTACGCGTTCCTCATCAACAACAGCGCCGCCGACAAGCGTCTGTGCCTCAGCGAACTCAACGGTGGCACGGAGCTGCTGACCGGCACCGTCATCAACGATCTGATCGAGCTTAAGCCGTATGGCGTGGATGTGATTGCGTTGCGGTGATCGCAATGCTGTAGACCACGTTAGACGGAGCGGAACGACTCCACTCGACGAAGCCGAATATGAAGAAGGCCGATGCCCTTGATGGACATCGGCCTTCTTCGTCAGGAACCGGTGGTATGGCGCCGTTCCGCGTTCATCGGGTGGCTGCGATCACACCGCCGGTCATCATCACGCCTGCTTCTTCTTCAGCAGAATCGCGGCGCCTGCAATCAGTGCCACAGCCGCGGCGACCGCCATGCCGAGCACGGAGGAGCCGGTCGAAGGGGTGGACGTGACACCGGTCGGTGTTGTGGATGGCTTCGTGTCTGTGGCAGGCTTTGCCGGGGTCGTTGGCGTCGTCGGTTCAACAGCGTCCTTTTCGAACACAGCCTGGATGGAGACGCTGCCGTCAGGCATCTCGAAGGCGTTGTTCTCGATGGAGACGTTGCCCTTCAGCACGTTCCACTCTTTGAAGTGGTAGCCCTTGTTCGCGGTGGCCGTCAGCGTGACCTTGCTGCCCTTGGCCGCGCGCTCGACATCCGCGGAGGCGGAGCCGCCTTCGGTCGCGGAGACGTTCACGGCGTACTGCGTATTGCGCACGCGCCACAGTTGGGTACCGTAGAACGGGTTCGCGGTGCCGACCACCATGTAGTCGTCGGTGTCGCAGAAGATGCGCAGACCGTGGTTGAACGGGTCGCCGAAGCCGTTGTCGGTAACGGTGCCGACGGTCACGCCCTCATTCGCGGCGGAACGGTCGGTGATCTCGAACAGGTTGAAGCCGCGCTTGGACTTGGCCAGGTACGGCAGGGACTTGGCGTAGGCCTTGAGGTTGGCCTTGCTGGTCAGCTTGACCAGCATCTCGTACAGGCCCTTGAACTTGTCGGGAATGATGTCGGCGATGCTGAAGAACGCGTCCGTGACTTCGCCGTAGTTGTTGGCGAAATCGGCGGAGCCCTTGTCGGACAGCTGGGAGCCGAGGTTGTCCAGCTCGTTGTTGATGTCGAAGAGCTGCGAGGCCTCATCGGAGGAGCCGGAGGCTGCCAGGCTGCCCGGAACGATGCTGCCGTCCTTGATGCCGTCGACCAGTTCCTTGGTCTGGGCGGCGGTCAGGCTGATCGGCTTGGCGGACGAGACGGACTTGGCGTCGGTGGTCTGCGGCTGCGCGGCGGAGGCGTCCTTGCCGGCCTGGATGCGGGCCCAGTCGACCAGCGCCTCCGGATTGTCGGTGGACGGCATGGTCTGGGTGGTCACCTTGGCGTTCTGATCGTTGCTCTGCGTGGCGATGGCGGAAGCCGGGTCGGTCGGGCCCATGCCCCACAGCAGGCGCAGGAACACGCGCAGGTAGTGGACGGTGTTGTTCCAATCCTTCTCGTTCATGTTGAGAATGTCACCGTTGGTGAACTGTGCGATCGGTTCCAGCAAGGTGGTGGTGTTCATGGTGGACAGGTACATCTTGCCCTCGTGAACGGTGGTCTGCCAGGTGTACTGGTTCATGTGGTTGTCGTAGCCGCTGCCCAGACCGGTGGAACCGCCCTTCGGGAAGGTGTCGTTCTTGTCGCCCACGAGCATCTCGACGTTCTCGTTCTTGTCCATGCGGTATAGGTTGACGGACTGTTCGAGGTTGGTGGCTTGGGTTACGAAGTTGCTTTTGGTGACGAAGCCCTGCAGTGCGCTGGACACGTCGTTGTAGTCGCCGATGTACAAGTGGTCGCCGTAGACCTGCAGGGTGCAGGCGCCGGCGCTCACACGGCTTTTGTCAAGACCGTAGTAGTACTTGGCGCCCTTGGCGGTGTCGCCTACGAGCGGACGCCAGGTCCAATCGGCCTTGTTGGTGGAATCGCCCTTGTTCTCGCCCACGTAAATGGCGAAGGAGCGCATGGTTCCGGTCTCTTCGTTCAGGGTGCTGGTGTCGCCGGTGCAGACCACGACGTACAGCTTGCCGTTGAACTCCTGCACCTGATAGATACCGCCGCCGCCGTTGACATCCTGTCGGTGGATGGCGGGCAGGTTGTCGAAGCTCGCCATGTCGGCGATCACTTTGTAGGAGTTCGGATCGGACGGGGTCTTGGATGCCACAAGCAGCGCCTTGCCCTTGCCGTCCGCGGTCGGCTTGAGGTCGCCGGCGATCAGCGTATTGCCGAAGGAGCCGATGGCACGGGTGGAGGTGAACACGTTGCCCTTGACCAGGGAACGGAAGCCATCCACGTCGACGCTGTCATACACCTTGGTGAGCTTGTCGTTGTTGGCCGGGTCGACTTCGTAGATGCACGGGAATCCGTTTTGATAGGCCATGGCGGTCTGGATCTCCTGCTGGGTGAGATCCTTGTTGTTGGTGTCCATGACCATGCCCTCGAAGTACAGCTTGCCGTTCATCTTGAAGGCGCTGCGGAAGGTCGGGATCACGCCCTTGCCTCCGTCGATGCCGGTGCTCTTGGACATGAGGATCTTGGTCTTGCCGGTCTTCACATTGAACTTGAACAGCATGCCGCCGGCGCTCTTGCCGTCGGGTTCGCCAAGGTACATGTTGCCCGCGTACATGGTCTGGATGAGTGCGGTGGCCTGCTTGGAGGTCAGGCCGAGGCTTGTCATATCGCGGTTCAGAATGGCCTGCACGCCGAGGCCGCCGTACATGGTGCCGATGTAGACCCAGTCGCCGGAGGATGCTGCCGCATAGCTGTAGGACTGGCCGCGGTCGCCGTTGCCGGTGGTGCTCAGGCCGGCGGTATAGGGGGCGATGGTGCCGTCGCCGGTGTAATCGACCACGCCATCGGCCTGGCTCAGGCCCTGATCGGCGTGGCTGACCTTTTCGAAGGTCATGCCGTTATCGTTCTGGGAATTGTAGGTGTATTGGGGAGTCAGGCCGGCGGAGTCGTCCGCCATGGCGGTGGCCGGGATTCCGGCGAGAGCCGTTGCGCAAGCGACGATTGCGCCAAGGCATGCGATTGCCTTGTTTCTCATCTATTTCTCCTGTCTTCGCGCGACGTGGAAAACGTCATTGATGGGGGCATCTAGGGGGCTGCCCGCCGTAAGCGGCGGGAGTCATAAAAGCGTGTATTGCAAGAGCCTCCAATAGGCAACCGTATCGATAAATATTGACAAGTTGTTATGGCATATGTTGCACAATGGCAGACGAATATGCTATGACGCACTTCGATTCCGCCATTGCATTGGTGGTACGCAAAGGGGTGTTGGCTGAGCGTATCGGGGGATGGGGCGGAAGCGCTTAAGTATGGGCGGGAACGCTATACTGTACCAAGGCAGGATTTTTATTAAAGATGGGTTAGATAACGATATGACTGCAAAGAAGCGCATCCTTGCGTTCGAAATCGGAACGTTCTTCACCCGATACGTGGTGTTCGAGGACGGGCGCATGGGCATTCCGGGTACTATCGCGACTCCGGTCGACGGCGAGGAGCCCTTCTACCAGGCGCTCGCGCATATTGTTTCCAAGCAGCGTGCCCCTCTTGACGGCATCGCCATAAGCGTGCCCGGCTTCATCGACACGGAGAAGCAGGTCGCCGTTACCGCCGGCGCGCTAAGCATACTGTACGGCCATGAAATCGGCAGAAAACTGCAGGGCTATCTTGACGACCCGATCCCCACATGGATGGAGAACGACGCCAACTGCGCGGCAATGGCGGAGAAGCTGAGCGGCAACGCCGTCAAACTCGACGATTTTGCGCTGATCACCATCGACAGCGGTGTGGGCGGTGCGTTGTTCCTGGACGGCAGGATCCGCCGAGGCAAGGATTGGCGTGCAGGCGAGCTGGGCATGATGATCCCGAACTATGAGACCGGTGGATTCCACACCATGCAGGATTACCTGTCGACCATCGTGCTGGCGGAGGAGTACGCCAAGGAATTCGACGTGCCGACAGGCTCCATCGTGCCGGCCACCCTGTTCCATCGTCTCGATGAGCCGCGTGTGCGCAAGATCGTGGACCGGTGGATCGACTATCTTGCCATCGGCATTTTCAACATCGTCGCCGTGGCCGACCCCGAATGCGTGCTGCTGGGCGGTGGCATCTGCCGTGAACAGCAATTGCTGCCGCTGGTCAATGCGGCGCTCGACAAGATCCCGCAGTGGAGCGATTTCCACACGGTTGTCAAGCGCTGCCGGCACACCAACAACGCCGGTCTGATCGGAGCCTACTACGCCTTCGAAACCGAGGTCGAAGGCATGGAGAAGGTGCCGATCCGCTAGTCGCGGATGCTTCCGATACGAAAATCGGCGGGTCCGCTTCCCGTGAACGGCCCCGCCGATGGCGAATATGCACAAGAGCGGTGGGCGGTCGATATCGATCTTCCGCTGTAATGCTCTGCTGATCTTCGGGGTCAGAGCTACTGCCGTGCCGACAAGGTAAGCGGCAGCAGGCAGGATTCGTTCTTCGGGTCGTGCTCCGAGGGGTCGCGGAAGCCCTGCCATTCGCTATCGGGGAAGATGATGTCGGAGATGCTCATCCATTGCTCCAGCAGATTCATCGAATTGTCACCCAGCCAACGGTACTGCAGACCGTCCATGGCGCTCATCGCCAGGGTGTACAGGTCGTAGAACCGTTCCTCGTCCACGTCCGGCGGCAGCAGCCAGTTCATCGAGCAAATCATCTCCCATTGGCGCAAATGGCGGCCGATGAAGAAATCGTGGGCCGGGTGCGAGGGGTTCAGCGCCTCGCCGTTCAGCACCGAATACAGCTGCACGAGCTCGGGGCGCTGCAGATTGTACAGCACGATGTTCAGGCAATAGCGCGGGTAGTAGTAGACGCGGTGCCCGTCGGCGTCGACGATGGCGGCCGTCACCGCGTTGTATTCGTCGGCATCGATGGTGTCGTAGCATTCCGACAGCACCATGTTGAGCAGATCGTCCTTCGAGGAGATGTAATGGTACAACGCCGCCTCGGTGATGCCCAGCTCGTCGGAGATGTTCTGCAACGACATGCCCCAGAACCCCTTGGTGGCGATGATTTTGACGGCGGCCTGCAGGATTTGCAGGTGGCGTTCCTCCTGACTCATACGCTTGCGTTTGACGAAGGTCTTGTCGCCCAGCGTGTCCCTGGCGGTAGTGGCCCCCGTAGCGTTGCCGATGCGTGAGGCGGCCGGCCAGTTGCTCTGGTCATTCAGGAATCCATCCCATGCCGCGACGCTCATAGCCAGCTCCTTACACCCCTGCTCATCGTGTCCCTCATAAAACCATCCAATACTATTACGCCCTCTGGCCTCTAGGCGAAGAGTCGCCGTAGCCACGCGTTGGCCAACACCGGCCATTGCTGGACGCATGGCTCGATGCCATTAACCCCCTGCCACGCCGTTTCCGCAGTGCCAAGCGCCAGACCATGCCCGCCTTGGGGGAACAGATGCGCCTCGACCGGCACGCCGGCCTTCTTGCAGGCATCGACCAACATCAGCGTGTTCTCGACCGGTACGCAATCGTCGGTGATGGTATGCCATACGAATACGGGCGGCGTCTTCGCGTCGATATGCCGTTCGATGGACACCGCGTCCAACGCCACCTGATTATCGCTGTTGTCGCCAAGCAGACAGTCGAAGCTGCCACGATGCGCGAGCGGGCCTGAAGTGATCACCGGGTAGCCGAGCATCAATGCGTTCGGGCGCACCGCGTCAGGGTCATAGCCATGTGCCCGCATGGTGTCGTCACCCGCCGTGGTCGCAAGATTGGCCGCAAGATGACCGCCTGCGGAAAATCCGATTACCGCGATCTTACTGGGGTCGCAATGCCAGTCGTCCGCATGCGCGCGTATGCGCTGCACTGCTTCCGCGGCTTCCAGCAAAGCCGTGGGGAAGACGGATGGCGCGACGGAATAGCGCAGCACAAACGCGTTGCATCCGGCCGCGAGGAACTGCATGGCGATCGGTTCGGCCTCGCGGTCGGAGGTCATGGCATAGCCGCCGCCCGGAATCACCAGAACGCTGGGGCGTTGACGTTTGGGATCGATCTCCTCGCTGTTGTCGAGAACGTACCGGACGAACGTGGCCTCACTGCCATCGATGCCGGTGATGATGTCTTCACAATACTGCATATCGCTACCTTAGACGGATTGTGTGTGCGAATCCATGCGGCCTTCTATGCGGCACACGGATTCGCACTGTTCTGATCGGTTCCTGCCTTCCACAAGGTTGCAGGAAACCGATGGAGGATCGCCGGAACAACCTATATGCAAGATGCTCCGGCAATCCATGTTCATGTTGAGGAGAGTGTAGGCCCGCCCCGTTTGTGAGCACGTTCTGATGCTCACATCAGAACGTGACCTCGACATCGACGGATTTGGCATCGCTCAAAGCGGGAACCACATTACCGCCAATCTTCGCTCCGTCGACGCTCACCGTGCGCTCGCCGGTGCGCTTCATGGCGATGCGGTAGGTCACGCCGCGGAACACGCGCGTCACGGTCAGCTGGTCGAACCGTTCCGGCAGATGCGGTTCGATGGCCAGGCCGTCGAGCGTCGGTCGCACGCCCAGCAGATACTGCGACACGTCCATGAACGTCCACGCGGCGGTGCCGGTCAGCCAGGAGTTCTTGCCCTCGCCCGGGGTCGCTGCCTCGGGACCGGCCACCATCTGGCAGTAGACGTACGGTTCCACCTTGCGCACGTCGGACTTGTCCTCGACATACGCCGGGCAGTTGCGCTGGTAGACGGCGAATGCCTCGTCGTCATTGCCGGCGATGGCGTTGGCGATGGAGATCCACGGGTTGTTGTGGCAGAAGATGCCGCCGTTTTCCTTGTATCCGCGCGGATAGGAGGAGATTTCGCCCAATTCGATGCGGTAGGTGGAGTAGGCGGGTGCGAGGATGGCGGTGCCCCAATCGCAGGTCAGGCGTTCCTTGACGGACTTCAGCGCCTGCTGCGCCTTGCCGTCATCGAGGCCGATGCCGGCCATCACGCACATGCCCTGCGGTTCGATGTAGATCTGGCCTTCGGTGTCCTCATGCGTGCCGACCTTGCGCGAGTAGGCGTCGTAGGCGCGCACGAACCATTCGCCGTCCCAGCCGGCGGTTTTGACGGCCTTGGAAACCTGGCCGATTTCGGCGCGCACGCTGGCCGCCTCGGACGCGATTTCGGCGTCGGACATGCCGGCCAGACGTCCATAATGCTCGAGGATGTCGGCATATTGGCTGCCGTACGGCACGAACATGCCGCCGATGAACACGGATTCGGCGACGCCGGTGTCGTTGTTCTCCACGGTCTGGAAGCTTTCGCCCGGAGTATCGGAGAAACAGTTGAGGTTCAGACAATCATTCCAGTCGGCGCGGCCGATGAGCGGAATGCCATGCGGAACCGTCCTCCATTTGGGTGGAGGCGATGTCGATGATGCGCTCGCGTGCGCGTTCCGGAATGAGATGCACGAAGCCAAGCAGGTCCTGGTTGGAATCGCGGAAGCCCATGCCGCGTCCCATGCCCGACTCGTAGTAGGAGGCGGAACGGGACATATTGAACGTGACCATGCACTGGTACTGGTGCCAGATGTTGACCATACGGTCGAGCTTTTCGTCGCCGGAATCGACGCTGTAGGTGGTCAGCAGTTCGGACCAGTAGGAGTTGAGCTCCTTCAAGGCGGCTTCGACCTGTTCGACGGTGGCGAAACGGCGGAACAGCTCATGGGCCGGCTTCTTGTTTATGATGCCGACCTTGGCCGGATCGTTCGGATCCTCCCATTTCTGGTCCTTGGCCACTTCGATATAGCCCAGCATGAACACGAGCGATGCGGTTTCGTCCGGCTGGAGTTCCAGACGCACGCGGTTGGCTGCGATCGGGAACCAGCCGTGCGCCACGGAATCGTGCGCCTTGCCTTCGGCGATGACCTGCGGGGTGTCCCAGCCGTTGAACTGGCCGAGGAACTCGTCGCGGCTGGTGTCGAAGCCGACGACGGGCGCGTTGACGCCGTAGAACGCGTAATGGTTGCGGCGTTCCTTGAATTCGGTCTTGTGGTACAGCGGCGTGGCATCGGTTTCGCGTTCGATCTCCACCTCGCCGGTGGACAGGTTGCGTTGGAAGTTGGACGAGTCGTCCGCGGCATTCCACAGGCACCATTCCACGGAGCCGGTCACGTCGATGACGGCCGGCTCGTCGGTGGTGTTCGTCACGTCGAGCCGATTGATTTCCGCATTGGTGTGCAGCGGCACGAAGGCGGTGAGCTTGGATTCGATGCCTCGCTTGGAAGCTTCGAACACGGTGTAGCCGATGCCTTGACGGCACTTGTAGGAATCAAGCGGGGTCTTGCACGGAAGGAAGGTCGGCGACCAGGTTTCGACCGGCTTGGCATCGGCGGAATCGGAGTCCATCAGGCTCAGGTAATAGCAGCGGGAGCCGTTGTCTGCCGGCACGTTGTTATACCGGTAGCGGGTGATGCGGCGTAGTTTGGCGTCCTTGTAGAAGCTGTAGCCGCCGCCGGTGTTGGAAATCAGCGAGAAGAAGTCCTCGTTGCCAAGGTAGTTGATCCACGGCAGGGGAGTCGCCGGGGTTTCAATCACGTATTCCTTTGCGGCATCATCGAAATGACCGTAGCGCATGGGTGTCCTTTCGTCGGTGAAATGGCTGTGACGAGGTGTACTGTATGGGTATATCGTCCATTGATTTAATTAATAGGTTAGCATGTTATTTACAAACTTATAAATAACGATTTGCTGGCGTGTTGCCGTCGGTCTTCCAATGGTCATCTGTCGACGCTGCCGCAATCGGGCAGAGGTTGGGGTATACTTCCTCCCGTTGCCCTCGTAGCTCAGTTGGTTAGAGCAGCACCCTTATAAGGTGTTTGTCCTGGGTTCAAGTCCCAGCGAGGGCACATGCGGACCTGCCGGAAGCGGCGGGTCCTTTGCATATCCGCGGATTGCAGTCCGTACGCCCTGCGTGCGACGGCGCATACCGTGTCCCGGCCATCGCCTACACTCCATAAGGTTATCCGGTTCACGCCTTGCCATCGGGGCAATGCGACCCGGGTCCCCCGAATCTCTAGGAGACAAACTATGAAGCAGGGTATCCATCCTGATTACCACGCAGTGCAGGTCACCTGCTCTTGCGGCAACACCTTCGTCACCCGTTCCACCTACAACGGCGATCACATGACCGTCGACGTGTGCTCCAACTGCCACCCGTTCTACACCGGCAAGCAGAAGATCCTCGACACCGGTGGCCGCGTGGCTCGCTTCGAGAAGCGTTACGGCAAGAAGGCCAAGTGAGTCTTATTGCTTAGGCAATGAAAACGCCAGTCCATTCGTGGGCTGGCGTTTTTCGTTACCGACGTGCCGTCGCCCACCTCCGACGACCGCACTTCCGCGCCACCTTATATGATGGACAGGTTGAGTAAGGTTCAGCGACGAGTGATTCCGCTGAAGCGCAGATACGAAGAAAAGGCGTACATTGGCAGACGAACAATTCCCCGCGGCCGTCACCGCGCTTGAGGAATACCACAATATCGAACAGCAGATGGCCGAGCCGGAGGTCGCATCCAATCCCGACAAGATGCGCAAGCTGGGTCGGCGCCACGCCGAACTGGGTGCCATCGTCTCCGCCTACACCGCATACAAGCAGGTGAAGGACGATCTGGAGGCGGCCCGCGAGATGGCGTCCGAAGATCCCGATTTCGCCGAAGAGGCCAAGCGGTTGGAAGGCGAGCTGCCCGCAGCCGAAGAGAAGCTGCGCACCGCGCTGATTCCGCGTGACCCCGATGACGCGCGTGACACGATCATGGAGATCAAGGCCGGCACCGGTGGTGAGGAAGCGGCGCTGTTCGCCGGCGACCTGCTGCGTATGTACATGCGATACGCGGAAAAGCGCGGCTGGTCGGTCACCGTGCAAAGCGAGAACACCACCGAGCTGGGTGGCGTCAAGGACGTGCAGCTGGCCATCCGCGCCAAAGGCACTCCGGCGCCGGAGGACGGCGTGTGGGCTTCCCTCAAGTACGAAGGCGGCGTGCACCGCGTGCAGCGCATCCCCGTCACCGAATCGCAGGGACGTATCCAGACTTCCGCCGCCGGCGTGATCGTCTTCCCGGAAGCCGACGAGGACGACGATGAAATCGAAATCGATCCGAAAGACCTCAAAATCGACATCTTCATGAGCTCCGGCCCCGGCGGACAGTCCGTGAACACCACGTATTCCGCGGTCCGCATGACGCACATCCCCACCGGCATCACCGTGAACATGCAGGACGAGAAGAGCCAGATCCAGAACCGCGCGGCGGCACTGCGCGTTCTGAAGAGCCGCCTGCTGGCCATGAAACACGAGCAGGAGGCCGCCGAGGCCGCCGATATGCGCCATTCCCAGGTGCGCTCGCTGGACCGTTCGGAACGTATCCGCACGTACAACTTCCCGGAAAACCGCATCGTCGACCATCGTACGAACTACAAGGCGTACAACCTCGACGCCGTGCTTGACGGCGATCTGCAGGCCGTGATCGACAGCGACATCCAGGCGGACGAAGCCGATCGTCTCGCCAACCAGAAGTAAGGCGATTGGGTGGCGACGGTATTCGAAACGGTGCGTTCCGCCGCGGACGAACTACGTGCGGCGGGCGTCGACACTCCGCAGCACGACGCCAAACTGCTGCTCGCCGAAGCGTTCCATACGGACCTGCAGCACGTGGACAAAGCCATGCTCATGGGCGATGGCGTCGAACGTCTGGCCGAAAAAGAAGACGCGGAACCGGCGATGGAACGTTTCCAGACCATGCTGGCCCGTCGTGTCAAACGCGAGCCGTTGCAGCACATCACCGGCCATGCGCCGTTTCGCTACCTTGATTTGAAAGTCGGTCTAGGCGTGTTCATTCCACGTCCGGAAACCGAACTGGTCGTGCAGGAAGGCGTCGACTGGGCCACCAGAAGCGGCATGTACCGCGCCAAAGTGGTCGATCTGTGCGCCGGCAGCGGTGCGATCGGCCTCGCCTTCGCTTCGGAAGTGCCGGGCAGCGAGGTGTGGGCCGTCGAGAAAAGCGCTACGACCGCCGAGTGGACGCGGCGCAACCTCGACGAGACCGCGAAACGGTATCCCGCAATCGCCGGCAATTATCATCTGGACATCGCCGACGCCACGCAAATGCCGACGCTAAGCCAACTTGACGGCACCATCGACATCGTGCTCACCAATCCGCCGTACGTGCCGCTTGCCGACATTCCCGAACAGCCGGAAGTGCGCGATTATGATCCCGATCTGGCGCTATACGGCGGTTCGGCGGATGGCACGCTCATTCCGGAACGCATCATCGCACGCGCGGCGAAACTGCTTCGTGCGGGTGGACTTATGGTGATGGAGCACGACATCACGCAGGGGGAGCGGCTTGCCGCCTTCGCACGAACCTGCGGCTTCGTCGACGTTACCGTGCATAACGACTACACCGGACGGCCACGTTATCTGACGGCGGAAAAACAGCCGGCACAGTAACTTATATTCTTTTGCGCCATGCTGACGGGGATATAACCAGAAGTTGAGTCTCACTATAAGAACATTTTATGCAGGCCGCCGTCCGTCAGGCTATAAAGAACAATCGGAATGCACAGAGAGAGAACGGGCGTCCGTCATGAGTGGTCGCCGTGGTTCCGCGCACGGGGGTTGAGATGAACATGATTTTTTCCAAGGTGCGCGTTGAAAGGAATGTGCAGCGTTTTCAAGAAAAGAGGAAGAACGGAATGAACGCGAAGTTCTCCGCCAAGTGCGTCGCCCTGATCGCGGCAGGCGCAATGTCGATGTCCCTCGCTGCCTGCTCCGGCGGCAGCATGGACGATTCCAGCAGCTCCAACGGTAGCGCGGCCAACAGCGATACCATCACGCTGGGCTCCGTCACCACCAACTCCGGCACCGCCGCCGCATACGGCGAGGCCGAGGTCGCCGGCTTCAAGCTGGCTGTGGATGAGATCAACGCCAAGGGCGGCATCAACGGCAAGAAGGTCAAGCTCGAGTCCATGGACGACAAGGGCGACGCCACCGAAGCCTCCAACGCCTTCAACAAGCTCGCCGGCGACAACAGCGTGCTCGGCGTGGTCGGCCCGACCATCTCCTCCACCACCGCGGCAGTGGCTCCGCTGGCCGACCAGTCCAAGCTGCCGGCCATCGCACCGGCCGCCACCTCCGACTCCATCGAGACCGGTGGCTACATGTTCCGCACCTGCTTCAAGGACTCCTACCAGGGTGAGATCGCTGCCAAGTTCGCAGCCGAGACCCTGAAGGTCAAGAAGGTCGCCGTGCTGTACGGCACCGGCGATCCGTACTCCTCCGGCGTGGGCAAGGCCTTCGCCGCTGCCGCCAAGAAGGCCGGCCTTGACGTCGTGGCCGAAGAGAACTCCTCCAGCGCCGACGACACCGAGTACTCCTCCCAGCTGCAGAAGATCCAGGCCGCTGGCGCCGAGTTCCTGTACGCTCCGTACTACTACTCCGTCGCTGGCCCGTACATCATCCCGCAGGCCCGCTCCGTCGGCTACAAGGGCTATGTGATGGGTCCTGACGGCTACGACGGCCTGAAGATGACCGACGACAAGTCGCTGTACAACAAGGTGCTCTACACCACCCACTACTCTCCGGACGACACCTCCAACGCCAAGGTGCAGGACTTCATCAAGTCCTACAAGAAGGCCAACAAGAACGCCGATCCGAACACCTTCACCGCACTGGGCTACGACTCCGTGTACATGATGAAGCAGGCCATCGAGAAAGCCGGCAAGAACGCCACCCGCGAAGGCGTGCGCAACGCCATCGCCGGCATGAGCTTCGAAGGCGTGACCGGCAACTTCACGCTCGACAAGAAGGGCTCCCCGAAGAAGTCCGTCGTCGTGCTTGAGCTCAAGGACGGCAAGCCGCAGTACAAGACCACCATTCAGCCTGCCAAGTGAGCGTCGCTTGCCTGAAGGCCTGAATCTGTGAAGAGGAGGGGACCGGGAAACCGGTTCTCTCCCTTTCGCGTATCAAGACGAAAATAACCATATTCAGCCGCTGGGCTTCTTCAGCGGCCAAGCCGGACGGTTATGTCAAAAGTCCGGCATCATCAACTTTTGAAAGGAGGAATGATGGGCGATCAGATCATCATGTTCATCAGTCAGATCTTCAACGGTCTGAAGATCGGCAGCGTGTACTCGCTCGTGGCACTCGGCTACACCATGGTGTACGGCATCATTCGTTTGATCAACTTCGCACACGGCGATTTCATCATGGTCGGCTCCTACGTGCTGATGCTTACCATTCCGGCGATCGTCGCGTTCGGCCTGCCCGCATGGGTGGCCGTCATCCCCGCGATCCTCATGTGCGTGGCGGTGGGCGTCATCGTGGAGAGGGCCGCATACAAGCCGGTTCGTGAAAAGGGCAACAGCATGACGGCCCTCATCACCGCAATCGCAATGAGCCTTCTGTTGGAGAACGGCTCCCAGGCCATCTTCGGCGCCGACTACCAGACCGTGCCCACCATCATCCAGATTCCGACGCTGGCGATCGGCAAACTGAAGATCGACGGCGCGACCATCATCACCATCGTGCTCGGCGTGATCATCATGGTCGCGCTGCAGCTGTTCGTCACCTACACCAAGCAGGGCAAGGCCATGCGCGCGGTCTCCGAAGACAAGGAGGCCTCGATCCTGATGGGCATCAACGTGAACTCCACCATCACGCTCACGTTCGCCATCGGTTCGGGCCTCGCCGCCGTCGCATCGCTGATGTACTGCGTTTCCTATCCGCAGGTGTCCCCGATGATGGGCGCGATGCTGGGCCTGAAGGCCTTCGTCGCGGCCGTGCTCGGCGGCATCGGCTCCATCCCGGGCGCCATGGTCGGCGGTCTGGTGATCGGCGTGGTCGAAAGCCTGACCAAGGCGTACATCGGCACCATCACCGGCGGCGTGATCACGTCCGCGTTCTCCGACGCCATTGTGTTCGGCATCCTCATCATCGTGCTCCTGGTCAAGCCGTCCGGCCTGATGGGCGAACCGGAAACCGAGAAGGTGTGACCTCATGAAGAAATCAATGCTTTCCACCAAACAGTCCTATCTGATGTGCGCGGTCGGCATCGTCGTGCTGTTCGGCATTCTGATGGGTGTATGCGAATCCGGCATGGCCAGCACCTACATCAAGGGCATCATGATGACAAGCTGCATCGCCATCATCATGACCACCTCTCTGAACCTCACCATCGGCGTGCTCGGCCAGCTGACGCTGGGCTGCTGCGGCTTCGAAGCGATCGGCGCGTACAGCGCGGCCCTGCTGAGCAAGCTGCTCGTCGCCAACGGCGTTGCGATGGATCCGACGCTGCGATTCCTGCTGACGACGCTCGCCGGCGGCGTGGTCGCCTGCATCTTCGGCATCCTGGTCGGCATTCCGGCACTGCGTCTGCATGGCGATTACCTCGCCATCATCACGCTGGGCTTCGGCGAAATCATCCGCGTGATCATCCAGAACCTGAAGGTCGCCGGCGGCATGGGTCTCGACAAGGGCGCGGCCGGCCAGGCGCTGATCGGCATCGACCGACTCGCCAACCTGTACGTCGTGTTCTGGATCACCGTCGTCACCGTCGTGCTGCTGTTCATGTTCGCCCGCTCCCGTTACGGCCGTGCCGTCAAGGCCATCCGCGACGACGAGATCGCGGCAAGCGCGTCCGGCATCAACATCACCTACATGAAGGTGCTCGTGTTCGCTATCTCCGCGTTCTTCGCGGGCATCGCCGGCGGCATCTTCGCCCAGTACATCGGCTCGCTGAACCCCGCGATGGCCGGATGGCTGCAATCGATCAACTACGTGATCATGGTCGTGTTCGGCGGCATGGGCTCGCTGACAGGTTCCATCGTCTCCGCCATCGCGCTGACGATCCTGCCGGAGCTGTTGCGCGCCTTCTCCACCTACCGCATGCTCGTGTACTCGGTGGCGCTGGTGCTCATCATGATCTTCCGCCCGCAGGGCATCTTCGGCAACTGGGAATTCTCCCTGACCAAGACCATCAACAAGCTGTTCTACCCGATGAAGGTCAAGGCGCACGGCAAGTCGAAGCAGGCTGAATCCACCGCCAAGGCAGCCAAGGACACCGCCAAGACGGACGAAACCGTCGAGACGGCCGCCGACACCAAGGAGGCGCAGGCATGAGCGAGCCCATCCTGAAAGCCGAACATCTCGGCATCACCTTCGGAGGCCTCAAAGCCGTATCCGACTTCAACATGACCATCAATTCCGGCGAGCTCGTCGGCCTGATCGGCCCGAACGGCGCCGGCAAAACCACCGTGTTCAACCTGCTGACCGGCGTGTACCAGCCCACGGAAGGCGAGTTCTTCCTGGACGGCGAACGCATGAACGGCAAGAAGACATACCAGGTGGTGCGCGCCGGCATCGCCAGAACCTTCCAGAACATCCGCCTGTTCGGCCAGATGACCGTGGAGGAGAACGTGCTGGTCGCGTTCAACGAATCGTTCAGCTACCATATGGGCGGCGCGATTTTCCGCACGCCGAAATTCTGGAAGCAGGAACGCGAGATGCACGCCAAAGCCATCGACCTGCTCAAGATCTTCGGACTAGAAGGCCTGGCCGAAACCGAGGCGGCGAACCTGCCGTACGGCGCGCAGCGCAAGCTGGAAATCGCCCGTGCGCTTGCCACCGGCATGAAACTGCTGTTGCTCGACGAGCCGGCGGCAGGCATGAACCCGACGGAGACCGAGGACCTGCTCAACTGCATCAACACCATCCGCGACCGCTTCGGCATCGCCATCCTGCTGATCGAGCATGACATGAGCCTGGTGATGAACGTCTGCCAGCGCATCCAGGTGCTTGATTACGGACGCACCATCGCCGCCGGCACGCCGGAGGAGATCGCCAACAACCCGCAGGTCATCTCCGCATACCTGGGTTCCGACGACGATACCGACAGCGACGATGCCAAGCACGAAAGCGAGGAAGCCTGATGCTGGAAGTCAAGAACCTTTCCGTTTCGTATGGTGCCATCGAAGCCGTCAAGGACATCAGCTTCACCGTCAACGCCGGCGAGATCGTGTCCCTGATCGGCGCGAACGGCGCTGGCAAGACCACCACCCTGCGTCTGCTCGCCCACCTGGAGGATCCCGACACCGGTTCCGTGGAGTACGGGCACGGCTGCAAGATCGGCTATTTCGCACAGGAACACGACACATTGGACCTTGACGCCACCGTGTTGCAGAATCTGATTCACGTGGCACCGGAACTTGACGACACACAGGCACGTTCCATCCTTGGGTCGTTCCTGTTCTCCGGCGATGACGCGCTGAAACCGGCACGAGTGCTTTCCGGCGGCGAGAAGACCCGTCTGGCGTTGGCCACGCTGGTGACGAGCCGCGCGAACGTGCTACTGCTTGATGAACCGACCAACAATCTGGATCCGGCGTCCCGCGACGAGATTTTGAAGGCCATCGCCAAATACGAGGGCGCGATTGTGCTGGTCACCCACGACGAGGGCGCGGTCGAGGCGTTGAATCCGGAACGCGTGCTGCTCATGCCCGACGGCGACGAGGACCTGTGGAACGACTCCTACCTGGATCTGGTGGCCGAGGAATAATCCCACTTCCACCATTTCCGGCACGCATATGGGAAAGCCCGGACGAATCAGATCGTCCGGACTTTCCCATATTGAACGGTTCCTGTTACGCGGGAACCGGTTACGCGTGCACGTGTTTGGCGCTGTAGATGTCCGGCTCGACGTAGATCTCGAAATTGTACCAGGGTAACGCGGTGCGCACGGCCTTCTCGATCTTGTCGACGGTTTCCACGTCATAGTCGCGGTCGAGCTTGCTGGTCTGCACTTTGACGCACAGGAGGATGTCGTCCTCCGACATGTGCACGGTCTGCATGTTCAGCAATCGTTCGACGCCCGGCGTGGTGGTAACCGCCTCGACGATCTTCCCGC
>OIAY01000229.1_pt1 | contig 23347 bp, 19 predicted proteins | sample 1580831 | NCBI WGS metagenome assembly OIAY01 (sample SAMEA3882522, study PRJEB24775) | human gut metagenome | biome: human-associated habitat; feature: intestine environment; material: feces | place: Netherlands | collected 2009/2010 | reverse complement strand
TACAATGCAATTGTATGGCAGTGCCGCCGCACATCTGATATAGCAGATGCTTTAAAAGCAAAGGGGCTTGAAAAGACATTCCAGCAGAAAACAGGACTCATAATTGATGCATATTTTTCCGCAACAAAGATAAAATGGATACTTGATAATGTCGAAGGAGCAAGAGAACTTGCAAATGAAGGCAAGCTATTATTCGGAACAGTTGAAACATGGCTTATATGGAAATTTACAAAAGGCAAGGTTCATGTTACAGACTATTCAAATGCGAGCAGGACAATGCTTTTTAATATAAACACGCTTGAGTGGGATGATGAAATCCTTGAGGAGCTTGATATACCGAAAAGCATGCTGCCGGAACCTATGCCGTCAAGCTGTATATACGGCTATACGGATCCGACATTTCTCGGAGATGAGATACCGATAGGCAGGAGATCAGCAGGCTGCACTCTTTGGGCAGACATGTTTCAGTGAAGGTGAGGCAAAAAATACATACGGAACAGGCTGCTTTTTGCTTATGAACACAGGCGAAAAACCGGTATACTCAAAAAACGGACTTGTTACCACGATAGCCTGGGGACTGGATGGAAAAGTAAATTATGCACTGGAAGGTTCAATTTTTGTGGCAGGAGCTGCAATCCAGTGGCTGAGAGATGAACTTCGTATTATTGATTCCGCACCGGATTCAGAATACATGGCTAAGAAAGTAAAAGATACAAACGGATGCTATGTAGTACCTGCATTTACCGGACTTGGAGCACCGCACTGGGATCAGTATGCAAGAGGAACGATCGTAGGAATTACACGTGGCGTTAATAAATATCACATTATCCGCGCAACTCTGGAATCCCTTGCTTATCAGGTAAATGATGTTCTGGAAGCAATGAAAGCTGACTCTGGAATTGAACTTGCAGCACTTAAGGTTGACGGTGGAGCAAGTGCAAATGATTTTCTGATGCAGACACAGTCTGACATCATCAATGCACCGGTTAACCGTCCGCAGTGTGTAGAGACAACCGCAATGGGAGCTGCTTATCTTGCAGGTCTTGCCGTAGGATTCTGGGAAAGCAAAGAAGCGGTTCTGGAAAGCCGTAATGTGGAGCGGATTTTCCGCACACAGATTGATGATGCGAAACGGAACGCAATGGTAAAAGGCTGGAGAGCAGCGGTAGGCTGTTCCAGAGACTGGATTAAAAAGATCCAGTAAAAGACAAAAAAGAAAAGTCATGCAGTGGGACAAGAAAAAGGATGTCCTGTGCATGGCTTTTTTGCGCCGCCGGAACTGCTCTGTGGCAGACCGATGTAGTATGGTGTTCGTGCGGAAAAACCGCTGGAACTTACAGAGTAGTCAGATCGATCTTGTAATCGTCGGAACCTTCTCCGTCTGCAGTGTAATAAGCTGCTCTTTCTTCTGCATTTACATAGATGTGGAGCTCTTTGCCCTTAAGGCCTTTTGCTTCTGCATCTTTCTTAACAGCTGTCTCAAGGTCGGCAACTGTGATGGATGTCTCAAAAATTTCAAGTGTGATGCCGCTGATCTTATGGTTCTTTACAGTGTTCTTAACTTCTTCTACTACTTCTGGTGCCTTGGCTGCTACAGTCTCGGTTGCTTTCTTGACTGCTTTTACAGTTTTTTCAGCTGCAGGTGTTTTCTCAATCTTCTCTACAGTTGATTTCACGGTAGCTTTGGCTTTTGTGGTTGCGCTCTTCAGGTTGCTTGTTGCTCTGCTGTTTCTTTTTTTCTCCATAATGGAACACTCCCTTCCACATATTTCTCTGACGGAACGGCTCCGCCGGAATATGTACCCGTTTACAGTATCATGAATCCGCGGGAAAGTCAAATTTTTGTATGGGTGTTGCATTTCAGGCGTGGGTCGTATAAACTGGATTACAGTGAAATTGCCGGGTTACGATGGTAAATATATTCAGACAGGGGTACAGATATTGAAAAATATTCAGGAAGATATTAAATCAGGAAAATTTAAACAGGTATATCTCCTTTATGGAGAGGAAGCTTATCTGAAACAGCAGTATAAAAGAAATCTGGTGAAAGCACTCAATCCGGATGACGATACCATGAATTTTGCCAGATATGAGGGGAAAGGCATCGATATCCGGGAGCTTATAAGCCTTTTTGACATCATGCCTTTTTTTGCGGATCGAAGGACCGTGCTTCTGGAGGATACCGGCTTTTTTAAGAACAAGTGTGAGGAGCTGGCGGATTATATGAAGAATCTTCCGGATTATCTTTATCTGGTGTTCTGTGAATCTGAGGTTGACAAGCGAAGCCGTATGTACAAGGCTGTGAAGGCGTGCGGGAGTATCGGAGAATTTAAGCAGCAGGATGAAAAGACGCTGATGCGATGGGCTGCAGGAATCCTTGGGAAAAATGGCCGTAAGATCACGCAGAGGGATGTGGAACTGCTTTTGTCCATGACAGGGACCGATATGGGAAACCTGAGAATGGAACTGGAAAAGCTGATTTCCTATACAGAAGGAAGAGAAGTGGTGACTGCGGCGGATATCCAGGCTGTCTGTACCACACAGACAACCAATAAGATCTTTGATATGGTACGTGCTGTTACTGAGAAAAATCAGAAACGTGCTCTGGATCTGTATTATGATCTTCTGACGCTTCGGGAACCGCCGATGAGGATCCTGTTTCTTCTGGCAAAACAGTTCCGCCAGATCTGTCTCACAAAGAAACTGTCCCAGGAAGGGCTTTCGCAGACAGAAATTGCGTCCAAACTGGGAGTACCTTCGTTTGTTGTGCGGAATCTGGCTTCCTGTGCCAGATCCTACACAGTGGAAGAACTGGAAAATGCAGTACGGGATTTCGTGGATGCAGAGGAAGCTGTGAAGACAGGTACACTGGGAGATGTGCTCAGTGTGGAACTTCTGATCGTGAAATACAGTTCGGCGAGAACAAAAAGTGCATGATTACCATTTTCATGGCGTAGGATTTTGCCACAGAGTTCTGCCGTTATCTCTGAGCCATTTTTCGTATGTTTTATATTCCGGCATTACAGATGCCACCACTGCGTAGAAAGCGGGAGAGTGGTTCATTTCTTTCCGGTGGGCAAGTTCGTGGACAACAACATAATCAAGAACCTTTTCCGGAGCGAAGATCAGACGCCAGTTGAAGTTTAAGTTTCCTTCACTGGTACAGCTTCCCCAGCGGGTTTTCTGCTCCCGGATGGTAATGCGGCCGTAGGTTACGTCCATTTTTCTGGCGTAGGCTGCGGTTTTTCTTTTGAATATTTTGCGGGCAGATTCCATATAATAGCTGCGGCGGAAATCAGAGAGGGGATGATCTTCAGCAGGGGACTGTGACGGTACGGAAGCGGCGCGGGAGATGTGTTCCAGGACCCAGCTTTCTTTCTGGGAGAGAAAGCGATGGATGGTGGAGTCTGACATTGTACGGGGAGCACGGACAGTCACCTGGCCGGAAACGCTGACTTGGATCGCCAGGGTTTTTCGGTTGCTGCGGATGAGACGGTAGGGAAAGGGATGAGATATCATAAAAAAAACTCCTTCAGAAATATATATACAAAAAAGACAGTCGCTGACGGTTCGACTGTCTTTCCTTTTACTTATAAGCTTATAACTAAAATATTCCGTGGTCTATTACGCAATGCTGTTGACAGCTTTGGAAAGACGGGAAATTTTTCTGGCGCAGTTATTTTTGTGGTAAACGCCCTTGGATGTAGCTTTGCTGATTGTGGAGATTGCGTCCTTAAGAGCAACCTCTGCAGCTGCCTTATCCTTATTCTCAACTGCTGTCTCAACTTTCTTGATGGAAGTCTTAACTGCAGAACGGATTGCTTTGTTTCTTGCAGCCTTAGTTCTGTTAACTAAGATTCTCTTCTTTGCGGATTTAATGTTAGCCAATTCGTACACCTCCGATTCCTAAAAATATAATATAAATTACATTCACAGGAACAGACACGGGCGCTCCTATGAAACATGCTTATATATATTATTATATGTGAAACAGAATGTCAAGATATTTTTCAAAAAAATTACGGAAAAATGACAAAAAAATACCAGATGATGTGGATGCAGGAGAAAAGGATACATATTTATGGGAAAAAGGGAAATAATGAAAACGAAAACACCGAAAAATGTGGCTTTCATGGCGATGATATGATCGGAAAGCAAGTGGGAGCGGAAAGAGTTTACGATTTTACAGAAAAAGAGGATGAGAGTATGACTGGAAGGAGCAGAATCAGAACAGACCTGGCTCTGGAAGCAACAGAGCGCTTTCAGGAGGAAAATGTAGAAGTACATGGAGTAGAGATCCAGGAAAAATATGATGCGGAAAAAGACGTCCGGACGACTGTGGTACGGATCACAACAGAAAACGGAGCCAGAACCATGGGAAAACCGCAGGGGACATATATCACCATTGAAGCGCCGGATCTTTCTGTTCCGGATGAGGATTATCACAGGGAGATTTCAGAAGAAGTGGCACATCATCTCCGGGAACTGATCGATTTGGGACGGCAGCAGTCAGTTCTGGTGGTTGGACTCGGGAACCAGGAGATCACTGCGGATTCTCTTGGACCACGTGCGGTTTCCGGTCTTCATATGACAAGGCATGTGATCCGGGAGTATGGACTGAAGTCAAATGCACATATGAAAATGCATCAGATCAGCGGAATCGCACCAGGAGTGATGGCTCAGACCGGAATGGAAACGCTGGAGATCGTTCAGGGGGTCGTTTCCGAAACAAAGCCGGATGTGGTGATCGCCATTGATGCACTGGCTGCCAGAAGTACAGCAAGGCTGAACCGTACCATTCAGATCACGGATACCGGGATCAGTCCGGGTTCCGGAGTTGGCAATCACAGAGAAGGTCTGAATGAGGAAAATCTCTCTGTCCGTGTGATCGGGATCGGTGTGCCTACGGTGGTAGATGCGGCTACCATTGTCCATGATTCCATGGCAGATCTTCTGGATGCACTGGAGGAAGAAGAACAGAAGGAATTTCTGGAGGAAATGATCTCGCCGAAGCTTTATACCATGTTTGTGACACCGAAAGATGTAGATGAAACCGTGCGCTATTTAAGTTTTACCATTTCTGAAGGACTGAATATGGCATTTTCTGATAGTCTAATCGAGGAGGACAGGTCATAAAATACCATAGAGGTGATCGTGGGTGACGAATATCCAGAAGGCATTCTGTGTGGTTTTGAGCCTGATCTTTCTGTGCGTCGTGGCTGCACTGCCGGGGGATTTTTTCAAGCATGGTGAGATCTACAGACAGCTGCCGCTGTATTGCTTTCTGGAAAAGAAAGCTTTGCAGGAGGAAAACGGGCAGGACCGTGAAACAGAGATGCTTTTGCAGGAAAAAAATGCAGAGCATCTGGGGGAGGAAGTGGAAGCGGAAAACCGGAAAGAGCAGGAGGCGCTTCTTCTGGCGGAGGCGGAGAAGGCAGAGGAAAAAGAATCGCCGGAGTCCGTACAGAAGCCTTCTGACAGTGCCGAAACCAAGAAAACTGATGGAAAGCAGAAGGAAAATGTGGAAAAGAAAGATGAAATAAAAAAAGAGACAAGTCAGAAAAAAGAGAAAACGCCGGAAATTACGAAACCGGAAGATACCCCGTCAGAGAGCACTCCGACAAAAACGGCTCCAAAAGAAAAGAAGACCTCTGGCGAAGAAGCCGGAAAAACTCAGGAAACCGTGGCACTGCCTCATCCGCAGATCGATCTGTCTCCTGCGAAACTGGCAGATTTTGATTATGTGATGAATCAGTTTTTTATCCTGGATTCCAATACGGAGACGAATGCACAGCAGATTTGCGGAACCAGATTCCTGAAAGAAGATCTTTCCATAAAACAGGACCCGGAGGTGCCACAGATCCTGATCTATCACACCCATTCCCAGGAAACGTTTGCAGACTCCAGAGAAGGACAGGTGGAAGATACCATCGTTGGAGTGGGCGACCATCTCGCGGAGCTGCTTGAAAAGACATATGGTTATCGGGTGCTTCATGTGACAGACGCTTTTGATATGATGGGCGGGCAGCTGGACCGGAGTAAAGCATATGATTATGCAAGAGCTTCCATAGAAAAGGTCCTGGAGGAGAACCCTTCTGTTGAAGTGGTGATCGATCTCCACAGAGACGGCGTGCCGGATGACCGTCATCTGGTGACGGAAATAGACGGGAAACCAACAGCGCAGCTGCTTTTTTATAATGGGTTGAGTTATACGGTCAACCAGGGAGCGGTGAGTTATCTGCCCAATCCTTACATAGAAGAGAATCTGGCTTTTTCTTTTCAGCTGGAATACCAGGCAGCACAGTACTATCCAAAGCTTTACCGGGGAATTTATCTGGCAGGGCTTCGTTATAACCTTCATCTGAAGCCCCGGGCCCTTCTTCTGGAAGCGGGTGCACAGACCAATACTGTGGAGGAAGTCCGAAATGCCATGGAACCTTTTGCAGATATCTTAAACAGAGTATTGAAAGGCAGTGACAAAAACGGCTAAAATATGATATGATAAAGAGCAGTATGGAAAAATATGCTTTGTGAATGAAAAGCGTGAAGTGACTACATTTACAGGCATGCAGCAGAGCGGAACAGGAATGTCCGTCTGATGCAAGAGAAACTTAAGGAGGATTTCCTGAATGATAGACCAGAGTAAAATTCGAAATTTTTGTATCATTGCACATATTGACCACGGAAAATCAACACTTGCGGACCGTATCATCGAGATGACAGGACTTCTCACGGAGAGAGAAATGCAGGCCCAGGTTCTGGATAATATGGAACTGGAGAGAGAACGTGGAATCACCATCAAATCCCAGGCTGTCCGTATTGTATACAAGGCCAAGGATGGAAATGAATATATTTTTAACCTGATCGATACCCCGGGACATGTAGACTTTAATTATGAAGTTTCCAGGAGTCTTGCAGCCTGTGACGGCGCGATCCTTGTTGTAGATGCTGCCCAGGGAATCGAGGCTCAGACCCTTGCCAACGTATATATGGCGCTGGATCATGATTTGGATGTGGTTCCGGTTATCAATAAGATCGACCTTCCAAGTGCGGACCCGGAGCGTGTTATCAATGAGATTGAGGATGTGATCGGGATTGAAGCCCAGGATGCACCGCAGATTTCCGCAAAGACAGGTCTGAACGTGGAACAGGTTCTGGAGCAGATCGTAAATAAAGTTCCGGCACCGCAGGGAGATGTGGATGCACCTCTGAAAGCCCTTATCTTTGACTCTGTTTATGATCCTTATAAAGGTGTTATCGTATTTTGCAGGATCAAGGACGGCCGTGTAAAAAAGGGCACGAAGATCCATATGATGGCTACCGGATTTACTACGGAAGTCGTAGAAGTAGGATATTTTGGCGCTGGCCAGTTTATTCCCTGTGATGAACTGACGGCAGGTATGGTCGGCTATATTACTGCCAGTATCAAGAATGTGAGGGATACCCGTGTGGGTGATACCGTAACGGACGCAGACAACCCCTGTGCGGAGGCACTTCCGGGATATAAGAAGGTAAATCCGATGGTTTACTGCGGACTTTATCCGGCAGACGGTGCCAAATACGGCGATCTTCGTGATGCCCTGGAGAAACTTCAGCTTAATGATGCGTCTCTTTATTATGAGCCGGAGACTTCCGTTGCTCTTGGCTTTGGTTTCCGTTGTGGGTTCCTTGGGCTTCTCCATCTGGAGATCATCCAGGAACGTCTGGAGAGAGAGTATAATCTGGATCTTGTAACGACCGCACCAAGTGTTATTTATAAAGTTTACAAAACCAACGGCGAGGTCATCGAACTGACCAACCCGACTAATCTTCCGGATCCGTCTGAGATCGAATATATGGAAGAGCCGATGGTGAAGGCTGAGATCATGGTAACTACAGAGTTTATCGGTGCGATCATGGATCTCTGCCAGGAGAGACGTGGCCAGTATGAAGGCATGGAATATATGGAAGAAACCCGTGCACTTCTGAAATACAGGCTGCCTCTGAATGAGATCATTTACGATTTCTTTGATGCACTGAAGTCACGTTCCAGAGGATATGCGTCCCTGGATTATGAGCTGGATGGTTATGAAAGAAGTGAGCTTGTGAAACTGGATATCCTTGTGAACAAGGAAGAGGTGGATGCCCTTTCCTTTATCGTTCATGCGGATACTGCTTATGAGCGTGGCAGGAAGATGTGCGAGAAACTGAAAGATGAGATCCCGAGGCAGCTCTTTGAGATCCCGATCCAGGCAGCTATCGGAAGCAAGGTCATTGCCAGAGAGACAGTAAGAGCCATGCGTAAAGACGTTCTTTCCAAGTGTTATGGCGGAGATATTTCCCGTAAAAAGAAACTTCTTGAGAAACAGAAGGAAGGTAAGAAACGTATGCGTCAGGTTGGTAATGTGGAAATTCCGCAGAAGGCATTTATGAGTGTCCTGAAGCTGGATGATAAATAGGAGATGACTTTTTGGGAAAAAATATAAAAAGACTGTTTCTGGCAGCAGGACTTCTGGCGATGACCGGAATCCTGCTTACCGGATGCGGTTCAAAAAAGAAAAACGTGGAAGATGAAAGTGTGATCAAGATCAGTATGGCACCGGAGCCGACCGCAACACCAGATCCGAAAACGGTAGATCCGGATGCCGTGACAACCAACGGTAATCTTACTATGGTAAATGAGTATCTGGCTGAAAACGGCGGAGCGGCACTGGGAACAGATGCCGTGACACCAACACCGGCAGCTTCCGACGGAAGCGGGGATAATACGGATGAGACCGGATCAGATTCAACATCCGGGGATGGTACGGATACATCCGATACCGGAGACGTTGCTGATGATGGCAGTGATGCCGGAGATGATGAAAGCAGTTATGATACCGGCGATGGAGATACCTCGCAGTATGACGAAACTGACAGTTATGCGGGTACAGAGGAAGGAGACATGGATGAAGAATAAGGCGAAGAAGCCTATGGAACTCTATGTTCATATCCCCTTTTGTGTGAAAAAATGTGATTATTGTGATTTCCTTTCAGGTCCGGCGGGAAAAGAACGGCAACGGGAATATTTCCAGTCTCTTGGAAGGGAAATCGCTGCTGTTCCGGAATTTCCGGACAGAGAGATCACCACGGTTTTTATTGGCGGAGGAACACCTTCCGTTCCGGATCCTGCTCTTATGGGAGCAATTCTGGATCAGATCAGAAATAAGTTTTTTATGGCCCCGGATGCTGAGATCACCATCGAAGCAAATCCGGGGACTTTATATAAAGAAAAACTTCAGGAATACCGGAAGCATGGAGTGAACCGGTTAAGTCTGGGATTGCAGTCTCCACAGAATCGTGAACTGAAGATCCTTGGGAGGATACACACCTGGGAAGAATTTCTGGAGAGTTTTTTCATGGCAAGGGAAGCGGGATTTTCCAATATCAATATTGATCTGATGAGTGCGATCCCGGAGCAGACCTATGAAGACTGGGAAAAAAATCTCCGTACAGTGGCAGAGCTTTCACCGGAGCATATTTCCGCATACAGCCTGATCGTGGAGGAAGGAACTCCATTCTGGGAACGGGAGCTGGATCTTCCGGATGAAGATACGGAGTACCGCATGTATGAAGATACGGCAGCAATTCTGGGAGAATACGGATTTCATCAGTATGAAATTTCCAATTATGCGAAAAAGGGCCTGGAGTGCCGCCATAATAAAGGATACTGGCAGAGGACGGATTATCTGGGACTGGGACTTGGAGCTTCTTCTCTTGTGGACCATGTGCGGTTTTCCAATACGGATAATATGGAAGAATATCTCAGAAACAGTGCGTTTCCGGAAAAAATCCGCTGTGACAGGGAAACACTTACGGAGGCGGATGAAATGGCGGAATTTATGTTTCTGGGGCTGCGTATGACAGAGGGGGTATCTGTGCGTGAATTTGAGGAATATTTCGGAAAAAATATGGAGAGTATTTACGGAGAGGTTCTGAAAAAACATTTTGCCCTGGGAATGCTGAAGAAGAAAAATGACAGGATTTTTCTGACAAGAAGAGGAATCCATGTAAGCAACGGAGTGATGGCAGATTTTCTTCTGTAGCGGATTTTGTCGATTTTTTCACCTTGACGAACGAATGTTCTGATTGTATACTGTAAAAAACAAACAGAAATTTTACAGCAGAATGAGAGACAGATATTCTGCTATAGAAGAAAATACCGGAAGATTTTTGTATGGCCGGGCAGAGTAGGAGGCTTTCATGTCAGCAGAAGTGAACGATAAGAAGCGTTTTATCAGAATACGCGGAGCGAATGAGAATAATCTTAAGAATCTCAGCGTGGATATTCCCAGAGACCAGTTCGTGGTACTTACCGGACTCAGTGGATCCGGTAAGTCATCCCTTGCGTTTGATACGATCTATGCGGAAGGTCAGAGACGTTATATGGAATCTCTTTCTTCCTATGCGAGGCAGTTTCTTGGACAGATGGAGAAACCGGATGTGGAGAGTATCGAGGGACTTCCTCCTGCGATTTCCATTGATCAGAAGTCAACGAACCGGAATCCCCGTTCTACTGTGGGAACGGTAACTGAGATCTATGATTATTTCCGCCTTCTGTATGCCCGTGTGGGAGTCCCTCATTGTCCGAAGTGCGGCAGAGAGATCCGGAAACAGACAGTGGATCAGATGGTAGATCAGATCATGACGCTTCCGGAGCGTCAGAAGATACAGCTTCTTGCGCCGGTGGTACGTGGCCGTAAGGGAACACATGCCAAGCTGCTTGACCAGGCCAGAAGAAGCGGATATGTAAGAGTTCAGATCGATGGAAGTCTTTATGAGCTTTCCGAGGATATCAGCCTGGATAAGAATATCAAGCATAACATTGAGATCGTTGTGGACCGTCTTATCGTGAAACCGGGAATTGAGAAACGTCTTTCGGATTCTATTGAGACTGTGCTGGAGCTGGCTGATGGTCTTCTGGTAGTGGATACCATGGACGGAAAGCTTCTGAATTTTAGCCAGAGCTTTTCCTGCCCGGACTGTGGTATCAGTATTGATGAGATCGAGCCGAGAAGTTTTTCTTTTAATAATCCGTTTGGTGCCTGCCCCAAGTGCCTGGGCCTTGGATATAAGATGGAATTCGATATTGACCTTATGATACCGGATAAGAAACTGAGCATCAATGAAGGTGCGATCACGGTTCTTGGCTGGCAGTCCTGTACCACACAGGGCAGTTTTTCAAGAGCGATCCTGGATGCACTGGCGAGAGAATATAACTTTTCTCTGGATACCCCTTTCTGTGAATATCCTAAGGAAATCCAGGACATCCTGATCAACGGTACCGGTGGTCACTCCGTGAAAGTTTATTACAAGGGTCAGCGTGGAGAAGGTGTTTATGATGTGGCATTTCCGGGACTGATCCGCAATGTGGAGCAGAGATACCGGGAGACCGGTTCCGAGACTATGAAGCAGGAATATGAGAGTTTCATGCGGATCACTCCATGTACCACCTGTAAGGGACAGAGGCTGAAGAAGGAGTCTCTGGCAGTGACTGTGGCAGATAAGAATATCTATGAAGTGACGAACATGCCTGTGGAGAGATTACAGGGATTTCTTCGTGACCTGAAGCTTTCCGAGCAGCAGGAACTGATCGGTAAGCAGATCCTGAAGGAGATCCGTGCCAGAGTGGGATTTCTTGCGGAAGTTGGTCTGGAGTATCTTTCCCTTGGAAGAGCTACCGGAACTCTTTCCGGCGGGGAGGCACAGAGGATCCGTCTTGCCACACAGATCGGTTCCGGCCTTGTTGGAGTTGCCTATATTTTGGACGAGCCAAGTATCGGTCTCCATCAGCGGGATAATGACAAGCTTCTGGGAGCGCTGATGCGCCTTCGCGATCTTGGCAACAGCCTGATCGTGGTCGAACATGATGAGGATACCATGCGCGCGGCGGATTGTGTAATCGATATCGGTCCCGGTGCCGGTGAACATGGCGGACAGCTGGTTGCCATGGGTACAGCTGAGGATCTGATGAAGAACGAGCAATCGGTAACAGGAGCTTATTTAAGTGGAAGACTTAAGATTCCGGTGCCGGAAGTACGTAAAGAGCCAACAGGTTTCCTTCATATAAAAGGTGCGGCAGAGAATAATCTGAAGCATATCGATGTGGATATTCCGCTGGGTGTCATGACCTGTGTCACAGGAGTTTCCGGCTCCGGTAAGAGTTCACTGATCAATGAGATCCTTTATAAGAGACTGGCAAGGGATCTGAACCGTGCCAGGATAATTCCTGGTAAACATGATGATATTCTCGGGATTGATCAGCTGGACAAGGTGATCGATATTGATCAGTCTCCGATCGGAAGAACGCCCCGTTCCAATCCGGCAACTTATACCGGTGTTTTTGACCAGATCCGTGATCTGTTCGCAGCAACTGCAGATGCCAAGGCGAAGGGATATAAGAAGGGGCGCTTCAGTTTTAATGTGAAAGGCGGTCGCTGCGAAGCCTGCAGCGGCGATGGAATCATCAAGATCGAGATGCATTTCCTTCCGGATGTATATGTGCCATGTGAGGTTTGTAAAGGAAAACGCTACAACAGGGAAACACTGGAAGTGAAGTATAAAGGCAAGAGCATTTATGATGTACTGAATATGACGGTGGAAGAGGCACTGACATTCTTTGAAAATGTGCCGTCAATCCGGAGAAAGATCGAGACCCTTTATGATGTGGGACTTTCCTATATCCGCCTGGGACAGCCGTCTACAACCCTTTCGGGAGGAGAGGCTCAGCGTATCAAGCTTGCCACGGAACTCAGTAAACGAAGCACCGGGAAGACCATATATATTCTGGATGAACCCACGACAGGCCTTCATTTTGCGGATGTGCACAAGCTGATTGAGATTTTGCGCCGTCTTTCCGAAGGAGGAAATACAGTTGTGGTCATTGAGCATAATCTGGATGTGATCAAGACAGCAGATTATATCATTGATATTGGCCCGGAAGGCGGTGACCGTGGCGGAACAGTCATAGCGCAGGGTACACCGGAAGAGATCGCTGCAAGCCCGGTCTCCTACACCGGTAAATACGTAAAAAAATATCTGGAACAGAAATAACGGGTAAAAGTCCTTTTCAATTCCGAAGGTTTTGTATATAATGAAGTGCGGGAACTGTCCGGCAGACGCAGATAGATCAGGTTTTGCCGGATGAAAGATAGAACAGAACAAGTCAGAAATGTGTCTGCACGGGAATTTTGCAGACGCAGGCGGGAGGATTTATGCCGGCAAAAGATATCGGAATCGATCTGGGAACCAGAAACAGTCTGGTGTTTTCTACAGGAAGGGGAATCGTTTTAAGAGAGCCTTCTGTAGTTATTTATGATAAAGATACAGAGAAGATCAGGGCAATCGGAGAGGAGGCCAGACAGATGGCCAGCCATTTAACTTCCAATATGGAAGTCATATGGCCGATCCGTGGCGGTGTGATCGTTGATTACAATGTTATGGAGAAGATGCTGAAATATTTTATTTCCCAGGCTATGGGACGAAGAGCGTTCCGTAAGCCGAGAGTCAGCATCAGTGTTCCGAGTGGTATTACAGAGATTGAGCGTAAGGCTATGGAGGAAGCAGCATATCAGTCCGGAGCCAGGGAAGTATTTCTCGTGGAAGAACCTATTGCGGCTGCGATCGGTGCGGGAGTAGATATTACCAAGCCGTTTGGAAATCTGATCGTGGATATCGGTGCGGGAACTACAGATGTGGCTGTGATATCTGTAGGCGGAGTAGTTGTTTCTGCTTCGGTGAAAGTTGCAGGTGACAATTTTAACCATGCGATCATGAATTATGTAAGAGAGAAACACAGCCTCTTTATCGGAGAGGATGCAGCAGAAAATATCAAGATCAAAATTGGAACAGCCAGTGAAGAAGCAGACCTCCGGACTATGGAAGTGAAGGGAAGAAACATTATCACAGGTCTGCCGAAGGTGGCAACGCTGACGTCAGAAGAGATCAGGACAGCGTTGAGAGAGACAACAGGACAGATCGTGGAAGCGGTTCATGGTGTTCTCGAAAAGACACCACCGGAACTGGCAGCAGATATCATGGACAGAGGAATTGTCCTGACAGGTGGAGGTGCCATGCTTCATGGCATGGATACGCTGATCGAGCAGAAAACAGGAGTAAGTACGCTGACTGTGCAGGATGCCATGCTGGTTGTAGCTGCCGGAACAGGGAAATATGCGGAGATCATGTCAAGAGTATAAATTTACACCAGATAAGGCGCTGCGACAGCAGTGCCTTTTGATGTTATTACAGTGTTCCGATAATTAATGCATCATACTCGCAGGGGTATCTTTGATGCGTTAAGCATTTGAACCGCGATGCAGATGGAGAAGAAGATGAGTGAGACAGTTACAGGATATATAGATCATGTGATATTCCGAAATGAAGATAATGGGTATACCGTTATGGTACTGAAAGGAATGGAAGAGGGACAGGAGCTGACCTGTGTAGGCACATTTCCTGCGATCACACAGGGCGTGTCAATTGAAGCTTCCGGAAATTATACAACACATCCGGTATACGGAAAACAGTTTCAGATATCCTCCTATGTGGAAAAAATGCCGGAAGATGCACTTGCGGTGGAGCGTTATCTGGGTTCCGGTGCGATCAAAGGTATCGGTGCCGCATTGGCGGCAAGAATCGTCCGGCGGTTTGGGGATGATACTATGCGGATCGTGGAAGAAGAACCGGAACGGCTGGCAGAGATCAAAGGTATCAGCGAAAAGAAAGCCATGGAGATTGCGGAACAGATGACAGAAAAGGCGGATATGCGCCGTGCCATGATCTTTTTGCAGAAATATGGGATCTCTTTGAATCTGGGAGCGAAGATATACCAGAAATACGGACAGTCGGTATATGGTGTCCTTCAGGAGAATCCATACCGTCTGGCAGAAGATATCAGCGGTGTGGGATTTCGGATCGCAGATGATATCGCATCCAGGATCGGAATCCATACAGATTCAGATTACAGAATACGGAGCGGAATGTTGTATACTCTCCTACAGGCTTCTGGGGAGGGCCACATTTATCTTCCAAAGGAAGAGCTTTTTTCCAGAGCGTCCAGGCTTCTGGGAGTAGATGTTTCTTATATGGAGAAGCACCTGATGGATATGGTCGTGGAACGGAAACTGATCCTTAAGGAAACGGAAGAGGGAACTGTCTTTTATCCCAAACGTTATTATAACCTGGAACTGGATTCTGCAAGGATGCTGTGTGAATTGAATATTCTCTGCCCTGAGGATGAATACATGATCCAGAAAAGGATTGAAAGAATTGAGAAAGAGACAGGAACCAAGCTGGATGAAATGCAGAAACAGGCAGTGGCGGCAGCTGCCAGTCATGGTCTGTTCATTCTGACCGGCGGGCCGGGAACAGGAAAAACAACTACCATTAACGCAATTATCCGCTATTTTGAGGAAGAAGGAGCAGAACTTCGCCTTGCAGCTCCTACGGGCCGTGCTGCCAAGAGAATGACAGAAGCTACCGGATATGAAGCACAGACGATCCATCGTCTTCTGGAACTGAATGGTATGCCGGAGGGAGAGCAGGAAGGCAGAGCTGTTCATTTTGACAGAAATTTCGAAAATCCTCTGGAAGCAGATGTGATCATTATTGATGAGATGTCTATGGTAGATATTGCGCTGATGCATTCTCTTCTTCTGGCGATAACTGCAGGAACCAGACTGATCCTGGTGGGAGATGAAAACCAACTTCCAAGTGTAGGACCAGGAAATGTTCTGAGGGATATTATCCGCAGTGGCTGTTTTTCAGTAGTGGAGCTGAAGAAGATCTTCCGGCAGGCTTCCGAGAGTGATATTGTAGTAAATGCACATAAGATCAACCGCGGAGAACAGGTTACGATCAACAATAAAAGCCGGGATTTCTTTTTCCTGAAGAGATACGATGCAGATATCATCATTCGGGTTGTGATCGCGCTGATCCAGGAGAAACTTCCACGTTATGTTGATGCGAAGCCTTATGAAATCCAGGTTTTGACTCCCATGCGTAAGGGGCTTCTTGGCGTGGAAAGACTGAATCAGATCCTTCAGCGCTATCTGAATCCGCCAGATGAGAAGAAAAAAGAAAAAGAAATCGGGCAGCGCCTTTTCCGTGAGGGAGATAAGGTGATGCAGGTGAAAAACAATTATCAGCTGGAGTGGGAAATCCTCGGAAGATATAAGATTCCGGTAGATAAAGGAGTCGGGGTATTTAACGGCGATACAGGTATCATGACGGAGATCAATGAATTTGCGGAGACCGCTACAGTGGAATTTGAGGATGGACGTCAGGCGCAATACTCCTTTAAACAGCTGGAAGAACTGGAACTTGCCTATGCAGTGACCATACATAAATCACAGGGCTCGGAATATCCTGCGGTTATTTTACCGATTCTTTCAGGTCCAAGAATGCTGATGAACCGAAATCTTTTGTATACAGCTGTGACAAGGGCACGTAAATGTGTCACAGTAGTAGGAAGTGAAAATACCTTTGCGGAAATGATCCGTAATGAGAAACAGCAGCAGAGATACAGTTCACTGGACAGGAGAATACGGGAACTGGATGAAGCTGAGATCAACTAGTATAGCTACTAGTACAGCGAATATCCGCTTGGCTGTACTATAAGGAGAGTGCTATCGGGGAGAAAGGACTTTCTTGAAAAAAACAGCTGAAATTTTTCTGAATATGCTCTATCCGAAAAAATGTCCCATGTGTCATCAGATCCTGAAACAGAAGAACAGCCTGATCTGTTCCGGGTGCGCCGGAAAGATCCGGCCAAATGTGGAACCATTGTGCAAAAAGTGTGGCCGTCCCGTAAAAACAGAAGAGGAATATTGTCAGGACTGCCGTAGGGAACAGCATTATTTTTCGGAAGGCAGAAGTATATTTTCATACGGAGAGATGTGGCGGCAGTCTCTGGTACGGTTCAAATATTACGGGTGTCGGGAATACGGAGATTTCTACGCAAAAGCCATGAGTATTTATGGAAAGAAATATCTGGAACGCTGGAGACCGCAGCTTATCGTTCCTGTTCCGCTCCACCCCAGAAAGAAAAGAAACAGAGGATTTAACCAGGCAGCGTATCTGGCAGAACGGCTCAGTGGTTTCTGCGGGATACCCTGGAGGGAGGATGTGGTACGAAAAGTACGAAATACAAGATCGCAAAAGAAACTCAATGCCGCAAAACGGCGGCAAAATCTTAAAAATGCATATCAGGTAACTGCAGATATAACTGGATTATCGGTGCTGGTGGTGGACGATGTCTATACAACGGGCAGTACCATGGATGCCATGGCACAGTGCCTTCTGGAGGCAGGTGCAAAGGAAGTTTATTTCCTTACAGTATGCGCCGGAAGGGCGTGAAAGCCCTGAAAAAACACTTTTCATAGGTAGGGAACTATGCTACAATAAATTTGATTGCAGTTAAACAGTATAGCTGCATAAAGTGCGAAATACGAACTATATATCAGGAGTTTCCTGATAAGAAAGCTTATGAGGAGTTATTTATGGTAAATGAAGAAAAGGTGAAGGTCATGAACCGCCTTGCCATGTATGAACATGGAGAAGGCAGGAAATATCTTCCGGTGAGCAGATATTACCGGAGCGATTATATCGGCCTTGCACTGATCAAAAATTTCTTTCTGGTAACCATTGGCTATGTGCTTCTGCTTGCCGGAATTGCTGCGTATTTCAGTGAATATCTTATGGATAATGTGAATAAGATCAACCTGGTCGCAGTGGGGATTTATATCATAGTCGGATATCTGGGCATGCTGATCGTGTATTCTGTGCTGACTTATATTCAGTATTCTGTGAAATATCACCGCGCCAAGAAGAGTGTGAAGGAATATTATCAGGATCTTACCAGACTGGAAAAAATCTACGGACGGGGAGAAAAGAGAACACCGGTCCGGAGAAAATCGGGAGGACATAGAAAATGACAGCTTTACTTGAGATTAAACAGAATATCAAGAGGTTTTATGGAGAATATGAAGTATATATACTGCCGGTTCTGAAGTTCGCTCTGGCATTTGTCTATTTCCTCTGGATCAACAGTAATATGGGATATATGAAGCAGCTGGATAATATATTTGTAATTCTTGTACTGGCACTGGTGTGTGCTATTTTACCTGTATCCGTGATGATGTTCATCGGATTTGCCATGATGATCGGTCATTGTTATGCGGTGGGACCGGAAGTGGCCGGATTTATGCTGGTACTGATCCTGTTTATGATGATCCTGTTTCTTCGGTTCAGCGGATCTCAGAATCTTACATTGATCCTGACACCTCTTTCTTTTGGATTCAGTGTTCCTACACTCCTTCCACTGGGAGCAGGTTTACTTGGCAGTGCGGTTTCAGCACTTCCGGCAGGATGTGGTGTGGTGATCTATTATTTTATCCGTTTTGTACATGCACAGTCCGCGGCACTCAGCGATCAGGGAACAGAAATTGCCGAGAAGCTGAAACTGCTTTCGGACGGACTGGTCCAGAACTGGGCTATGTGGATCACAGTGATTGCTTTTGTGGTTGTTGTATTACTGGTGAATCTTCTCAGAACACGCTCTTTTGACTACGCGTGGAGAATTGCGATCATTGCAGGTGGTGTGGCCTATATTCTGGTTATTCTTGCGGGAGATTTTTGCCTGGATGTGACGGTATCAATGGTTCCGATGATCATATCTACAGTAGTTTCAGTTCTGATCGGGTTTGTACTGGAATTCTTTGTCTATGGCGGAGATTACAGCAGGACAGAACGGTTGGAGTATGAAGATGATGAATATTACTACTATGTAAAAGCGGTTCCGAAAGCATCAGTGGCAACTTCAGAGAGAAGTATCAAAAAGATCAATGCGGAACCTGTACGTGAAGAAAAAAAGAAAGAAGATAAAGTAGTTTTCCGTGAAGAAAATTTTCCGGAAAGAAAAGAAACACCTGTTACACAGAAACCGGATTTTGGAAGTCCGGTGAATGAGACACCACAGAAAATTGATGAGATTGACTTTGAAAAACAGCTGGAAGAATCATTGAAAGATCTTTGATTTAACCAAACTGCGGAGCAGTTATTTGGTGTAGAGCTACTCAGGATGAGCGGAAAGAAAGGAGGAGACTTATGCAGAATATACTGACAGTTCTGACCGGATATCTGGGGAAGATTTCCCTCCCGGGACTTGGGGTTATTGATATTATTGAGATTGGACTGATTTCTTTCTTTGTATATCAGTTTATGGCCTGGATCAAATTTACAAGAGCATATACATTGCTGAAGGGTATTCTGGTAGTTCTCGGTTTCATTCTGATCGCTTATATATTCAAGATGAATACGATCCTGTGGATCTTCCGCAATCTGGCCAATGTGCTGGTGATCGGTGTGATCGTAATTTTTCAGCCGGAATTGAGAAGAGCGCTGGAACAGCTGGGACAGAAAAAAATCGTATCAACCATCATTCCATTTGACAGTGGAAAGGAAGTCAAGGAACGCTTTAACGACAAGACGATCAATGAACTGGTTAAGGCATGTTTTGATATGGGTGAGGTTAAAACCGGTGCACTGATCGTTATCGAAGAAGAAATCCGTCTGGATGAGTATATACGTACCGGTATTAATATTGACGGAATTCTCACCAGTCAGCTCCTGATCAATATTTTTGAGCATAATACACCGCTCCATGACGGAGCAGTGATCGTGCGTGGCAATCGAGTCGTTGCGGCAACCTGTTATCTTCCGCTTTCTGATAATATGGAACTGAGCAAACAGCTGGGAACCAGACATCGTGCAGGCGTGGGAATCAGTGAAGCGACGGATTCTGTTACCATCATTGTTTCCGAGGAAACGGGGCAGGTATCGGTTGCTCAGGGAGGAGAACTTTCCAGAGGCCTTAACAGCAAGCAGCTTCGGGAAATACTTGTAGCAGTACAGAATAAAAAGGTAGTTGACAACAGCAAACTGAGAAATCTGCTGAAAGGGAGAGTGAAACATGAAGAAAAATCTGACTAAGAACATCCCTTTAAAGATCATGTCCGTGATCGTAGGTATTCTGGTATGGCTGATCGTGGTAAATGTTGACGATCCTATCATTACAAAGGGGTTTGTGATCTCCGATGTGCAGATCATTAATGAGGCTTATGTGGATCAGCTTGGACAGATGGTCATGCAGGATGACAGTGAAAATACAGTGCGTGTTTATATTACAGGTGAGCGGAAGACAGTCAACTGTCTCACCTCAAGTGATATTAAGGCAGTAGCAGATCTGCAGCAGGCGCAGTCTACAGACACGGATCCGGTCATGATTCCAATTACGGCCACCTGTGCAGGAGTACTTCCGGAGAATATCCGGGTATCTCCGCAGAATCTCAGCGTACACCTTGAGAAAAAGGTTACCAAAGAATTTGCCATTAATGTAAGCTGCGGTGACAGTAAGCCGGCACAGGGCCTGGAGATTGCATCACTTACTGCCAATCCGGAGAAAGTCAGAGTTACAGGGCCGGAATCACTGGTTGGTAAAATAGACAGTGTGAGTGTGGACGTAAGTTCCAAGATTGATGGGATCGATCAGGACACAACGATCACCGGAGCGGAACTGACGATCACCGACAAGAATCAGGATACCCTTTCATCGAATTCCATGAGTTATCTGAAGTTTGATAATAACGGAAAAGTAAATGTTACGGCAAAACTCTGGAAAGTACGTTCCGATATACGTATCAGTGCAGGATACACTGGAGAACCGGCGGAAGGCTACGTTGTAGACAGTGTTACAACAGTGCCGGAAACGTTCAGTGTTGCCGGCAGTGAGGAAGCATTGAACAGTTTGAAACTTCAGGGAAATACCATATATCTTGATAACGAGAATGTAGATATTTCAGGTAAGAGCAATGATGTGGAGAAGAAAGTAAATCTTGCAGAGCTTCTTCCTGATGGTCTGAAGCTGACAACAGGATCCAGTACGGATCTTTGGATTACGGTTAATATCCTGCCTGAAGGCAGTAAAATATACAATTTCCCGACGGAGGATATTAAGGTAAAAGGCCTGCCTGATAATCTGCAGCTGGCGTTTGAGGTTGCGGATGTAGAATTAAAAGTACAGGCAGAGGATGGCGATCTCTCGGGCTTTAATCTGAAATCGATAAGTGCGACTCTTTCCATGGATGACTGGGAAGAAGGCAGCTATGAAGTGCCGATCAAGATCAGTCTTCCGGATGGTTATAAGCTTCTGGAGGATGTGACTGCTGAGATCAAAATTTCCAAAGTTTCTAATGTTGACAGTGGAAACAGCCAGTAACATATGAGTAAAAGCATGTAAGGGAGACATAGGAATGTTAAGTTATAAGGTAACGGTCAGGAACCCGTCAGGGCTTCATCTCCGTCCCGCAGGACTTTTATGTGGCGAAGCGATCAAATATAAATCTTCTGTTACATTTCAGTACGATGGAGGCACAGCAAATGCCAAAAGCGTATTAAGTGTACTGGGGGCCTGTGTAAAAAGCGGAGATGAGATCACACTGATCTGCGATGGTGAGGATGAACAGGCGGCAATAGATGCGCTTGCATCACTTATCGAAAGTGGATTGGGCGAGTGATACCGTACAAATATATTAATTCATTAACACAGCAGCATGAGCAGGAGGGATTATTATGAAGAGAAGAGTTGTGGCAATCATGCTCAGCCTTACACTGTGCATGGGTGGTACTCTGGAAGCCGGAGCGACGGCTTTGAGCAGCCCGGATGTGCAGACAGCAGAGGCAGGCACTGGCTCAGAAGACAGCTTCAGTGATGAAGTCGGAGATGAGCAGCAATCGCAGACGGATGAAGACAACGACAGTACAGATGAAGTGGTAGTGCCGGAGAATCCGACTGAGACACCGGATATCACCGAGACACCGGACATTACTGAGACACCGGATATTACCGAGACACCGGATGTTACTGAAGCACCGGCGGAAGATCCGGCAGATGACTTTAATGCGGGAGATGTGGCTGAGCTGGAAGATCCATCTGTGAACAGTGCGGATGCGCAGAAAAATACAGTGGATGCAGGTAGTGCAGATGCGGCATCTGCAACTGCAACCGGAGCAGAGATCGTAAACGGTGTAGTCGTTGCCAAGGAAAACGACTGGGTCAGAGAGGGGGATTTCTATAAACTCCGTAAGAAGACAGCACCGGAGAGCACTGCATCCGAGGCAAAGGCAGCTGAGAATCCATCTGAAATCCAGACAGACAGCAGTGATTCCGGGGATAATGCAGGAGAGATAACTGAAGATACAGCAGATACTGTCGAAACACCGGAGGTATCTGAAGATACAGCAGATACGCAGAGTACAGAACAGCAGGATGAGGCTCAGAATACAGAAACAGAAGTGGCAGAACCTGCATCAGCAGATGAGAACACAGACAGCGCTTCCGGTGATCTGGATCTGGAGAATGAAGACGCAGCAGAAGCCTCCAGTACAGAAGATGCCGCAGGAACAACTGCTAAATATAGCTATTTTACAGCACAGGATGGTCTTCTGAAAATCAAGACCAATGGTCATACAGGATATTATCTGTTTAATGAGGATGGATATCTGGTGACAGGAAGAATGTCACGGGAACCTGGAACACCGGGATATGCAGGAACACAGAAGGTGGAATGGTATTTCCTCGAAAAGGATAAAGCAACTCTGTATTCCGGATATGAGAATGCTGCGATCACCCCATGGACTTCCAACCTTGGTCAGCAGCAGAAGAACTACTGGCTGTGGACAGGAAAAACTTTCCGTTTTTATGATGCAGAGGGAAGCTATAAATCTGTAACTGATCTGAATCTCTATGGAAAGATCAAAAAGATCGGAAATGATTACTATACACTGGCAAGTAATGGCGCACCACGTAAAGGTACAATAAAGCTGACAGCAGGTTCTACTACCTATGAATATTATTTTCAGCCGGCTTCCAAGGAAGGCGATATTCCTGGAAAACTTTTCTATGGTGGATGGACTTATGTGGTGAACAGTAAAGGTGAGAAACGTTTCATTTACTGCAGCCCGAAGACAGCTACACGTGGACAGATCATGAAACATGGTGTTTATGTATCTATGGTAATGTCCAAGAAATATCTGTACATGCTGAATTCCAGTGGCTATGTAATGAAGAGTACAATGGCGAAGGCTGAGAATCAGGACAATGCCTATTATGTCACAGACAGCCATGGTCGTGTATTGAAAAATAAACTTGTCAGATATAAAGGCGCCAGATACTATTTTGGCGGCAACGGAAGAAGAGCTACATGGACAAATTGCTGGCGTAACTGTGCGGGAGCATCAAACAGAATCTATTATTTTGGAAGCACCCCGG
>OIAY01000226.1_pt1 | contig 23558 bp, 18 predicted proteins | sample 1580831 | NCBI WGS metagenome assembly OIAY01 (sample SAMEA3882522, study PRJEB24775) | human gut metagenome | biome: human-associated habitat; feature: intestine environment; material: feces | place: Netherlands | collected 2009/2010 | reverse complement strand
CCGCTTGTACTCCATCCCCGGCAAGGTGCCCAACCCGGTCGATATGCCGGACTACTGCTACTTCAAGGACCGCTGCGAGATGAAGCTGCCCTGCTGCAGCGGCGAGTACCCCTGCGAGATCAGCCTGTCCCCCACGCACAAGGTCAGCTGCTACCGCTACTATGAAAATAATCGAAAGGCGGGTGAGTGACGATGGCACAGGCAGAAAACGCAAAAAAGCTGGACTATACCCCCGTCACCTATGATGATCAGTATATTCTGATGGTCAACCAGCTTAAAAAATACTTCCCCATCAAGGGCGGCCTGATGTCCCAGACCGTGGGTCATGTCAAGGCTGTCGATGGCGTTACCTTCAACCTCAAGCGCGGCCATACCATGGGTCTGGTCGGCGAATCCGGCTGCGGCAAATCCACCACCGGCCGTACAATCCTGCGCCTTGCCGGCGAAAAAACCGGCGGTCAGGTACTGTTCAACGGCAAAGAAGTGTACGATATGACCGGCAGGGAGCTGCGTAACCTGCGTACCAAGATGCAGATCATCTTCCAGGACCCGTTCTCCAGCCTGTCCCCGCGTCTGCCGGTTGGTGAGATCATCGGTGAGGCTGTGCGCGAGCATAACCTGGTGCCCAAGGCAGAGTTCAATGATTATATTGACCAGGTCATGGATAACTGCGGCCTGCAGCCCTACCACAAAACCCGCTATCCGCACGAATTTTCCGGCGGCCAGCGCCAGCGCATCTGCATTGCCCGCGCCCTGGCCCTGAACCCGGAGTTTGTTGTGTGCGACGAACCGGTCTCTGCACTGGACGTTTCCATTCAGGCACAGATCCTGAATCTGCTGATGGATCTGCAGGATGAGAAAAAGCTGACCTATGTCTTTATCACCCACGATCTGAGCGTGGTCAAGCACATCAGCCACGAGATCATGGTCATGTATCTGGGCCAGTGTGTGGAATATGCCAAGACCGAGGATCTGTTCAAGAATCCGCTCCACCCCTATACCAAGGGTCTGCTGGATGCTGTGCCCATCCCCAGCCTGAAGGCCAAAAAGCTTTCCACCGAGGTCATGCGCGGCGAACTGACAAGCCCTGTGGACCCGGCTCCCGGCTGCCGTTTTGCGGCCCGCTGCCCCTATGCAACAGATGCCTGCCGCGGCAGGGATATCCCCTTGAAGGAAGTGGAACCTGGCCACTTTGTCAGCTGCACACGCTTTTGAGAACACGGAAAGGCGGGAAAATCGATGACAGAGGAAGAAAAAAAGGCCGCTGCCGAGCAGAAGCAGCGTGAGATGGAAGAGATGATGCGGCAGGCGCAGGAGAGCTACCGGCAGGAATATGCCAGTATGCCCTACGACGGCCCGGTCTATGGCTGCCGCCGGGAGGAGCTGATGCTGCCCATGCAGGACGGAGTGAGGCTCTATACCGAGATCTTCAAGCCGGAGGGGCTTGCACAGTTCCCTGTGCTGATCCAGCGCAGCTGCTATCCCAATCAGCAGCCGCTGTATGAGATCAACGGAGCAGAACTGACCCGCCGGGGCTACGGCTATGTGATCCAGACCTGCCGCGGTACGGGCAAGAGCGAGGGACATTGGGAACCCAACGTCAATGAGCGCCCGGATGGCCGCGATACCCTGCAGTGGCTCAACGACCAGCCCTGGGCAGAGAGCATCGGCTATTTCGGAGCCAGCTATCTGGCCCTGACCGGCTGGGCCATTGCAGATATCGTTCCACCCAAGGTCAAGGGAATGATGCTGACGGTCTATGGCACCGACCGTTTCAAATCGGCTTATGAAAAGGGGCTGTTCCGCCACGATGTGCTGACTGGCTGGGCAATGCAGAATGCAGGCCATCCGGTCACAGCGGACTATCTGGAAAGCTGCCGCTTCCGTCCCCACGACAAGGTGGATGAAGCGCTGTGGGGTGGAAAGTTGGACTGGTATCAGGACTGGATCCACGCCACCCGCCGCACAGATGCCTACTGGCAGCAGGGCTGGTGGAAGCTGTTAGCCGATGTGCCCGGAAATACCAAGGTTCCGGTGTATATCATCGATGCATGGTACGATCACCATTTTGGCAGTGCCATCAACACTTATGCCTCTCTGGCCCCTGAGACCAAAGAGCACAGCTGGCTGGATATCGGCTGCTGGAATCATATGTCCCAGCCCTGCATTGCGTGGGGCGAACAGCACAATCTGGAAAACGGCGACATCCACCGGATGCTGGAATGGTTCGATCTGTTGCTGAAGCAGAAAAAACAGCCGGAAAAGCGGGTGCGCACCTATGTGATGCGGGAGGACCGCTGGAAAACGCTGGAGGCATGGCCTGCCCCTGTGAGCCGGATTGAAAAGCTTTATCTGGGTGAAACAACTCTGAATGCCGAGCCGGCAGAAGGGGAGCGCACCTTTGTGTATGACCCGGAGAACCCCGTGCCCAGCCATGGTGCAGAAAGCGTTCTGACCACCATTGCAGAGGCAGGCAGCCTGCTGCAGCCGGAGCCGGACTATCGGCCCGATGTGGTCAGCTTCGTCAGTGCACCGCTGGAAAAAGCACTGCCCATTTGTGGACAAATCAAGGTGCACCTGAATGTCTCGACCGATGTGGATGATACTGCCTTCACTGCCAAGCTGATGGAAGTGTTCCCGGATGGCAGGGCCTATAACATCCGGGGCGGCATCACCACCATTGCAGCAGATTTGCCGGAGGGGCAGACCTATACTCCCGGCCAGACAGCAAAGGTCTGTGTGGAGATGTGGGATATGAACTGGACGGTACAGCCGGGCAGCTGCCTGCGGCTGGATGTCTCTTCTTCCGACTTCCCGCAGTACGCCGTTCACAGCAATTACGCAGGAGTCTGGTCTGAACAGGAAAAGACCCGCATCGCCCACCAGAAAATCTTGCTGGGGGAGGGCAGCTTTGTAGAACTGCCCCTGCATGAGAACTGAGAGAAAGGAACCAAGACCATGACGGAACAGGAACGAAATGTCCTTCTGAACGAACTGCGGCAGCAGGAGAGCCAGAGGGAAAAGCAGATCAAGCGGGAGCGGTTCCGTCGTCTGAATCCTTATGCAAAGAAAGGAGCGGTGGTGTTTGCCGGTTCCAGCCTGATGGAACAGTTTCCATTGTATGAGTTTTTGCAGGACGATGATCTGCACTGCACCTTGTACAACCGGGGCATCGGCGGCTTTACCACCACCGAGCTGCTGGAGGCCATGGACGAGTGCATCTTTGAGCTGCAGCCTGCGCACCTGTTTCTGAACATCGGCACCAATGACCTGAACGGCCCGGACTACGACCGCGCCGCCATGCTGGGCCGGTATGAGGAGATCGTGCAGCAGATCCGGAAAAAACTGCCTGAAACAAAGCTCTACCTGCTGGCCTATTATCCGGTAAACCCCACCGTGGCCGAAGACCCGGGCCTAATCGAATGCTTCCGCTGGCGCACCAATGAGCGTATCCGGGAGGCAAGCGAGGGCGTGCAGGCATTGGCCCGGAAATACGGGGCGGAATTCCTCGACCTGAACAAGGACCTGTGCGATGCTGCCGGAAATCTGAAAGCGGAGTACACCATTGAGGGAATGCACCTGTATGCCAATGGCTACCGCCCTGTGATGGATGCTCTGCTGCCGCTGCTGCGCAAAATCGGAGAAGAACAGGGAGGAAAGCAATGACCGGAGTCTTTGGTGTTGTTCTGGGGCAGATCCTTCTGATGTTCCTCTATCTCATCATAGGTTATGTGCTTTATCGTACCGGACTAATCACCCAGGAGGGCAGCAAGGCACTGGCTCACCTGCTGTTATATTGCGTGCTGCCCTGTGTTGTGCTAAAATCATTTTGTATTGAGTATTCGGCAAAGGGAGCTGTGGAATTGGCTGTCAGCATTGCGGCAGGTGCCGGGGTGCTGCTGCTTTCCATGGCGGTGTCGTGGCTCTTTTTCCGCAAAGACCCCATGGCGCAGATCGGTGTGGCTTTTTCCAACGCCGGGTTCATGGGATTTCCGCTGGTCACAGCAGTGCTGGGTGGAGAAGCCGTGTTCTACGCAGCAGGCTTTGTAGCCCTGCTGAATGCTTTGCAGTGGACCTACGGCCAGGCAAAGCTTTCCGGGGACAAAAAGTACATCCAACTGGGGGCAGTGCTCAAAAATCCGCTGGTGCTCTCCCTGTTGGGCGGTGTAGTGATCTACTTCTGCCGTATTCCGGTGCCGCAGTTCCTCCGCACCCCCATGGGGGCCATTGCAGGCATGAACGCTCCGCTTGCCATGATCGTGCTGGGTGTCTATCTGGCCAGGACCGACCTCAAAGCCATCTTTACCCGCCCCCGGCTCTACGCCCTTTCGGCGGTACGGCTGGTGGTGATCCCACTGCTGACGATCGTCTGTCTGATGCTTCTTCCAGCCGGATGGCGGCAGATCGGCACGGTGCTCATCATTGTGAATGCGGCCCCCATCGGCAGCAACATCGCGGTATATGCCCAGCGTCTGGGGCTGGATTCTTCCTACGCTGTGCAGATGGTTTGTCTGAGCACTCTGCTGTCACTGATCACGCTGCCGGTGATGCTCGGCCTGGCTGCCGCGTTGGGCTTTGCATGAGTCTGAAAACAACCAACAGAAAGCAGGAGATAAGATGAAACAGTATCTTTTGATCGACATCGGCGGAACCTTCATCAAGTACAGCCTGGCCGATGAACAGGCCCGGAAAATCTCTGGTGGAAAGGTTCCGACACCGCTGACGAATATGGATGACCTTCTGGCGGCCATCGAGGGCTTTGCCGCTCCCCTTCAGGGACAGTTCGTGGGCTGCGCCATCTCTATGCCGGGCCGCATCGATACCAGAAACGGCATCGCCCATACCGGTGGAATGCTCAGTGCCTTTATGTGGGAGCAGCCCTTTGCTGCGCAGGTAGAGGCACGGCTGGGCGTGCCGGTGACCATCGCCAACGATGGCAAGTGTGCCGCAGCAGCGGAGGGTTGGACCGGTGCACTGGCCGGTGTGGAGAATGGCCTTGTGCTGGTGCTGGGCACCGGCATCGGCGGCGGTATCATCCTGAACGGGAAGGTGCTGATGGGCGCTCACGCTGCCGCAGGCGAGGTTAGCGGCCTTGTCTCGGATATTTCAAAGATGACCGACGATGATTTCAAACTGACCTCGGTAGAGCGGTATTCCGAAGCACCCCTCTGGGCGGGAATGGCCTCGGCAAGTGGCCTGATCTTCGAGTATGCCCGGCAGAAGCATCTGCCGACGGGCAGCCCCATGCCCACCGGGGAAGAAATCTTTGCGGCTTACAATGCCGGGGAGCCGGAAGCGCAGAAGGCTCTCAAGATCTTTGCCCGGCGGGTGGCCGTTGGCATCCTGAGCCTGCAGAATGTGCTGGATGTGGAAAAGGTGGCCATCGGCGGCGGTATCAGCGCAGCGGAGGCTCTGCTGCCTGCGATTCAGGCCGAGTTGGATTGGCTGTTTGAGCGCTGCACAGTCATGCCGACGGTCAAGCCGGAGCTGGTGCGCTGCCGCTATGGCAACGATGCCAACCTGATCGGTGCCCTGAAGCTGTTCTTTGAACAGAACCCCGCCTGAACCAGAACAAAATAGGATAGGAGTAGAAACTTATGAGCGTTTTCCGTGATGATTTCCTGTGGGGCGGTGCCTGTGCAGCCAACCAGTTCGAGGGCGCATGGGACGTGGATGGCAAAGGCCCCAGTATCCCTGACCTGTGCACCAATGGCTCTCACACCAGCCCGAAATGGGTGACAACTGCTGTCCGCTCCGACCGGCTGTATCCCAGCCATGAGGCCATCGACTTCTACCACCACTACGAGGAGGACATTGCTCTCTTCGCCGAGATGGGCTTCAAGACCTTCCGCACCTCCATCAACTGGACCCGCATTTTCCCCACCGGTATGGAGACCGAGCCGAACGAGAAGGGCCTTGAATTCTATGACAAGGTCTTTGACTGCTGCAAGAAGCACGGCATCGAGCCGCTGGTCACCATCAGCCACTATGAACTGCCCTATGCGCTGGTGGAAAAGTACAACGGCTGGGCCAGCCGGGAACTCATCGAGTTCTATATGAACTACTGCAAGGCTATTTTTGAGCGGTACAAGGATAAGGTCAAGTACTGGCTGACCTTCAACGAGATCAACTGCGGCACCATGCCGATGGGCGCGATCCTGGAAACAGGCACCATCCGGGGCTTTGAAGGCCCTACCGACAAGGTGCCGGACAACAAGCAGGAGCGCTTTCAGGCGCTGCATCACCAGTTTGTGGCCAGTGCAGAGGCTGTTCGGTATGCCCACGACCACTACCCTCAGTTCAAGATGGGCTGCATGATCTGCTTTATCACCAGCTACGCACTGACCTGCGACCCGGCCGACGAGATCGCCAACCAGAAGGCCATGCAGATCAGCAACTGGTTCTGCTCTGATATGCATGTCCGCGGCGAGTATCCTTCTTACATGAAGCGCTATTTTGCCGAGAATAACATCACCATCCGGCAGGAGCCGGAGGATGCTGCCATCCTGAAGGCCGGTACTGTCGATTTCTACACCTTCAGCTACTATATGTCCAACTGCATCACCACCCACAAGGATGCCGATGATGTGGGCGGCAACATCATTGCTGGTAAGAAGAATCCTTACCTGAAAGCCTCCGACTGGGGCTGGCAGATTGATCCCATTGGTCTGCGCTACACTCTCAACGAGATCTACGACCGCTACCGCATTCCCCTGATGGTGGTGGAAAATGGCCTGGGCGCTTACGACAAGAAGGATGCCGACGGAAAGATCCACGACAGCTACCGCATCGACTACCTGCGTGCCCACATCGAGCAGATGGCCGAGGCTGTAAAGGACGGTGTAGACCTGATGGGCTACACCCCCTGGGGCTGCATCGATCTGGTGAGTGCCTCCACCGGTGAGATGGCAAAGCGATATGGATTCATCTACGTCAACAAGTTTGACGACGGCACGGGTGATCTGAGCCGCGAAAAGAAGGACAGCTTCTACTGGTATCAGAAGGTCATTGCCACCAACGGCGAAGATTTAGGATAACAAAAACAGACCTCCGGGTGCCATGTTTGCAGTACCGGGGGTCTGTCTTTTTGAAAGAAGGAGGTCATTTATGGAAAAGGCATTTTGCTGTGCGCCGGATTTTCCGGTGGTTCAGACAAATTACGGTCCGGTGCGGGGATATCGCTTCCGGGAGATCAGCAGCTTCAAGGGCATCCCGTATGGGCGGGCGGTGCGCTTCCATGCACCCCAGCCGCCCCAGCCTTGGGCAGAGCCGCTGGACGCTTCCAGTTACGGCTGCGTCTGCCCTCTGCTGAGCATCGACAAGCCCAGCGGCGAACTGCGTGTGCCCCACCGCTACTGGGTGCAGGATGAGGACTGCCTGAACCTGAACATCTGGACCCCGGCCTGCGATGCCCAAAAGCGGCCGGTGATGGTCTGGCTCCATGGCGGCGGATTTTTTGCCGGCTCGTCCATTGAGCAGGTGGCCTACGAGGGCGGAAACATGGCGCGGGAAGGGGACTGCGTGGTGGTGTCACTGAACCACCGGTTGAACATCCTGGGCTACTTGGATCTCTCCGATTTTGGGGAGGAGTACGCAAACTCCGGCAATGCGGGTGGGGATGATATCATCCTGGCACTGCAGTGGGTGCGGGACAATATTGCAGCGTTTGGCGGCGATCCCGGCTGCGTGACGGTATTCGGCCAGTCCGGCGGCGGAGCCAAAGTGACAACGCTGCTGCAGACCCCGGCAGCAGATGGCCTGTACCACAGGGCGATGATAATGAGTGGTGTGCTGGAAGGTTTGCTGAACGACAGTGTCGGCAGCGGCAGGGACTGTGTGCAGGCGCTGATGCAGGAGCTTGGCGTGCAGACAGCACAGCAGCTGGAAACTGTGCCCTACCACCAACTGGCGCAGGCTTACCGGAACGTCAGCCCGGCTCTGAAAGCAAAAGGCGCGAACGTGGGCCAAAGTCCCCACCCGAACCGCTTCTATCTTGGAGATCCGCTCCATAACGGCAGTGGGTTTCGGCCCGAGACTGCAGACGTTCCGGTGCTGATCGGTACGGTTTATTCGGAGTTCTACGGTTTCTTTGATGGACTGAAAGGAGTCGGCCCGGAGGAAGCAGTGGGCCTGTCTGCCGCAGAGACCCTGCGGGAGCAGTTCCGCACTGCCTACCCGCACCGCCCGGAGGAAGACCTGCTGCTGGCAGATACCAGCTTCCGCGCCCCCACGATCAAATATGTCCGGGAGCGTGCCAAGGCGGGCGGAAAGGTGTACAGTTATCTGTTTGATCAGGATTTCCCTCTGATGGGAAAAAGCACCCCGTGGCACTGTGCGGATATCCCATTTGTGTTCCACAACACAGAGCTTGTGCCAGTGTGTGCCTTTGAGGGAGCAAAGCAGCTGGAAACGGAAATTTTTGGCGCTGTGATGCAGTTTGCCCGTACCGGTGCGCCGGGCTGGGCTGCCAGTACGGAGGATGTGGAACAGACCATGCTTTTCGGCCCCCAAAGCCGTCTGGTGCAGAACCACGATCACGCACTGATCGAAGCATTGGCACCCTTCACAGATTTACGGATGAAAAAAGCGACCCGGGCAGGCGGACAGATCCAGCATTAAAAAGCGCCGTTCAATACGCGGGAATTCCGGGAAACATAAAGCAGAACAGGCATCCTGCGTTACCGTTTGGCGGTATCGGGCAGGATGCCTGTTCTGCTATGATGAAGAAGAATGGGGGGAGAATGGCTCAGTTAGATAAAAACAGCGTGCAGCTTTTCCGCATTTATGCTATACTTGACACAGCGGATCACAGGATCCTCCGGATGGGGAAAAGGAGCAAAAACGATGCGGAAACTGGACCTGAATGCGATCTATATTTCGGAGCGGGTGCAGGAGACCCTGCGCCCTGTTTCAGTCAGTGCACTGACGGCGGTGGTGGCTCCCATGGGCTATGGCAAGACCACTGCCATCAACTGGTTTCTGAACCAGCGCAAGCAGACGGAAAATGCAGTCATCCTGCGGGTGAATATCTATTCTGACAATCGCTCCATCTTCTGGAAAAGCGTACAGAATGCCTTTGCAGCAGCGGGGCTGACTGCACTGGCGGGCTGCGAGTACCCGGAGGATGCCAGCAGTGCGGCCCAGCTGATGGATGACCTGTGCACGGTGCTGGCGGGGGACAGGCCCTGCTACCTGTTTCTGGATGATTTCCACCTGTTAAAGGACGAAAAAGCGGCGAAGTTTTTGTGCGGACTGGCAAATCGCCTGCCGGAGAACGTTCACCTGATCGTGGCAAGCCGGAACAACTTTCTGCCCAAAGAGGAGATCCTCCGGCTGGGGCACCGCCTGCACCGCATTGGCAAGGAACAGCTGCGGCTCAACCATACCGAGCTTGCCCACTACGCCCACCGCTGCGGCATGGACCTGACCGAAGCACAGGTGGATAGCCTTCTGCGCTCCTGCGAGGGGTGGTTCTCCGCCATCTACCTGAACCTCCACTCCCTGGCTGAACGGGGCATCCTGCTGAGTGAGGACGCGGACATTTATTCCATGTTCGCGGCGGCGATGCTGGAAAACCTGCCGCCCAAAATGCAGGAATTCCTTGCCATGATGGGGCTTGCGGATGAATTCACTGTGGAAATGGCACAGGCCGTGACTGAAATGCCGGACGCAGCGGAGATCCTGCGGACCCTGACCGAGCAGAACGCCTTTGTGACCCGTCTGCCGGACGGAAAGACCTTCCGGTTCCATCACATGCTCAAGGAGTGTGCCGAGCGGCTGTTTGCCCGGTTGGCACCAGAGAAGCAGGATGCCTGCCGGAAGCGGTACGGGGCGTGGTATGAGGCAAAGCTGCAGTATCTCCACGCCCTGACTGCCTACGAGGCGTGCGGGGATTACGATGCGGCATTGCAGGTCATTGAGCGGGATGCGGGGATCCTGCTGACCTCCCTTGGTTCGGCAGAGCTGCTGGAACGGCTGGGGCGCTGCCCGGTGGAAACGCTCAAGCAGCACCCGTTTGCCATTCTGGTGCTGATGCGCTGCATGTTCAACTGGCGGCAGATCCCCAAAATGATGGAGCTGAAGGAGCTTCTGCTGACCACGGTGGCAGAGCATCCGGAGTGGTCTCAGGAGGAAAAAGGCAACCTGCTGGGAGAGTGTGACCTGATCCTGAGCTTTCTCATGTATAACGATATCTCTGCCATGAGCCGCCTGCACCGCAGTGCCAGTGCACAGATGTCCCACCCGGCCAGCAGCATCCAGAACAGCGGCGGATGGACCTTCGGTTCGCCCTCGGTGCTGATGATGTTTCATCGCCAGCCCGGTCAGCTGGACCGGGAGCTGGCGGAGATGGATGAGCGTATGCCCCACTATTATAAGATCACCAACGGGCACGGCATGGGGGCGGAGACCATCATGCGGGCAGAAGCGGATCTGCAACAGGGGCAGTTCGATGATGCGCAGATCCTGCTGGAGCGTGCCTATGCACAGATCGAGGGGAACGGTCAGACCAACATGACCCTCTGCTGTGATTTTCTGGCGTGGCGGCTGTCCCTCTGCGGGCCGTACACGCCCCGGGTCCCGCTGGAAGTACGGCGGGAAGAGCTGCTCCGGCAGCACAATATGGCATGGCGCAATCTGTTCCATGCCATCTGTGCCTATTACTACGCGCTGCGGGGGCAGACGGACGGCATCCCGGAGGTGTACGCCGCCCACCGCATGAACACCGTAAACACCCTTGCTCCCGGCAAACCCATGATCGGGCTGATCGAAAATCAGGTGTATCTGGCACAGGGAGAATGGGCCCGGGTGCTGGGCCGCGGCCCGGGGCTGCTGGCTATGTGCGAGGCCCTTCACTACGATCTGGTGGCCCTGCATCTGCGGATCCAGATGGCGGCAGCCTGTGCCCGGCTGGGCAGGCAGGACGAGGGGCGCAGCCTGCTGGAGCAGGCGTTGGCGCAGGCCGCCCTGGACGGCTTTGTAGTGCCCTTTGCAGAAAACTTCCGGGATCTGGAACCTCTGCTGGAAGCAGCGCAGGAAGGGCCGCATGCCAATGCTGTCCGGTGCATCCTTGCTCTGGGCGCAGCGCAGCAGGAACGCTGCCGGGCGTTGAACCGCAGCGAAGCCCTGCCCGAAGCGGCCGCCCGGCTCACAGAGCGGGAGCTGGCTCTGGCAAGGCTCATTGCAGACCGCTGCACCAACAAAGAGATCGCTGCCCGGCTGTTCCTCTCCGAAGGCACCGTGAAGCAGTATACCAACCAGCTTTATTCCAAGCTGGGCATTGGCGGCGGCGCGCGCACGAAGCGTGCCCAGCTGGCAGAATTGTTTGCAAAAAAATACTAACCTCAGGTTAATAGCATTTTGGAAAGATCTACGCTACATTAAAGGTGTAACGTGGATCTTTTTGTTTTATCTGAACAAAAATCCCGGAAAAGGAAGGAGGAATACGATGAAACAGAGAAAGAACATCGCTGCCCTGAGCCTGCTGCTGGCAGGGTGCATCTGCCTTTCTGCCTGCGGAGGAGGCACGGCAGAGCCTTCCCCCAGCTCGGAAGCGGAGGAAGCGCCCTATTCTGCACAAAGCCCGGATACATCCTCTGTGACCGAGTTGAGCGACGAACAGCAGGAAGCGCTGGACGACTGGCTCTGGTATGAGCGGGGCGACTACACCTCGGAAAACTGGTACCACATCGGCTCCGACGGCACGGTGGAGATGCACGGCGAATACGGCTCCACCGATGACACCTACACCGCCTACCCCATGAAGGGAACGGTCTACAACATGGAGGGCTTTGACATCGGCCCGGACGATGTGCCTTTCCTGAGCCTTCAGATGGAGGAGAACGTCTTCAACAGCGTGGAGATCATCGAGGACGGACGGGCTTTTCTGACCGGAAATGCAAGCTCCTTCCCGAGTTACTACATCCGCTCCGACTACACCGATGACGAGGACCTGCACAATGCCTGCGTGCTGATGTACCGGCAGTGGCGGCTGGACGAGGAGCATCTGTACCTCAACTTCTACCCCAACCACGGCTTCATCCTGTATGGCCAGAAAGACCTGGGGGACAGCGTCTACGGCTTTGATGCCGACAGCGTGTATACCGGTCAGTGGATGGTGGACGGCGATGCAGTAAGCCTTTTTTGGGACGATGGCACCGAGGACACCGCTGTCCTGATCCCCAATGAGCATCCGGGCGATGTTGGGGAGGACGTGAGCACCCTGAGCATGAACGGCACCGACCTGCTTTTCAACAACAGGTGGTAAAAAAGATGAAAAAACAAATCGGTATCCTGCTGGCGGCAATTCTGATCCTGCTTCTGGGATGGAACCTCCTTTCAGCTCCTGCAGTACGGGAAACTGACCCGCCGGAGGAGGACATTGCCGGAAGCGATTGGCGCACCTGGGGCATCATCGACGATCAGGGGACGCTGGTGCGGGGCGGGGAGGCCATCGACTTCTGCGCCTGCGTCCACACCGGGGACACCGCCCTCTACTATGATACAGAGGATCAGGTGCTGCTGGCCGAACTGGTCTACCCCGCCCCTGTGGAGAATGCGGAGGAACGCTACCTCGGCATGGAGATCACAGACCGGAACGGCGATGGCAGCAGCGATATCCTGCTCCGCTTTTCGCAGGGAAAAGGAACCCTGGAACTGCTCTTCTGCTGGGACCCGGAGACAGAGAACTTTCTGTCTGTTCCGTCATAACCAAATCTGAAATCATTTTGCAATAGGGAGGCATTTTTATGAAAAACACGATGAAACGCACCCTTGGGTTCTTTGCGGCTGCGCTGCTGACCATGACGCTGGCACTCAGCGCCTATGCATCCGGCCACGACCTGACCTTTACCGACAAAGGCAACCGGATGCACGTCAAGGACAAGACCGTTCATGTGCAGACCTATTACCCTTATGAGTATTATGTGCTGGACGTTCTGGACGACGCACTGGTGGTGGCGAACCCCGAATGGGACGACTGTGGTTTTGCGGTCTGCCGCAGGATCACCAATGAATACCTGGACTATACCGGCTCCGATGATGACTTTGTTCTGGACTACGCAGAGGAATATCTGGAGTATGATTTCCAGCAGCTGTACGGCGGTCAGTGGCCCGATACCTCCTGGGAAGTGGTGGATGAGAGCAGCGCCACCAACCGTGTTGCAACCATGCGGGGCTATATCTGGAACGATGAGATGGATGCCTATATGTGGACTGTGATCTACTGGGACACCAGCTACAACAACGTGATGGCCAAGACCTTCTTTGTTCCGGAGTACAACGGCTACGATAAGGCAGACAAGATGGGCAAAAAAGTGAGCAGCACCGTCGGGTGCTGATGGGAGTGATGCGGTATGAGGAAACGGAACCGTGCCCCGCAGGAAAAGATGCCGGATGAGGAGTTTTCCCGCCGCATCCTGTTTTACGGCCATTTGGCAAACCTCTGCGCCTACGGCTGCATTGCAGGTGCCGTGCTGGGTGTTCTGGCAGGCATCCTGCTTGAAAGCTTTGCAGCGGGCTGCGTCATCGTGATGCTTGTGATCGTAGCAGCGGTATTTTTGATCCAGCTGATCCACGCCATGCAGAGCGCTTTGATCCTCGGGCAGCTGGGCGACGGCTTTCTGGATGCACTGCGCAAGGCCTTTGGCCCGCAGCCGGAGCACAAACAGTGGCCCATGAGCAATGAACTGGTGCGGCGTTCCGGGCTTTTTCCGGAGGAATGGGAATCTGCCAGTGCCCGCGGCAGCTACGAGGGCAGCTATCAGGGCATCCCCTTTGCCATGCACAACGCTTCCCTCACCCATGTCTGGGAGGTGCGGGACCCCATGCCCGACGACCCACACAACACCCGCACCTGCTCCAAAACGATCTTCAAGGGGTTGTTTCTGGTCTGCCGGATGCGCAGGCCGGTGGCGCAGGAAGCGTTCGTCCTGCCCGGAAGCCCCCGCCCCGGCTTTGGCCCGGAGTTGGAAAACTGGGAGCAGCAGCTGCGGAGGGCAGTGGATGCCCGGGAACTGCGGATGAGCTTCCGGGGGGATCTGATGTTTGCCGCTTTTGCCACCGACCGGCAGATCATGGCTGTTTCCAAGGATATCGACCCGAAGATCATTGAGGAATACCGCCGCAGTTTTCAGGACTCGGTTGACCTGATGAAGGGTTTGATGGAAGCTGTGGCGCAGAATACGGAGCTGTTCTGAAACAGGAGGAACGACAAATGAAACACATTGCACTTTTGCTTGCCGCACTGCTGGTCTTTTCCCTGACCGGCTGCAGCAGTTCCGAGGCCGCAGGAACGGCTTCGGACACCGACAAGGCGGGAGCCTATGAGGTCATCCCGCCGGAGGACGGCCGGGGCGACCTGATCCCTGCCTCTTCGGACGTGGCGAGTATCCCGGTGCTGGTGGGCGGCGGCCTGCCCTTTACCAGCATGGAAAACCTGATGAACGAGAACTACGAGGATGGCACTTACACCTATGAGGATATGACCCAGGACGGTTCGGTGCTGGTGGTGGATATGGCGTTCCAGTCGCTGCGGACCGACGAGACCGTGGAGGAATACGCAGAATATGCCGCCCAATTTGCGGCCCTGGATACCGGCGAGGGAGAACCCTATAACGTCACCTGCTTCCAGGATGAGGACTACACCCAGAATCTTTCCTACCCGGTGTACATTGTCTGGTACACCACAGGATCGGGGGAGGACCAGCGGGAATGGATGGTCTACACGGTAGACACCGACTACACCTATCTCTATGCCTTTGGCACCATTGCTGATGAGGCAGACGACATGCAGGATGTGTTCTACAACATCTGCGATCAGCTTGAGCTGGTGAATTGAGGGCTGAGAATATGACACTGGAACGATCGGTTCTGCTGCTTGTGCTGACGCTGGCCGGGCTGTATGTGCTGCCCCGGCTTTTGCCGCGGAAGCCCCGGCTGCGCCGGGGGCTTCAGGTCCTGTGCATCATGGCGGCAATGCTGGATGCGGCGTATATCCTGCTGACGCTGCTGTTTGTCTGGGCAGCGGGGCAGAAACTTTGAAGAGGAGAAAACGACCATGAAACACAAAACACGTCTGCTGCCCCTTGCCGGCCTTCTGCTGGCGGGAGGCATCCTCTGTACCGGCTGCGGCGGTGCTGCCCCGGCCAGCAGTGCTCCGGCTGCCGTCAGCACGGCTTCCTCTGTGGAGGAGGTCAGTGCCATGGATGGTTACGACTACCTCAATGATTATATCGGTCTGTGGGGCTATTACGACATCGACCTCTGGCTCCGTGTCCATGAGGACAGCACCTTTGAATTCGTCAACTCTGAGGATGAGGCCATTTACACCGGCACGGCAGATGCGGACGAATACGGTATGGATCTCTATTTCGACGATGATACCCCGCAGATGCGGCTGGATCTTTCCGTCAGCGGCGACCTGCTGGAGGTGGGGTCTTCGGATGCGCTGCACCCGGTGGATGCCATCGTCTCCCGGGCGACCTGCTTTGAGAAAAATGGGCTGGAGATCAATGCCGCCGTGGATTCCTCTGACCCCATCCAGCTGGACAGCGGCGTGTGCAGCTTTACCGGAAAGGGCAGCGGCTACAACACCGACCTGTGCTACTGGCAGGTGACAAAGTATAACGATGTGACCCACGACGGCATCCGGGAGATCCAGTTCGATGCGGTCTGCTACATCCCGGATTCCTCCATCCCCTACTTTGGACAGACCTACGAAACCTACATCTCCAGCGAGCTCTACGATGCCTATACCGGCACATGGCTCACGGCATCCACCGCCAGAGGAGATACGGGCCGGGACAAGAACCATTATTATCACACAGTGTACTGGAACGACAACGCTTACGACATCGAGTTCTTCTTCTCCACCGACTGGAATATGAGCAGCACCAGTGACGACAAGATCTTTACCAAGAGCTATGTGGTCTATCTGCCCGAGGATTACGATGGGCTGGTGTTTGCCGCACAGGCGCAGCCGGACAATTATGCCGATGCCATGGCGCTGGACAACTTGGAAAATGTCAGCCCTGAGGGCAACATCATGGATCTTTCCCCGCTGGACCCCTACGCCAGCCTGTACTTTAACATCTGCGGCTGAGCCGGACAGAGGAAAGGAGGACACTATGCCCTATGGAATGCTCTTTGTGATCGCAGTGGTGCTTCTTCTGGGGTGGCTGCACAGCAGCCGGAAGGAGGCCGCACGGCAGGATGCGGATCGCCGCATCGTTCCGGTGGTGCTGGATGCCGTGTTTCAGGAGGTGCAGTTTGCACCCAATGGCCGGATCACCTGCTTTGGAGAATCGGGGCTTCCGCTGCCCCAGTATGACCGCATGACCGGCGGGGAACACGTCCGGGCAAAGTACCGGGGCTATGAGGTGGAGCTGTGTAGCATCGAACTGGACCGGGATGTCAGCTATACGGACCCAGACGACCCCACTGTGGTCAATGCGCCGTCCTATGACACGGTCTACGCCGGTCTGTGGGGCATCTGCCGGTACGGTACACCAATGCCGGTGAGCCTGACCTTTACCCCAAGAGGGAAGCTGGGGCAGCTTGTCCGGAGCGCATCGGTGCAAAACCCCGTGGACGGCTTTGAACAGCAGTTCAAGCTGACAGCAGACGATGACACCGCCCGGAACGTCTGTCTGACGGAGGAAAAATGCCGGAAGCTACTGGCCCTGGCCGGAACAGCCGAGGGCAGCTTCAGCGGAAGCCTGCACCGGGACGGCACCCTGTATTTTGCCGTGGAAAACAACAAGGGGCTTTTCAAGGGCAGCGGCAGTGACGATGTCCTGCGGGAAAAGTTTGCCCGGCAGCTGAAGTGGTGTACCGATGTTATGGATGTTTTTGCACCCTGAATGGGGCTGAAATTAAAAAATGCAGTACCTTCTCTGCGCTTTCTCGCATGGAAGGTACTGCATTTTTGCTTGCTGCCTTATCTGTGCAGAATGGATGCCGCACGCGGCATTCAAGGGTCAAACCGGTCTGCATTCTATAATTGCCACTTGACCCAACCCGTGGTATAATGAAAGAATCGAATACTATGGGAACAAAGGACAGGGGTCAGAACAGAAAATGGCAAAACGAAAGCGAAAAACAACTGCAAAGCGCGCGTCTGCACGCAGAAAAAGCCGGGCCGAGGAGCGGATGCCGGCGGGGCTGGGCACCCTGTTTGTGGGGCTGCTGCTCATCGTGCTGGCGTTCGTGGAGGGGGACTCCGTCTGGAAGAGCGCCCACCAGATCCTATTCGGGCTGTTCGGCTGCGGCAGCTTTGTGCTGGGCGCGGCGGTGTGCTATCTGGCCATCCTCTACACCCGGGGGCAGGACCTGCTGATGCAGGTGTTCAAGCTGCTGCTGGGGCTGATCTTTGCCAGCGGCACGGTCATCGTGTTTTCGGATATCTCCGCCGACTTGACCGCTGCCCAGATGATCGCTGCCTGCTACCAGAACGGCGCAAACGCCTAGCTGGGCGGCGGCGTGCTGGGCACTCTGCTGGGCGGCAACCTGCTCCTGCTCTGCGGGCGGCCTGCGGCCAATCTGGTCATGGCGGTGCTGGCCCTGTGCGCCAGCCTGTATATTTTTGATATCACCCCTGCCGAGTGCTGGCAGTGGCTCTGCAATGTGGGCGGCGGTGTGCATGAAAAAGGCGTGGCGGTCTATGAGCAGAACGCCGCCCGCCGTGCTGAGCGCCTTGCGGCCCGGCAGGCGGAAGAGGAGTACTGCGCCGAGGAACCTGCGGACGATTACGATGATAATTTCGATGAGGAAGACGTGCCCGGCGGCATTCCGGTGCCCGGGTGGCTGTCCGGCGTGTTCAGCTGGGGCCACAAGGTGACCAAGGAGATGGAAGGCGAAGCGGAACCTGCTCCCGTGGACGATTCTCTGGGCTACGAGCCGCCTGCGCCGGTGGAGCCGGAACCGGCTCCCGCCCAGCCTGCCCCAGCCTTTGAGCCGGTCAAGGTGACCTCCAACCATCCCCGCGCGGCGTTTGATATTGATCTTGGGCCGGATACCTCTGTTTCCGAGGGCGGAAGCGAGCCCATTGAGCCCATCATCATCGGGCCGGGCGGCACCTTTGGGCAGGACCCGCTCCAAAAGGCCCCGCCCCGGGCCATCGTCAAACCGGTGGTGCCGGATGCCGTGGAGACTGCCGCCGAGGATTTCTTCGCGCCCGCCGGATCGCCTGCTCCGGCCCCGGTGGTGAATCCCACCGTGCCGCCTGCGGCCCCGGAAGCCCCTGCGGCTGCACCGGCAGAGCCCGTGCAGCCTGAGATGCCGGTGTTCCAGACCCCCACCCTGCCCACTACGGATGAGCCGGTGGTGCCGGTGCGGGTCAGCGCGGAAAACGCGGTGGCCATGCGCAGTGAACCGGACGAGGACGGCTGGATCAGCATTACCAGCGAACCGGTGGAGGAAAAAGACCTGAACACGCTGGTGGCGGCTGCCATGGAAAAACCCGCCGCAGGCGAGCAGGCTGCCGCCACCGCCCCGGCCGAGGAGCCGGAGGTGGTGGAGACCTTCCAGTATCAGTACCCCAGCATCGAGCTGTTTGAAAAGTCTGCCGAGGAGGGGGACCCCGGTGCCCAGGACGAGCTGAAGGCCAACGCCCAGAAGCTGGTGGACACGCTGGAAAGCTTCGGCGTGCGCACCCGGGTGCTGGATATCTCGCGGGGCCCCTCCGTTACCCGGTACGAGGTCCAGCCCATGGCGGGCGTGAAGATCAGCCGCATCACCTCGCTGGCCGATGATATCGCCCTGAACCTTGCCGTGGCCGATGTCCGCATGGAAGCACCCATCCCCGGCAAACCTGCCGTGGGCATCGAGGTGCCCAACCACAAAAAGACCCCCGTTTTTATCCGCAGTGTCTTTGAAAGCCAGGCCTTCCTGCGGATGACTTCGCCCTTGGGCGTGGCGCTGGGCAAGGACATTGCCGGTGTGGCCCAGGTGGCCGACCTGTGCAAGATGCCCCATCTGCTCATCGCGGGCAGCACCGGCAGCGGTAAATCCGTGTGCGTGAACAGCATCATCATGAGCCTGCTGTTCCGCTCCAGCCCGGAGGACGTCAAGCTGCTGCTCATCGACCCCAAGGTGGTGGAGCTGGCAGAGTACAACGGCATCCCCCACCTGCTGATGCCCGTCATCACCGAGCCGAAAAAGGCGGCGGGTGCATTGAGCAGCGCGGTGCAGGAGATGGAGCGCCGCTACCACCTGTTTGCGGAAAACAATGTCCGTGACATCAAATCCTTCAACAAGCTGGCGGCCACCGATCCCATGCTGGAAAAGATGCCCTATATCGCCATCATCATCGACGAGCTGGCCGATCTGATGATGGTCGTGGGCAAGGACGTGGAGGATTCCATCTGCCGCATTGCCCAGAAGGCCCGTGCCGCCGGAATGCACCTCATCGTTGCCACCCAGCGCCCCAGCGTGGATGTCATCACCGGCCTGATCAAGGCCAACATCCCCAGCCGCATTGCCTTTGCCGTGTCCAGCCAGGTGGACAGCCGCACCATTCTGGATGGTGCCGGTGCCGAGAAGCTGCTGGGCATGGGTGACATGCTCTTCATGCCCGTGGGCGCTCCCAAGCCCACCCGGATTCAGGGCACTTTTGTCCGGGATGAAGAGATCAGCCGGGTGCTGAATTTCATCAAGCAGAGCGCCACCGTCCAGTATGACGAGGCCATGATCGAAGCGATGGAGCGCCACGCCATTCAGGATGGCAAAAAGGGCGGCAGCGGCAGCGCCGACTCCGACGAGGATTCCGGCAGCGACCCGATGCTCAAGCAGGCCGTGGAAGTGGTCATCGACGCCGGGCAGGCGTCTACCAGCCTGCTGCAGCGCCGCTGCAAGTTGGGCTATGCCCGCGCGGCCCGCATCATGGACGAAATGGAAGAGAAAGGCATCATTGGCCCCTACGAGGGCGCCAAGCCCCGCGCCGTGCTCATCAGCCGCCAGCAGTGGCTGGAAATGCAGATGAACCAGCCGGAAGAATAAAGAGAAAAGGAGTAACATGGAACAGCAGACCTACACCGAATTTCTCCCCATCAGCCGCGCGGACATGGAGGCGCGGGGGTGGGACCAGCTGGACTTTGTGGTAGTGGGCGGTGACGCCTATGTGGACCACCCCAGCTTTGGCACTGCCATCATCAGCCGCCTGCTGGAAGCCGAGGGCTACAAGGTGGGCGTGCTGGCCCAGCCCCGCTACACCGACTGCGAGGACTTCAAGCGGTTCGGAAAGCCGAAGTACGGCTTCTTCATCGGCGGCGGCAATGTGGACAGCATGGTGAGTCACTATTCCGTCGCAAAGATCCCCCGCGCGGAGGACGAGTATTCGCCCGGCGGCAAGGGAGGCGCACGGCCCGACCGCAGCGCCACCGTCTACACCAGACTTGCCAAGCAGGCATACCCTGACCTGCCCGTCATTCTGGGCGGTCTGGAAGCATCGCTCCGCCGCTTTGCCCACTACGACTACTGGCTGGACACCGTCCTGCCCAGCATCGCCGAGGACTCTGGCGCGGACATCATCAGCTTCGGCATGGGGGAACACCAGACCGTGGAAATTGCCCGCCGTCTGGCGGCAGGGGAGCCGGTGGAGAGCATCACCGATGTGGACGGCACCTGCTACCTGACCGACTTCGACCACCTGCCCGAGCGGTATGTGGAGTGCGCGGGCTTCAAAAAAGTGGCCAGCGACAAGACGGCCTACGCCAAGGCCTGCCGCATCCAGATGGACAATCAGGATGTGGTCAGCGGCCAGATCATCGTCCAGAAGCAGAGCGAGAAATATCTGGTGCAGAACATCCCGGCAAAGCCGTTGGTGCGCTGGGAGCTGGACAAGGTGTATGCGCTGCCCTACACCCGCCGCTACCACCCCATCTACGAGAGCATGGGCGGCGTGCCTGCCATCCGGGAGGTGCAGTTCTCCATCATCCAGAACCGCGGCTGCTTCGGCGGCTGCAACTTCTGCGCCATCCAGCTGCATCAGGGCCGCCGGGTCACCAGCCGCAGTGCCGACAGCATTGTGGCCGAGGCCGAGCGGATGACCCATGAGCCTGATTTCAAGGGCTACATCCACGATATCGGCGGCCCCACCGCCAACTTCCGGTTCCCGTCCTGCCGGGAGCAGATGCTGCGGGGCATGTGCAATGGCGGCAAGCACTGCCTGGCCCCCACCACCTGCTCCCACATGATCGTGGATCACAGCGATTACCTCAAGATCCTGCGCCGTGTCCGGGAACTGCCCGGCGTGAAAAAGGTGTTCATCCGCAGCGGCATCCGGTTCGATTACCTGATGGCTGACCCGGACGACACCTTCTTCAAGGAGCTGGTGGAGTATCACGTCTCCGGCCAGCTGAAGGTGGCCCCGGAGCACTGCGCCCCCAACACACTGGCCTACATGGGCAAGCCGCCCATCCAGACCTTCAACAAGTTCAAGGATAAGTTCTACGAGCTGAGCAAGAAGGCGGGCAAAAAGCAGTACCTCGTGCCCTACCTGATGTCCAGCCACCCGGGCAGCACCCTGAGCGATGCCGTCTATCTGGCCGAGTATCTCTACAAAAACCACATGCGCCCCGAGCAGGTGCAGGATTTCTATCCCACCCCCGGCACGGTGAGCACCTGCATGTTCTACACCGGCCTTGACCCCTACACCCTCAAGCCTGTGTTCGTGGAAAAGACTGCGGAGGGAAAAGCGCTCCAGCGCGCCCTGCTCCAGTATTACGAGCCCCGCAATGCCGAAAAGGTCATCAAAGCGCTGAAAATGACCCACAGGGAGGACCTGATCCCGCTGCTGGTGCCCGCCGAGGGCCGCCGCGCGGTCCAGCGCTCTGCCCGCCGGGCCGAGCCTGCCGAGGTGACCATCCACAACGACGGCACCTATACCGTCCGCTCCAACAAGGGCAGGGGAGGCAGGAATCAGAGCCGCGGAGCCGCCCCGGCCCGCACCGCAGGCGGCCGCCAGCCCAGCCCCGGCGCACGCTTTGCGCCCAACGGCACGGCACCCCGTAAGCCGAAGAATGATCAACAGAAAGAGAATACATCGTGGAAAACTTCAAAAAAGAAAAAGTAAGCCTCTGGCGGCGCATTGCCGCTCTGGCCCTGGCGGCGGCGCTGGCCCTTGGCCTTGCCGCCTGTGATGCCTCGGCGGTGGTGCCGGGCAGCAGCACCCCTACGGTCAGCACTGCCCAGCCTGCCGGAGACGGCCAGACCGCCAACTTCGAGATGCACTTCCTGGATGTGGGGCAGGCCCTGAGCGTGCTGGTGGAATGTGACGGCCAGTATATGCTCTACGACGGCGGCAACGTGGACGATGGCAGCTATGTCGTCTCTTACCTGCAGAATCTCGGCGTGGAGGAGCTGCAGTATGTGTTCTGCTCCCACGCCCATGAGGATCATGTGGGTGGCCTGTCCGCTGCGCTGGCCTATTTCCCGGCAGACCATGTGTACAGCCCCGTGACGGAAGCCTCCACCAAATGCTTTCAGGATTTCGTCAAGTACACCCAGCAGCAGGGCCTGCAGGTGGAAGTGCCCGCTGCGGGCACGGTCTGGCCGCTGGGCAGCGCCACTGTGACCATGCTGGGCCCTGTGGCGCAGTATGACAACACCAACGATACCTCCATCGTCCTGCGGGTGGATTACGGCTCCACCAGCTTTCTGCTCACCGGCGATATGGAATCGGATGCGGAGCGCGACCTTGTGAACAGCGGGGCCAACCTGAAGGCAGATGTTCTGCAGGTGGGCCACCACGGTTCCAGCACCAGCACGAGCTACATCTTCCTGAACGCCGTCCTGCCCGAGATGGGCATCATCTCCTGCGGTGTGAACAACAAGTACGGCCACCCCCACGAGGAGACCCTGAGCATCCTGCGGGATGCGGGCGTGGATGTTTACCGCACGGACCTGCTGGGGGCCATTGTGATCGGTTCCGATGGACAGAACTATACCATCCGCACCGAGAAAACGGCTACCGATGCTGAGCTCAACCACACCGACCCGGCGGCAGCGTCCACCGCGCAGCAGGGGTATATCGGCAACGTGAACAGCAAAAAGTTCCACCTGCCCACCTGCGCCAACCTGCCTACGGAAAAGAACCGGATCCTCTTTTCCAGCTATGACGAAGCCATTGCCGCAGGCTATACCCCCTGCGCAAGCTGCATCAAATAAAAATATTTTTATAAAAAGAAAGACACCGGCGGCCTGCAAGGCTGTCCGGTGTCTTTCTTTCATAATCGTTACTGTGCAGCGGGGAACTCCTTCTCCCGCTCTTCCTTCAAAATGGCGGTGGCGCGCTGCATGGTGGCAGCGGCGCGGCGCAGTTCTTCATCCCCAAGCTCGGCGCGCATCCGGCGGTAGCAGCGCTGCAAAAGCGCCTGCTCCTCTGCCATCAGCTCCACCGCCTTGCTGGAAAGTTCCACATAGGTGCGCCCGGCCTCGCGGTCGGTCTTCCATGCCACAAAGCCGTTGTCCTGCAGCTTCTCGATGCCCTTGGAAAGTTCGGTCACCCGCACTCCCATGGCGGCGGCAAGGTCGGCAAGATAGAGTTTTTCGCCGGGGTGTGC
>OIAY01000209.1_pt1 | contig 24660 bp, 18 predicted proteins | sample 1580831 | NCBI WGS metagenome assembly OIAY01 (sample SAMEA3882522, study PRJEB24775) | human gut metagenome | biome: human-associated habitat; feature: intestine environment; material: feces | place: Netherlands | collected 2009/2010 | reverse complement strand
CGGAGCCGCCCAGCAGCACCACCATTTCGCCCGGATTGATTTCCAGGTTGAAATCGTCCAACGCCTTGACGGTCGAACCGGGGTAGATCTTGTCTACACCAAGCATCTGCACACCGCCGCCGCGCGCTTCGGAATCCTTGAGCACGGCCTTCGCCGCTTCGGTCACCACGTTGGGTTCGGTATCGGAGAACGCTTCCGAGGTATGGGCAACCACCGCCTTCTGTTCGGCGAGAGTCATGAGTTGTCACCTTCCTTGTTCCGACGCATCGCGCTGGAAATCAGATCGAGAGCCACCAGCAGAATCACGCCGAATAGCAGTGCCAGCAGCGACATTGCGGTGGAGATTTGCGAATTGGATTGGCCGAGCTGGTACAGCGCGACCTGTAGGTTCATACGGCCGAGCAGTGAGGCGACGGTGTATTCGCCCAGCACCACGGCTATGGAGATGAACGATGCGGACAGGATCGACTGCCACAGGTTCGGAATGAGTACGCGGAAGAATACGCGCGGCCATGAAGCGCCGAGGGACCGTGAGGCCTCGCATAACGTCTTCACGTCGATGGAATTGAGTCCCACCGCAAGCGCGCGGAAGGCAAACGGCATGACCAGCACCACGTAGGCGAAGCACAGCCAGATCGGGTTGGTGCTCAGCACGTCGGCGGACAGCCAGCGGTAGATCGGTCCCAGGCCAACCACCAGCACGATGGCCGGAATGGTCAGCGGCAGCGTGGCCACCCATTCGATGGCGCGTTCCAGTCTGCGCGAGCGGATGTGCACGATCACCATGGTGGGCACGAGCAGCACGAGCATGATCAGCACGGTCACCACGCACAGCGCGAGCGAAGCGCCGAGGCCGCTCCACAGGGTGCTCAGGTCGGCGCCGAGCGCGCTGCCGTCGCCGGTGAAGATGGCGATCCACGGGTCGAAGCTCCATTTTCCGGACAACGGGTGTCGGATGGTGAACAGGAACATGGACACCAGCGGCACGAACAGGAACAGCAGCGTCACCGTGAGAATGATGGTTTTGACGATGCGTTGCTTGCCGAGTCTGGCCGCACGCAGCTGCGGCGGCATGGTTTGCGATTCCTGCATGTTCTGCTTTTCCTGCGATTTCGCGCTTACGTTTTGCGCACTTGCGTTCACTGCCATCGTCCGGCCCTCTTTTCCACGGCGTGGCTGATCATCATGACCACCGCCACGACGACGATCATGGCGAAGGCGAGCACCTGCGCGAAGCCTTGCTGGTTCGGGTCCATTTCGTTGCGCATCGCGCCTTGGATCATCAGCGGCACGAGGATCGAACGCTGGGAGAACAGCGCGGCGGCCGTGGCGTATGCGGAGAACGCGGACGCGAACAGCAGCAGGAACGCGGAGATGAATCGCGGCGCCAGAATCGGGCCGGCCACGCGCGTCCAGTATTGGAAGGTGTTGCCGCCGAGGCTTTCCGTGGCTTCGCGCCACTGCGGGCGGATGGAATCGACCGCAGGCAGGAAGATGATGATCATCAGCGGAATCTGGAAGTAGCAGTAGATGGTGATCAGGCCCGGCAGCGAGCTGAGCCAGTTCGGATTCACCACGTAGCCGGTCAGCTGTTTGATGAGCATGGTGCCCACGCCGTTGATGCCGATGGTGGCGATGAACGCGAACGCGAGCATCACGCCGCCGAACTGAGCAAGCACGGAGGAGATGGCGGAGACCATACGACGCAGCAGGCCGTTCGGCTTGGCACCAATGACCAGTGCGTAGGAAGCGAGCGCGCCCACCACTGCGCCGATCAGAGAGGATGCTAAAGACACCAGAATCGAGGTGCCGAATGCGGCGATGGTGTTCGCTTCGAAAAGTTTGTTGAAGTTCGCCACGGTGAAGCTGCCGTCGGCGGATTGGAAGGCGCCCACGATGACGATGACCGTCGGGGCGAGCAGGAAGCACGCGGTGTAGGCGAAGAACGGGATGGACACGGCGATGGTGCCGAGTTCACGCCTATGCGCGGCAAACGAGATGGCGGAGGAGCCCGCGCGCTTGGCGTGAGCTCCTGAGGTAAGCACTGCGGTCATGTCAGTTGCCGATGGTCTTGTCCCAGTTGTCCTGGAGCCATGTGGTGATGCGGGTGGAATCCTCGTTGGTGTAGCTCACCGGATCGCCGTCGATGGTGATGGCGTTCTTGAGGGTGGTCTGGTCGACGGCGCCGTCCTTCTTCATGGAGTCGAGCAGTACCGGGTTCGCGCCGCCCTTGAACCAGTCGTTCTGGGCGTCGGCGCTGTACAGGTATTCCTCCCACAGGCGGGCTGCGGCCGGGTGCGGGGCGTCCACGTTGATGGCCTGGTTGTAGTAGCTGACGACCTGGGCCTTCGGGAAGGTCTTGTACTTCCAGTTCACGCCCTTGTCCTTGAGCTCCTTCTTGTAGGAGGCCTGGTTGTAGGTCCAGTCCATCACCACGCCGGTCTGGCCGGAGTCGATGGTGCCGTCGGTCACGTCGACGGTGGTGAGGTTGCCGCAGTCCTTGAGCTTCTTGAAGAAGTCGAGGCCCGGCTGCAGGTTCTTGATGTCGCCGCCGGCCAGCTGGTTGATCATCAGGTAGCCGTTGAACGCGGCGCCGGCTTCGGCCGGCTTGCCGTTGAGCGCCACGGTTCCGGCGAACTTCGGGTCGGTCAGGTCGTTGATGGACTTGATGTCGCCGTACTTGTCGGCGTTCCAGCCGATGGACATGATGCCGGTGTAGTCGGCGTAGTACTTGCCGTCCTTATCCTTGACGGAATCCGGAATCTTGTCCCAGGCCTGCACCTTGTACGAGGCGAAGTTGTCGGTGCTGGTGGAGGCCACGGCCAGGCCGAGGTCGTACACGTCCGGAGCGGCGTCGGTGCCCTTGTTGGTCTTGCCGGCGTCCACTTCCTCCTTGGAGGAGGCGTTCGGGTTCTGCTCGTTGATCTTGATCTTCGGATACTTCTTCTTGAAGCCGCTGATCACGTCACCGTAGTTGGACCAGTCGTGCGGAAGCGCGATCACGTTGAGCGCGCCTTCCTTTTCGGCAGCGGCCACGAGGCCGTCCATGCCGCCGAAATCGGAGATCGAAGTGGCCTTTGCGGACTTTTCGTCCACTTTCACGGTTTTACCGGTGTTGGAGGCGCTATCGGTGGAATTGGCGTTACCTGATCCGCAGGCGGCCATGGAGCATGCGAGCACGGCGGCGAGCGAGCCGACGGCGATCTTGCGCAAAACGTTCATCGTTTTCGTTTCCCTTGTTGTTTTGTTGTTCTTGGAATCGACAACATGGAAACGTAATGGCGTTACCTAACGTAGTGTCAAAGAATAAGTAAAGCCGAAGCGATTTTTAGGAATATTCCCGTTTCGCTTCGGCAAACTTACGATGAACTGGCCTTTTTCGTGTTGCTTCGTGTTGCTTTCTTTGCGCTTTTCAGCTTGGAATACGGCACGGCTTCGGCTCAGTTCGGCTGAGATTCAGGATTCAGCGCAGCACGCCTTCGATGAGCATGGTGATCAGGTCGGTGTAGCGCACGCCGGTGGCCTCCCATGCCTTGGGGTACATGGAGATGGACGTGAAGCCCGGCATGGTGTTGATTTCGTTGACCATCACCTTGCCGTCCTTGGTCACGAAGGTGTCCACGCGGCTCAGACCGGCACCGTCCACGGCGACGAACGCCTTCTTGGCGGTTTCGCGCACGAGGTTCAGCGTCTCTTCCGGCAGGTTGGCGGGCACTTCCACGTGGCTTGCGGCGGCGTCCATGTACTTGCTATCGAAGTCGTAGAACTGGTCGTCGCCTTCGGCGCGCTTGTCGAGCACGATTTCGCCCGGCCAGCTGGCCTGCGGCGCTTCGCCGGCCTTCGGGCACAATACCGCGCATTCGATTTCGCGCGCGTCGATGCCCTGTTCCACGAGGATGCGCCAATCGTGGTGGGACGCCTCGTACACGGCGGCCGCGAGTTCGGCCGCATCGCCCTCATGCTCCACCTTGGTCACGCCGAAGCTGGAGCCGGCGCGGGACGGCTTGACGAACAGCGGATACTGCAAGCCGGCTTCGCTAACCTGCGCCATGATCGCATCGGCGTCGGTCTTGAATTCGGAAGCCTTGTCGAAGGAACGCGCGTCGAGCGTGATGCCGGGCGCGACGGGAATGCCGGCGGCCGCAAGCAGCACCTTCGTGTAATGCTTGTCCATGCAGGCCGCGGAGGCGAGCACGCCGCACCCCACGTACGGCACGCCCATCATTTCGAACAGACCCTGGATGGTGCCGTCCTCGCCGTACGGCCCGTGCAGCACGGGGAACACCGCGTCCACATGGCCGAACGGGGTCAGCGTACCGTCATCCTCGCGGGCGAAGAAGCCGTCCTGTCCGAGAGCCACTTCAAGCACCACGTCCTTGGCGCCTGGGGTTTTCTCCACGGTCGGCAGGCCTTCGTCCAGGCTCCATCCGAGCGGATTCTCACCGTTGACGATCCACTTGCCGTCCTTGGTGATGCCCACCGGAATGGCTTCGAACTTGTCCGTGTCCAGCGCGCGCAGCGCACTCGCAGCAGAGATGCAGGAGATCGAATGCTCGTCGGCCTTGCCGCCGTACATCACCACAATGCGCTTTTTTGCCATATCTATAGCCTTTATTCCTTAACTTTTATGACTTTTCAGGATTTTTGCCAAGCATCCAGCATACAAGCCGGCTGCTACTCCTCGGTGATGCCTTCGCCGAACAGTTCGGACAGCATCTGCGCGCAGGAGATGCCGTCGTCCAGCACGTGGCTCATGGCCGTGGCGAGCGGGGTCGGCACACCGTACTGCTTGCCCAACGCCACCACCGCGTCGGTGGTCGGCACGCCTTCGGCCACGCCGTTGCTCACCTTGGTGGCCTCTTCCACGCTCAGGCCCTTGCCAAGGTTGGAGCCGAACGTGTAGTTGCGGCTCAGCGGGGAACCGCAGGTGGCGATGAGGTCGCCCACGCCGGCAAGTCCGGCGAAGGTCTTCGGATCGGCTCCGGCCGCCTCGCCCAGCGCGGTCAGTTCGGCAAGGCCACGGGTTTCGATCATGGCCGCGGTGTTCTCGCCGTAGCCTGCGCCACGGGCCATGCCCACGGCGAGCGCCACCACATTCTTCAGCGATCCGCACATTTCCAAGCCGATCACGTCGCGCGTCACGAACGCACGGAAGTAGTCGGTGGTGCAGGCGGTGGCGATGGTACGCGCGTTGTCGATGTCCGCGCAGGCGATCACGGTCGCGGCCGGCTCGCGGTCGGCGATCTGCTTGCTCAGGTTCGGTCCGGAAATGGCGGCGAAGCGTTCCGCCGGAAGGTCGAGCGTTTCCATGACGACTTCGTCCATGCGTTTGCCGGTGGTGCGTTCGATGCCTTTCATCAGGGAGGCCACGAGCGCGGTCTCGGGGATGAGTCCCTTGAATTCGGTCAGTGCCACGCGTGCGAACTGCGCGGCGATGGCCACGATGACGATGTCGGCGTTGGCCACGGCTTCGGCACGGTTTCCGGTGGCGGTCATGTTGCTGGGCAGCGTTTCCACGCTGGGCAGGCGCACACCGTTGTGGTGATGGTCACGAATACCTTCCACGATTTCCGGTTCGATGGCCCACATGGTCACGTTGTTGCCCGCGTCGGCAAGCACTTGACCGAAGGCCGTTCCCCAAGCGCCAGCGCCCAGTACCGTCACATTCGCCATGAATTTTGCTCCTTGGATTATTTGGATTGCTTTTTGCGGCCGAGCGTATGCCACATCGGCCGCCGCTTTCAATCGACGTTGTCTTATGCTACCGCCGGCTACGCACACCGGCCGCGTGTTCCGGTCGCACGCGTATTTTGTTCGCCGCCGGAACGGGTGTGTGGGGAAAATCAGTCTTTCACGCGACTCATGGTGCGGTAGTCCCAGTAGCCGTCAGGTGCCTGTTCGCCGCGGATTTCGGCCATGATTTCGGTCATGCGCACGCGGATGCGGCGGGTCAGTTCGTCGGCGCGGTCCGTCGGCACTTCGTCTCCCCAGGAATCGCAGCCGTCAAGCAGGTCCGCGTAGTCGAGCGCCTCGTCGTAGCACATCACCACGTTCTTGCGCGGCCACGGCCACCAGTGGTTGATGCTGGCCGCGCCCCAGGTCACGGCACAGTACAGCGGCACCTGGTAGCCGAGTCGGCGTGAGGATTCGAGGGCGATCACGCCCACGCCGTTTTTCATGCTCATCGGCCATTTCTGCGGATCGCGCGTCACGGTGCCTTCCGGCCATACGGTCAGCGGACGGCCGGAAGTGAGGATTTCCACGGACGTTTCCTCGATGGCTTTGGCCTTGCCCGCGCGGCGCTGCACCGGCTGCATGCCGACCAGTTGGAACCATTTGCCGATCAGCGGCCATTTGGCCATTTCCGCCTTGGCCATGTAGCGAGGGCGGCGGCCCTGATGGAACAGCGAGACCATCGGCACAAACACGTCATACATGGTCACATGCGTCGCAGCGGTGATGAACGGGCCGGTTTCCGGCACGTGTTCCAAGCCCCAAGCCTTCACTTTGCTGTGATTGCGCAGCACCACGTCGCAGCCGGCCAGCAGGCGATGCGTGGCTTTGGGGTTCTGCGCTTCGATTTCCGCGGTGTTGGCTTTGCGCGGACCGGTCGGGAAATCGTGGGTCGGGTCTACAAGATGATGCTTCCGCGCGAGTTTTGCGACTTGCTCGTCGCTCAGCGGCTTCACTGCGGAGCGCGGCGACGGTTTTCCTTTGGATGCCATGGCTTCCATTGTGCCACCGGCCGCCGATACGTTCGACGGCGCCGCTTTCCACGACATTTTGCTTTTACTACCTCATACCATCGTTTTCTGCATCATTTGGCCGTCAAATGATGCAGAAAAGACGGGCGATGAGGCAGTAAAAGGAATATGCGGAAGATGTGGAAGGTATGGAAAGCAGGTTTGCGATTGCGGCAGCGGCAATCGCGGATAAAACAAAACCGGCACCCGCGTAAGGCGAGTGTCGGTGAAAGGTGGTATGCGTTCAGCGCGACTGGTCAATCGCGACTAGCCAGTCGCAACTGGTCAATCGCAATAAATCAGCCGCAGCCGATTCATCGAACCAATCGCAGCGAATCAGTCGAAATCGGCGCCGAGAGCCTCCAACTTGCCACGGAAGTCGGCGTAGCCACGGTCGATCAGGGAGATGCCCTGCACGTTGGACGGCCCCTTGGCGGCGAGCGCCGCGATCAGGTGGCTGAAGCCGCCGCGCAGATCCGGCACGTCGATGTCACGTCCGGTCAGCGGGGTCGGTCCGAAGATGACCGCGGAATGCTTGTAGTTGCGCTGTTGGAAGCGGCACGGCAGGGAGCCGAGGCATTCGCGGTACAGCTGAATGGTGGCGCCCATCTGCACCAGCGGCTTGGTGAAGCCGAAACGGTTCTCATACACCGTCTCATGCACGATGGAAAGGCCGTTGGCCTGGGTCAGCGCCACCACGAGCGGCTGCTGCCAGTCGGTCATGAAGCCCGGGTGCACGTCGGTTTCGATGGCCACCGGCTTCAGATCTCCGCCCGGATGCCAGAATCGGATGCCCTTGTCGGTGATGTCGAATTCGCCGCCGATCTTGCGGAACACGTTCAGGAAGGTCATCATTTCCGGCTGGGTGGCGCCCTTGACGAAGATGTCGCCATGGGTGGCGAGCGCGGCGGACGCCCAGGAGGCGGCCTCGATGCGGTCGGTCAGAGACGTGTGCGTGTAGCCCTTGAGCTCCTTGACGCCTTCGATGCGGAACGTGCGGTCCACGTCCACGGAGATGATGGCGCCCATCTTCTGCAGCACGCTCACCAGATCCATGATCTCAGGTTCGATGGCGGCGCCGGAAAGCTCGGTCTTGCCTTCGGCGAGCACAGCGGCGAGCAGCGTCTGCTCGGTGGCGCCCACGGACGGGTACGGCAGGTGAATCTTCGCGCCATGCAGACCGTTCGGAGCGGTGATGTGGATGCCGTCCTTGTGTTCCTTGTCGACGTTCGCGCCGAGTTTGCGCAAGGTTTCCAGATGGAAGTCAATCGGACGACCGCCGATGTTGCAGCCGCCGAGCGCCGGAATGAACGCCTCGCCCAGACGGTGCAGCAGCGGGCCGGAGAACAGAATCGGAATGCGGGACGAGCCGGACAGCGTGTCCACGTCGGCCACGTCGGCGAGTTGCACGTTGGTGGCGTCGATCGTCACCACGCCGTTCGCGCCGTCCACGGTCACGTCCACGCCGTGCAGGCGCAGCAGGTCGGACACCACGTGCACGTCGCGGATTTCCGGAACGTTCTTCAGCACGGATGTGCCCGGGGCCAGCAATGCGGCGACCATGGCCTTGCTTACGAAGTTCTTCGCGCCGCGCACCTTGATGGTGCCGTTCAGCGGCTTGCCGCCTTCGACGTGCAGAATGTCGTTCTTATTGTCAGACACGCTCAACCTCTTTCGATTCCCTTTTGGATCAAGCTCAAAAAACACTGCTGCTTAGTTTGCCATAAGGCATGTAGCATGTTCGCGAAAAACGGAATTCAGCGCAGTGTCTCCTTAATTTCGCGCGCGAGATTCGCATCCCACATGGCTCCGGTGGCGCTCATCACGGCGTTCGCGCCAGCCTCACGGTACGCCTTGTAGTCGTCAGGACGGATCACGCCGCCCACGCCCACGATGGCGAAGTCGAAGCCGAGTTTTTCACGGATGGCGGCGAGCCTGCCGACCATGTCGAGACCGGCGCCACGAATGGCGTTGCCGCACACGCCGGAACGGTCACGTCCGACTCCCGGCAGCGCCTGGTTGCCGTTCGCGTCCACCAGGCGCGCGGAAATCGTGTTGATGGTGGAGAAGCCTTGCACAGTGCCATGTCCGACGGTTTCCCTGACCATGGTTTCCAGGTCGGTGTCGTTGGGAATGTAGGCGAGTTTCACGATGAGCGGGCGATCGCCGATTTCGTTTTTCACGGCTTCCGTGATTTCCCCCACCAGATGCGGGTCGTGGCACAGCAGGCGATTGTGACCTTCGTTGGGGCAGCTGGTGTTCATTTCCATCAGTCCGGCTCCGGTTTCCGTAACCAGATGCGCGGTGGTGACATGGTCGGCGATGTACGCCTTGCGGTCCATGCCGTCCACGCGGGAACCTTGGAAGCTGGGCACGAGCAGCTGCCCGTCGCCGGCGGCGGCGATCGCCTTCTTCATGTCCGGCTGCCATTCGTCGGGGTCACGCGACGGCACGCCGAAACTGTTGGAGATCGAAATCGGAAGCTCATATCGGGTGTCGGCAAGCACGCCTTCATCCAGTTCGGCGCTGCCGGGAACCAGCGACCCGTCTGCGTTCTTCGGATGCACGGCGAGCACGTTCGGGAAGGCGTTGCAACCCCACGCGCGGGAGCGGACCGTCTTGTACACCGCCAAATCGAAACCCATGCGGAAGGCGGCGGTGGTGAACCGCTCGTTCAGCAGCGGACCGGCGGGAATGCCAAACGGCAGGTTCACGCGGAAGCCGAGGAATTCCTCGGCCTGGTCGGACGACTGCGACTGGGTGGTCTGTGCAGACTGCGCGGAGGCGCCGGCAGCGGAATCGCCCTTCATCACTTCGGCGAACGCACCGAACGGCCCCTGCAGATAGTTGTCTTCATACGTGCGATTGACGTCGTAAAACGGCGCGAAACTCTGGCTCATACTGCTCCCCGAAATTGTTCTCGTGTCATGTTTTGGATATGCGATGCGAACACACGAAATGTCATGTCCACTGTAACGCGACACACGTCCCGCCTGCACGCCCCGTCTCACCTTGGAAACCTCCTTGGCTAGGACTTCCCCAGACGAGTTTGGGCTCTCGATCCAGGTCAAGTCCAGAGAACCGGAACGCCGTCATGAGCCGGTATGCTCGGCAAGACGGTACTTGCGTCCGCGTCCGACGCCTATTGGTTCAATAACACCGTCTTTCACCAGTGAGGCCAATATCTCCCGGGTACGGGTGAGGCCAAGCCCCAGCACCACAGCCAGATACGAGGTGGGTTGCGGTCCGCCGACCGTCAACGCATAGGTGATTTTCTCCAACTGGCTTTGCGGCCTGATCGCATTGCCGAAATCGGCAGGTAGGGCCACGTTCTTGCCGAATGTGCCGACCATGTCGTTCAAACGGTCAGCCCCGCGAGCGCCAATCCTATGGACCGTACCAGTGCCATGCTCCGAATTCCGCATTGTCGGCGACTCCGCACCAACAGGGCCCCCGCCATCTGCAGAGACTCCGGGAACAGCAGAAGCTCCGGCGATCATGGAATCTCCGGCGATCTTGCGCGGATACAACGTAAGCTGCACACGCCCCGGATCGTCGAACACTTCCAATTCCGGCGCGGCGGTTCCTGCGAACAGGCAGCCTTCACGCATCACGTCAAAACCACTGCCCGCCTTTTCTCCGATGCCAATCAGATTGAACATTTTCATCAACGTGGGATTCCGCGTATCCGAAATGCCGCCTTGCATCACCTCTTCGGAGGAAAGACGCAGGCTGCCGGGATTCGACAATACGATTCTGTCGTAATACTGGATGATCACCGTGCCCCGGCGAATGAAGTAATCGGCATGAACGAGCGTGTTGGTGACAGCCTCACGAACGGCCTTATCCATCGGATTGTCATCAATCCTATGCAAATCGGCATCAAGCTGGAACGGATGGGCAACAGCCGACCGCAGACGATTGACCACCTTGCCCCAAAAATCGTACAAGTTGCCCGACCAAGTGCCATCATCCGACGTGAATCGGTCATTCCACCGCTCCTGGTCGTCCATGACCTCGCGATAGTCCAGGAAATAGTAGGGGAATTCGGACGTGATTCGCCACGCCTCACCGAACATCAGCAATCCGGCTCGTGTGGGACGCACCTGAGAACCATCAAGCCGCAACGCTTCGATGCGAAGCAGGAAATCCTCATCAGACAATCCGACCCATGGATGGCCGGGCCGTCTGTTCTTGAACTGCCGACGATATGATGCGACGCTATCCGCGTTGAGCGCGTCAGCACCCATGCCTTCAACAATCGTTCTGTCCAAGGGAAGCAGGTCACTGTCCCGAAGCATGGCACGAACCGTTTCCTCATCGCACAGATAATCGCCATCGCCATTACGCCGGTATGAGCCCGTCATCGGATTCTGGCCCACGTACACGGGAATACAGTCCCTCGCCGCACGAGGAATGTCGATGGAAATAACATCTCCCTGCGAGGTATGGCGAATCACCACGTCGTTGTCGCTCAGCACAACGGCGCTGACCTTCGATGGATCATGCACCATGTTCCAAAAATCCTGCGCCATGTTCCGCGCATCATCTACTCCGGTGATATACAAAGAATGATCTTCATGCTCGGACACGCCCAGCAGAATCAGCCCACCTTCGGTATTGGCGAAGGAGCTGTACGTCTCCCATAAACTGTGGGGCAGGCCGCCCTTGGCACGTTTCGCTTCCAAACGGTTGCCTTCACGCATCCGAGGAACCTCCCGGGACCACCAGGCATCATCGTGCTCGCTACCGTCCATTGGCCATCACCGCCTTACCTACCACGCGTTTTACGCTCGCTTTGCCGCCACTTTGCCGTCGTATTATGATTTTACCACCGCTTTGCGCGCGCTTTGCCACCGCTTTGTGGAATTTGTTGTTGGCGGAAAGGTGATGGAAGGTAAACAAAAAGCCCGGCTTGGGTGCCGGGCTTGGGAAAAGTTAGATGTGGTTGCGGTCAGCCAATGATGAAATGGGCTACCGTCGCGATCAGCCAACGGGCTTGTCCTGCAATTACGGACTGCGCTGCGCGCAGGCTCATTGCTGCCCTCGTTTCGGACTCGGGCAAGGCCCTGTCGGCAGTGCACTGCACTGCCGACCAGCCATCGCGTCAGATGATGCCGCGATCGGCCAACGGGCCTTGCCAATCAGGGTATTCACCCTCACGGGCGGATTCGATCGGCTGTTCCGGCTCGCGCTTGACCGGCAGGGTCTTCGGCTTGAACGGGAACTTTTCGGCGCGCATCTTCTCGTATGCGATGATGTCGTCTTCGTGCTGCAGCGTCAGGTCGATGTCGTCGTAGCCGTTCATCAGACGCCAGCGGGTGTAGTCGTTCACTTCGAACGGCAACGTCACATCGCCGCAGGTGACGGTACGGTCTTCCAGGCTGACGGTCATTTCGCGGCCCGGCTCCTCGTCCAGCAGCTTCCACAGCAGCTCAATGGATTCCTGCGGCATAATCGCGGCCAGCACGCCGTTCTTGGCGGTGTTGCCGTAGAAAATGTCGGCGAAACGGGAGGAAATCACCACGCGGAAACCGTAATCGTGCAGCGCCCACACGGCGTGCTCGCGGGAGGAACCAATGCCGAAATCCGGGCCGGCCACAAGGATCTTGCCCTGCTTGTATTCCGGCTTGTTCAGCACGAATTCCGGGTCGCGGCGCCACGCGTAGAACAGGGCGTCGTCGAAGCCGCTTTTCTTCACGCGCTTCAGGAACACGGCCGGAATGATCTGGTCGGTATCAACGTTGGAACGGCGAAGCGGCACGGCCACGCCGGTAAGGGTAGTCAGTTTTTCCATGTCAACAAATCCTTCGATTGCCTATCGATATTCGATTTCGATATTTCGATTACTTACGATTGCGTTCGCAGCTTCCGCTCGCAGCAGGCTCACAGGTCGGCCGGCGAGCAGATGGTGCCGCGGATGGCGGTCGCGGCGGCGACGGCCGGCGACGCCAGATGCGTGCGCGAACCCTTGCCCTGACGGCCTTCGAAGTTGCGGTTCGAGGTGGAGATGGAACGTTCGCGGGCTACCATCTTGTCCGGGTTCATGCCCAGGCACATGGAGCAGCCGGCGTTACGCCATTCGGCGCCGAAGTCCTTGAAGATCTTGTCGAGGCCTTCCTTTTCCGCCTGCAGGCGCACGCGGGAGGATGCCGGCACCACGAGCACGCGGTGGATGTTGTCGGCCTTGTGGTGGCCCTTCATGATGGAGGCGGCCACGCGCAGGTCCTCAAGACGGCCGTTGGTGCAGGAGCCGATGAACACGGTGTCCACGGCGATGTCCTTGATGCGCATGCCCGGCTTCAGTCCCATGTAGGCGATGGCACGCTCGGCGGCGGAACGCTCGGTCTCGTCGTTGAAGGAGGCCGGATCCGGCACCACGCCGGAGATCTTCACGCCCTGGCCCGGGTTGGTGCCCCACGTGACGTACGGCTCGAGGTCTTCGGCGTTGATGGTCACTTCCTTGTCGAACACGGCATCGTCATCGGTCTTCAGCGTCTTCCAGTACGCCACGGCCTGATCCCACAGCTCGCCTTCCGGCGCGTGCGGACGGCCCTTCAGGTATTCGAAAGTCACCTCGTCCGGGGCGATCATGCCTGCGCGGGCGCCGGCTTCGATGGACATGTTGCAGATGGTCATGCGGGCGTCCATCGACAGCTTCTTGATGGCTTCGCCACGGTATTCGATAACGTGGCCCTGGCCGCCGCCGGTGCCGATCTTCGCGATGATGGCCAGAATAATATCCTTGGCGGTGACGCCCTTCGGCAGGTCGCCTTCGATGTTCACGGCCATGGTCTTGAACGGCTTCAGGCTCAGGGTCTGCGTGGCCATGACGTGCTCCACTTCGGAGGTGCCGATGCCGATGGCCATAGCACCGAACGCGCCGTGAGTGGAGGTGTGCGAGTCGCCGCACACGATGGTCATGCCCGGCTGGGTCAGACCCAGCACCGGAGCGAACGCGTGGACCACGCCCTGGTCAGCGTCGCCGAGCGGGCACAGACGCACGCCGAAATCCTTGCAGTTCTTTTCCAGCGTGCTCAGCTGCAGCGCCGAAGTCTCGTCCGGATTCGGACGGTCGATGTCGACGGTCGGCGTGTTGTGGTCTTCCGTGGCAATCAGCTGGTCGACGTGACGCGGCTTGCGTCCCGCCAGACGCAGACCTTCGAACGCCTGCGGGCTGGTCACTTCGTGCATGAGCATCAGGTCGATGTACAGCAGGTCGGGAGCCCCATCGCTACCCTTGCGTACCAAATGATCGGCCCAGACCTTCTCGGCCAATGTAGTTCTCATTGTGGGACCTCCTCAGATTTTTCCTCACTAATTTCCTCGCGGCTATTGCCTTGCCGCATTCTTCGTGCTATAAGCCTATGGGCTTGAAACGGGTTCGAGGTCCTTCATGCCGGTATATGAGATATGAACGAGGGACGAGCGCGGCAAACGCGGAAAAGTTACTTCCCGTCTTCTTACGGCATATGCGCAATCGTTGAAACTTCAGCATTTTCCCAGCTTCGCTAGCTGGTGGAAGCAAGGTAAATATTCTGCTTTACCCCAGTCGCGAACCACATACATTTTGCATTTCAATATGTGAGATGGCATAATTCAGCGTATGACTTCTTCTTCGAATACGAGCAACGCCATGCCCAAAACGCAGGCCATGAACGCCACGAACGAGGCAAACGGCAATTACGCAGCCACCCCGCAAAGCAACGAAATTCATTCCGGGGTCGGCGTGCTCGACAAGACAGTCAAGATTCTCGACGCTCTTGAATCCGGCCCAGCCACACTCGGACAGCTGGTTTCCGCGACCGGTCTGGCTCGTCCGACCGCGCATCGTCTTGCGATCGCGCTGGAACGTCACCGTTTCGTTTTGCGCGACCAGCACGGTCGTTTCGTGCTCGGATCGCGATTCGCGGAACTTGCGGCCGCAGCCGGCGAGGACCGCCTGTTGACCGCCGCCGCGCCGATTCTGCAGACCCTGCTCGACCGCACCGGCGAATCCGCGCAGATCTACCGCCGTCAGGGCGATCAGCGCGTCTGCATCGCAGCCGTGGAGCGCGCGTCCGGCCTGCGAGATTCCATTCCGGTTGGTGCGATGCTGTCCATGGAAGCCGGTTCCGCAGCCCAGATTCTGCTGGCTTGGGAGGATTCCGAACGTCTGCATCAGGGTCTTCGCCACGCCAAGTTCACTGCGGCCAAGCTCACCGCCGTCCGCAAGCGCGGCTGGGCCGAGTCGATCAATGAACGCGATGAGGGCGTGTGTTCGATTTCCGCGCCGATTCGCAACGCGTCCGGCCAGGTGATCGCCGCTATTTCAATTTCCGGCCCGAATGGCCGTATGGGCGCCAACCCCGGCCGCCGTTACGCGCCGCTGGTCATGGCCGCCGGCAAGTATCTGACCGACGCGCTGATCAAGGCGTCTTCCGGCCGCTGACAGGTCCGCGACCAGTCGCATACGTTAACGTAAAAAGCTGACGATGGAAAGTTCCCATCGTCAGCTTTTTTGTATTCATTCCAAAGTTGGATGCCGGAAACCAGAACAGTCACCGGCGGAACAGCGAGACCAGCTTGTTCCACGTCTTGCTCCACCACGTCGGCCTGTGGAGCAGGTCCATGCCTTCCGAATCGGGCTTCGATTCGCTGGTCATGCCGTAGGCGTAGGCCTTGCCCGCGCTGGGTTTGCCCACCAGCTCGTCGTATTCCAACAGCTGCGTGCGCGGCTCGTACGGGTGGCGGATGTCGAATTCGAACAGTCGAGCGGCACGCTTGGCCGGCACCGGGCCGTATGAGCCAAAACCGCTGGTCGGCGAGGCGACCATCATCATCTGCCGGTCACCGTCGGTTCCGACCGGCACGGAACCGACGAAGGCGTTGCGGTGGTCGTGCCCGGCGGAAATCGCAAAATATCCCGCCTTGTCAAGGATTGCGAATTCGCCGCTGTCGGCATCCGGGCAGCTGACGCCCTCCCCCAGATAGCTTCCGGGTTGCGTTTTGTCTTCGTTGAGCACGAAATGCCGCCCCGCGAAGTTGCGGTATCCTTCAATCGCGCGCGCAGCGGTGGCCGCGACCGGCTTGAGCAGGCGATAATACTGTTCGATCGGGAAATGCTGGAACACCATGCATGGCAGCGTGGACGGCGTCTTGCGCGGTTCGCGCGGCGAATCCTGTTCATCTTGCCGGTCTTGTTGCAGCTGCTGCGATTGCGCCGCCATCAGCCCCGGCGCATCCGCCAGGAAGCGCAGCGCGGCTTCCGACGGGCTTCCGTAGCCGCCGGAACGCGCGTAATCGCCCGAATCCAGCAGGACCAAGCCCAACACGTCATACGTGCGATCGACGTCCGTCACCGACAACGCGAATGTGCCGGGCGCGCACGCGATCACGGGCTGTTCCGGCAATCCGAAGTCCTGTTCCATATCGCCGACATCATGTTTCACACCATGTTTCACGGCGATGCCCGTCGTGCCGTCGGCAGCGCGTTCCGGATTGATACACCCTGGGAATTCGCGGCAGATGCTTTCGATCTCGGCATTGTCGAGCCCGCACTGGAAGTCATGGTTGCCGAACGTCACAGCCCACGGCACGCCGCGGTCGGCAAGCGGGTGGACCAGTTGTTCGATGGTGGCTCGCACCAATTCGCGGGTGTGTTCCAATGCGGCCGCATAGCGTTCCCCGGACGCTTCGGACGATGCGGATGCCGGACGCGCGTCCCAGCGACGCTTGCGGGAGGTCAGCGCGTATGCGGAATCATATCCGGCGATCTGATTGCCGTTGAAAATAACAAGATCGGGGCGTGTGGCGTCAAGCGAGGCCTCGATGAGGCTGATGGTGTCTTTGCTGACTTTCGGCCCGTCTTGGATGTCGGCGAATTGCAATACGCGGAATTTGCCGGACTGGTGGAATTGCAGGCGGCCAAGCCGTGCGGATACGGAAAGCGGTCGACGGTCCCCCTCTTCCGCTGGTTGGATGCGCGGGCGCGTGGCTTTGGCGGCATGCTGCAATTCGGTCATACTTCTAGGGTAATGCAACATTGGGCGATTACATGTGCGATTCACGCAGGGCGTCAGCAGATTGCGCTGCCACATCGCATCCGGCAAAATCCATCAACCCACCGCCCAAAGCGACGTGAACAGACAGGTGCGAAAAACAAAAAACCCTCGCATCTGCGAGGGCTCATTGGCTGGGATGCCTGGACTCGAACCAAGAATGGCTGAACCAGAATCAGCTGTGTTGCCAATTACACCACATCCCAATTTGGCAGGCGTGGCAACTTCGAAAAGTTGTCCGTCGTACCCCCGACCGGATTTGAACCGGTGTTGGCGCCGTGAGAGGGCGTAGTCCTAGACCGCTAGACGACGGGGGCTTGAGTTATCGCTGTGATTCTCAACTAGGCTGTGAACCGCAACGAGTGATAAATATACGCAAGTATTCACCCTTACGCAACTTACGGCGTGTCGCGCGGAATTTCAACGATTTCAAGTGCTACGCTGCCACTACTGATGAATTTGCATGAACTCTACTGACGGATTATCAGTAAGCACTACTGATGAATTACCATCTAATGCACTGATGAAATTGCAGATGAGGCAATGATCTTTGCCTTGCACATTCATAGCCGGCAAATCAGCCTTCAAGAACCAAATGAGGCGCTTATGTTCCCTTGCGACAGCGAGCGCGTCGCGATGCTTGTAATGCAATGTCACGTCAAAGACCGCCGCCCGGTTACCTATCAACCGTTTCATGGACGCATGAAGGCGAAACCACCTACAAGGCACGTTTCGTGACCTCACTGCACAAACCAGCCATGTTCAACCTCGTACATATTCTCACTGGCATGCGGCGCAGCGGTAAGACTTTCCAGCTGTTCCAGCTCATCACTGAATACAAGAAAAGGTGGGCATCTGCACATGCAGACGCCCACCTTGAGTGTCCTTACAGCTCAGCCGAGCACGGAAGGAACCTTAGCTCACAGGTGCTCGCGCAGGCCCTTCAGGCGAGCGAGGGAAACCGGCTTGCCGACGATCTCCATGGACTCGAACAGCGGCGGGCTCACGCGACGACCAGACATGGCCACACGCACCGGACCGAAAGCGAGGCGCGGCTTGTAGCCGCCCTCCTCAACCAAAGCCTTGTTCAGGGTCTCATGCAGGTTGTCGGTCTTCCAGTCAGCCTCATCCACAGCCTCGAGTGCGGCGATGGCCTTGTCCAGCACCTCGCCGGCAGAATCCTTCAGCTGCTTCTTGGCGTCGGCGTCCGGCTCGATGTAGCCTTCGGTGGACAGCAGGGAGCCGACCATGCCGGCCACTTCGCCCAGCAGGCGCACGCGCGGCTGGACCAGCGGAGCGGCGGCGGTGAGCACCTCACGCTCGCGGTCGGTCAGCGCATCCCAGGAATCGGCGGAGACCACGCCGTCGCGGTGCAGGTAAGGCACGGAACGGTTCAGGAAGTCCTGCGGTTCGAGCATGCGGATGTGCTCGGCGTTGATGGAGATGGCCTTGTCGATGTCGAAGCGGGCCGGGTTGGCCTTGACGTCACGCACGTCGAACTTCTCGATCATCTCGTCCATGGAGAACACGTCGCGGTCGGGGGCGATGGACCAGCCCAGCAGCGCCAGGTAGTTCAGCAGGCCCTCACGGATGAAGCCGTTGTCACGGTGCAGGAACAGGTTGGATTCCGGATCGCGCTTGGACAGCTTCTTGTTGCCCTGGCCCATGACGTACGGCATGTGGCCGAACAGCGGCATTTCCTTGGCCACGCCCAGCTCGATCAGGTAACGGTACAGCACGATCTGACGCGGGGTGGAGCTCAGCAGATCCTCGCCGCGCAGCACCACGTTGATGCGCATCATGGCGTCGTCGACCGGGTTGGTCAGCGTGTACAGCGGGTCGCCGTTCGGACGCACGATCACGTAATCCGGCACGGAACCGGCCTTGAATTCGATGCGACCGCGGATAAGGTCGTCGAACGCGACGTCCTCGTCGGGCATGCGGATACGCAGGGCCGGCTTGCGGCCTTCCGCGCGGAACGCGGCCTTCTGCTCTTCGGTGAGGTTGCGATCGTAGCCGTCATAGCCGAAAGCCTTCGGACGGCCGGCGGCCACGTTGCGGGCCTCGATCTCCTCAGGAGTGGAGAAGGATTCGTAGGCGTAGCCGGCTTCGAGCAGCTTGGCTGCGACGTCCTTATAGATGTCGCCACGCTCGGACTGGCGGTACGGGCCGTCCGGGCCACCCACGTTGATGCCTTCATCCCAGTCGATGCCCAGCCAATTCAGGGCCTCGATGATCTGGTTGTAGCTTTCCTCGGAGTCGCGCTGGGCGTCCGTATCCTCGATACGGAACACGAACGTGCCCTTGGTGTGGCGGGCCTCAGCCCAGTTGAACAGTGCGGTGCGGACCATGCCGACGTGCGGAATGCCGGTCGGGGACGGGCAGAAACGCACACGAACGTTTTCAGGAAGTTCCGGTTTGGTATTTTCAACTTCAGTCATAGGCTCCATTGTGCCGCGCAAACCGGACGTGCCACGACCCAATCGCCGTTTTTCTTCCGCAGCGTTCCATACTGCAATATTTTTCCCTATCTTCACATCGGCAAAGGAGTAATGTATGAAGCGACTTTCTTTATTCTTTAGTCACCGTTTTGTGAAAGGGCACTCTAATGACGGACCCCAACCAATACAATCCGCAGGTGCCGCAGCCGGCAGCGCAGTATGGTCAGGCTCCTGCCCCCGACTACGGCCAGACGGCACCGCAGTACGGCACGCCGGATTACGGGCAGGCGCAGGCGCCCCAGTACGCCGCCCCGAACTACAACCAGGCACCTCAGTATGGTCAGGCTCCGCAGTACGGCCAAGCACCGCAACCGCAATACAACCAGGCTCCGCAGTACGCTCAGGCCCCTCAATATGGACAGGCCCCTCAGTACGGCCAGGCTCCAGCCGCGAATTACGGGCAGCCGGCACCGCAACCGCAGTCGGGCAATAGCTTCTTCGCATTGACCGCGCCGCTTGACATGCCCGCATATGGCTGCAACCTGGGCGAGGCGATCGTCCGTTTCTTCAAGAAGTACGCGGTGTTCAAGGGCCGCGCCTCGCGTAGCGAGTTCTGGTGGTGGTTCCTCACCTATACCGTCGTCACTTTCGTGTTGAGACTCGTGTTCCGCACGTTGAGGAACCTCACCGATTCCGGCGTGATCGCCACCGTCGGAGACTCGTTCTCCTCCATTTGGGGACTCGTCGTGCTTGTGCCGACCATCGCGCTTGGCGTACGTCGTCTGCATGACATCAACATGCGTGGCACCGTGCTGGCCATCATCTACGCGGTACAGGCGGCCGCCGGAATCTTCTTCGCCATCGGTCTGATCCTCATCATCGGCAGCAGTCTTTCGTTCAGGTCGTTGGAGGCGGGCAACAGCGTCAGCATCGGCGGCGTTGTCCTGCTGATCCTCGGCGTGCTGGCCTTCATTGCCAGCGGTGTGTTCTACTTTGTGCTGATGGCCCGCGATTCCAATCCGGAAGGCGCGCGTTTCGACGCTCCTACGGCTTCCAACGCATGGGCTCCCGCCACGGGCGAGGCTCCGGCAGACCCGTATGCGGCGCAGGCCACCTCGTACGGCAACGTCCCGCTGCCGACCAATCCGGCGGCTGCGGCACCGGCCGCGCCGTACACGGCACCAGCGACTCCGACCGATTCGTACACAGCTCCGGCACCGCAGTATGACGCCGCGCAGCAGCACGCCGCGCCGCAATACGCCGCACCTCAGCAGAATCCGCTGGCGGAGGCTTCGTCCGTACCATCTATGCCTCCGATGCCGGCTGTTCCGACCATGCCTCCGACACCGTCCATTCCGCCGATGCCGGAAGTGCCGGCCCAGTTCCAGCATCCGCACGAGCAGCCGAATACCGACGCTCCGGCGGATTCGGACGCTCCGGCAGTACCGAATGATCCGGCGAACGGCACCGATCAGCAGCTCTGATTTCGCTCTGATCCCCGCCTTATCGCCACACAAAACGTGGCACACCATAACGAATAACGAATAATCCCGGTATCCTGTGCAATCGCAGGATACCGGGATTATTCGTTTCAGATCATTCGTTACGGGTAGTGACGTCGTTGCGGATGTAACGCGTGGGATAGGCGACAGCCACGCGCAATTCGAGCGCAAGCACAAGCGCACGCCACGCAAGTACACGCAAAGCCTTCACCGTCAGACGTCACACGACCGCCCGCAACACTTATTCCTCGGTCGGCTCCGAACCGGCCTCTTCCGACGAGTCCGAATCCTCAGACAAATTCGAGTCTGCAGACGAATCCAAATCCGCGTCGGAAGCCGCGTTATCGCCATCGCTCGTCAAATTGTATTTCTTTGCGAGCGCTTCCCTGCTTTTGCGCTCGTCCTCGTCTTTGGCGTCCTGTTCGGCCTGCTTCGGGTCCCACTCCAGGAACCTCATATGCCGCAGCCATTCCTGCCCCGCGAAGAAAGCGAGGTACTTGACGGTGGTGGAGAACGTCAGCGGGTTGAACGAGCTGTCGAACACCGACTGGGGCCGTCCGAACTGGCGGGCGGTGTCACGCAGACCAAACAGGTTGATGAGCTGTTCGGCGTTGATGAAAGTGGGCGGAATCGACAGCTGGTTGCGCATGGCGTTGACGAACAGCAGCACCGGCAGCACGCGGATGGCCTGCTCCTGCGAATCGTCGGTGCCATAGCACATGAGGTTTATCAGCGCGTCGAGAACCGTCATCGAGGCGAGGTAGCGTCTTGCGAATTCGTTGCGGTCCACCGTGGCCGACTGGCAGATGCCGACGTTTTCCGCCACGTCATCGTCGACTTCGAATCCGGAGGCGCTGCGCATAGTGCGTGAGAGGTTCTCCATGAGGTCTTGGATTTCCTTTTCGATTCGGGTCTCCACGTCGATGCCGAGTATTCTGGCGGTTTCCATGAACAGTTCGATGCCGTCGACCCCGTGGTAGGAGGCCATCACGTCATAGGCGCGGTTGGCGTCCATCAGCGTGCGGATGATTTCCGGATCGACGCCGGGAAGCACATCCATGCCTTCGTATACGGCTTCCGCAACCGACTGGTCGACTTCTTCGGAGCGTTTCAGCAGCACCTGCGTCATCATGCCGGAGAACATCACCTGCAGGTTCTCCGCATATTTGACATCGTTTTCCAGTTCCTGGTTCGTTTGCAACGGCCACATCTTGACCAGATCGACACCGTAGTCAACTGCCATGGAGACCACGTGCGAGCCGTACATCGAGTCGACGACCTTCTGGTCGTATACAAAAGACATACTTTCTCCTTGTATATCGTGCGGCCGGCCCGAACCGCAGTCATCCCCGACCGCGATTGAGCCACCGCATGTTTTGGTTCACATTATTCGACGTCCGCCGCCGGATCGGCGTACGTAATGGACATTATTTTCCCGGTATTGCAATCGTAAGTGATGGAGGTGATAGAAGCGAGCGCGGTGTGGCGCAACAGCATGTTGTGTTCGGGGTGCCCCGTTTCCAGCATGTGCCGGTAGCTCCAAATCGGCGATTCGTGGCTGACCACCACGATCTGTTTGCCGGGATATTCCGCCACTTTCTCCAAGGCGAAGTCCTGCATGCGATGCGCGATCGACTGGTAGCTTTCGCCCCAGCTCGGCTTCCACAGGTTGCGTACCAGCTTCCAGTTGCCGTTCTTCCACAGCGCGCCTTCGCCGAAGCCGATACGCTTGCCGCGAAATTCGTTGCGCGCTTCGATGAGGCGTTCGTCCGTCTGCAGCTCCAGCGGTTCCTCGCCGCGCAGTCCACGTACCGAATTCAGCGATTCGAGGATCTCCCCCGCCGTTTCGCGCGTGCGTTCCAGCGGCGACGAGTAGACGGCGGATACGGTGTTCAGCTGCGGGCTGACCGCGATGTAATGCGCGGTGGCCTGCGCCATGCGCACGCCCACGTCGGACAGGTGGAAACCGGGCAGCCGCTCGTACAGCAGGTGCCCGGGGTTCTCCACTTTGCCGTGGCGCACGAAATGGATGGTTGTCGCCGGCATATTGGCCGCCTTTCTTGCGTTTCGGACCTGCCGGCCACGTGCTGGCTCAGCACGTTTCGCCGGTCGCCGGCCCTGTGAAAAAATTCGTCGATTCGAATATTGGTTCCTGCCCTAATGTACCGCGTGTCACGACGGTACCTGCGCATAAAGTTGCCTTGGTCAACAAAGACACACAAACAACACGCACCATCCCACCTTTCTCCCCGTGTGCGGCATGTCAAACATGTCAATCGATTGACGTGTTCGGACGACTGGGGCAGCGAGCTGGTATCGGAAGCGGTTAACCAATAATTCAGGGGAACCACCACCATCAGTCCGCACGCGACGCAAAGCTGCGGACGTCACAAGCGAAACCGTGAGCGGAAAGGAGCGGCAAGCATGACCAACAATGTCCTCGTCGGCGTCAAAAACATCGGCCAACGTCTTTTCGGAGGGTATGCGGAGCTGCTTCGCATACCGCACACCGCGCGATTCTCCGTCGGATCGGTAATCGCCTGCATGCCGTTCCCAATGGTCGGCATGACGATCACGATTTCCGTGCAGCATTACTACGGCAACTATTCGCTGGCGGGCGCGCTGACGGCCGTGCAGGCGATCGCGCTGGCCGTGGCGAGCCCGGTGCTCGGCAAGCTGGTCGACAAATTCGGTCAACGGCAGGTGTCGATTCCCACAATCATCGTGTGGATGGTGGCGGCGATCGCGCTGGTCTCCTGCATCACCGCACGCGTGCCGTCGTGGATCCTGTTCTGCATAGTGCCGTTCATGGCCGCGATTCCGCCGTGGGGCGCGATGAGCCGTCAACGTTGGACCACATTGCTCAAAGGGGATGCGGAAAAAACGAACCGCGCGCTGTCCCTATCAGGCGTATTCGACGAATGCATGTGGGTGATCGGCAATCCTCTGGCGTCCACGCTGGCCGTGATTTCCGGCCTGCTGGCGTTCTCATTCACCGGCATATGCGTGGTGGTCGGCGCGTTGATGTTCCTGACGGAGCTAACCACCGAACCGAAGTCGCAGACGCAGCTGGCACGCGAGGCCGGTATGACGCGTAAGGAGTACCGTGAGCGCGAAACGGCCCGTTCCAAGGCTTTGCAGACCGAAGCGGCAGTAGAATACGCGCGCGACAAGGCTCGTGCGGAAGGCAAGACGGCCGCTGAGGTGAAGGCCGCGATGCAGAAGGCCGCCACGGATATTGCGGCAGGCCGCAAGGAATCGATTTGGGGGCCAGGCCTGATCGCCGTGTGTGTGACGTGGTTCGGCCTGGGGGCATTCCAGTCAGCTGCCAGCATTTCGATTGTTGCATTCGCCACGGAAGCGCATATGAAGCAGTACACCGGTTTCGTATTCGCCTGCTTCTCGTTCAGCTCTCTGATCGGCGCGCTCGTGTATGGTGCGAAAAATTGGACGATTCCACTGTGGAAGCGTTTCTACTTCTGTCTTGCGGTGGTGAATCTTGGAATCGGTTCGTTCATGTTCGCCAAGCATTTATGGGTGATCATGATCATCTACCTGTGCATCGGCGTCTGCCAGGCTCCGACGTGGGTGAACGGCAACCAGCTGATGCTGCACCTGGTTCCGCCCACGCGCTTCACGGAAGGCATGGCCTGGATGGGCGCGATGAATTCGATCGGCGGTTCGGTGGGCTCCGCGATCGCGGGACAGTTCATCGACCGCATGGGCTCGCGGGGCGGTTTCATTGTGGTGACGGCGTTGGCGTTGACGTCGCTGGCGATCGCCATGCTTGGATTCAAGCAGATCAAAGAATCCACCGAACAGCCGACGCTTACCAACGTGAGTGCGTGAACCGTATAACCGAGCCGGCAATCCCAGGAAACGTACGCCAACCGCAGAAAGGCGCGTCCGAATCGCAATAAAAATCCGATTCGGA
>OIAY01000193.1_pt1 | contig 26350 bp, 15 predicted proteins | sample 1580831 | NCBI WGS metagenome assembly OIAY01 (sample SAMEA3882522, study PRJEB24775) | human gut metagenome | biome: human-associated habitat; feature: intestine environment; material: feces | place: Netherlands | collected 2009/2010 | reverse complement strand
CGGTCTTTCCGCAAGGTAAAATCAATGTCGTATTTCTTGGCGCAGGGCTTAAACAGGCCGATGTTGGCGTCGGTGATCTCAATGTTGGACAGGGCGGAACCGTCCTTTTTGAGCTGCCGTAAGCTCTGCTGTCCGTGATGGGCCTTGCCCGTCCCTTTCTGCCGGGCGGCCAGATATTTTCGGATGGCCGCTTGCAGCACTTGGGCGGTGAGCTTGCCCGTCTTAACCGCTAACGCTATGGTTTTCTGGTCTACTTCTTCCTGCAACTGCTATCCCTCCTTTGGAAAGTCAGCAGGCAGGCGGATGGCTTAAATCCGCACCCGCAGGCCAGAGAGGTCGTCGGCATGGATTCCCACCAGATACCAGTTCTCGGCCATTTCAATGCGGGTCGGCCTCCATCTGCCGCCCACCATCACATCAAAAGTTTCTCCGCAGTGCAGGCCGCCGTAATAGTCCGCAAGGTCAAAGCGGATGTCGTAGCGGTCTGTCTGCTCGTCAAAAATCAAAGCACCCTGTTTCATAGGGTCGGCCTCCTTTCAGATTTTGCCGGTGTTCATGTCATGGGCCACCAGCGCCGTGTAATAGCCGTTGATGGTGCTTGGGGCGTTGAACAGAACCGCCAGCAGGTATTTTTTGATGTTCCGTATTTCCGTGGTGTTTTTGCTGATACAGTCAAAGACAAACTCAATGTGAGAACTGTCCAGTTTCATCAGCTTGGATTTCACCAGCTCGGCGGGGTAATCGTCCCCGGCAATGCGGATGGTCTTTCGGGCGCTGCATACGGTTTCCACCAGCAAGTCCACAATCTCGTCCAGCATATCCCGGTCAATCCCCTTGGCGTACTGGCAAAGGTGTTCATACTCGATGTTGTCCTTGATGATCTCCCGATAAATCTCTACGGCGCTCTGTGATTTCGCTCCCGTTCCTTTCCGTTCCGGCGGCGCAGCCGCTTCTCTGCAAGGAGAGGGGTTAGGGGAAAGGATAGGAATGGAATGGGTACTTGATAAATCTGTATTTGATTTTTCTTTTTTTGGTAAGTCAGTTCTTTGTATATCTTTATTTAATTGCGTTGGATTTTCCAACGTAGGTTTTTCCAATGTTGGTTTTTCCTGCATTGGATTATCCAATGTTGGATTTTCCAATGTAGGTAAATCCGGCGTAGGCGGCTGCGGCTGCTCGAATATCACATAGTCCGCGCCCCGCAAGCGTCCTTTCTCGTCGCGCTCCCTTGAACGGACGATATACCCGGCGCGTTCAAGCTCCTTAATGGCTTCGCGGATAGCGTCTATCTTCTCCCGGTTGATAAGGGATAAGCCTTTCAAGGTGTAGTCCCAATCTTCGGGGAGTGACAGCATTTGCGACAACAGCCCCTTTGCCTTTAGGGAAAGCTCCTTGTTGCGTAGGTGGTGGTTGCTCATTACGGTGTAGCCCTTGTTCCGTTCCACTCTGAAAACTGCCATAGTTCATAGCTCCTTTGCTTTGGATTTGTTACGCAGTAGAAGCGCGGTTTCGGGGGATAAGGTATAAATCCCTTTCCGCACCAGATACGCGCCCGGAAAACCGCTTGTAGCAAGGCTTTTTCTGCCCCTACTGCGTAACAAAGGGCATGAAAAAAGCGGCGTTCCTGTTCTCCCATGTAGAGAGTAAGAAACGCCGCTTCTGCGTCGTATTCAGTTTTTAGTACAATACCCTGCTTGTCCGTCGCTCGAAAAACCTTGATTTTCCAGTGTTTTCAAAAGTATCGTTATCTAACGTCAGCTTTCGATAGACCAGACTTTCATAGAATGATTGCTGACATTGAAAATAACAAGGTAAATTGTGTTGTTGTAAAAGACCTTTCCCGTTTCGGACGAGATTACATTGATACGGGGCGATATTTGGAAAGAATATTTCCAGAGCTTAATGTTCGTTTTATTTCTGTAACAGATAATATTGATAGTATGAAGCAGGCATACGATATGTTACTTCCTATTAAAAATATATTTAACGAACAGTATGCCAGAGATATTTCTAATAAAGTTCAAGCGACTGTAAAATCAAAGCAGAAAGCAGGAGAATTTATCGGAGCATTTACAAGCTATGGCTATAAGAAATCTCCTGCAAATAAGAATAAACTTGTGATTGATGAATATGCGTCCGAAGTTGTAAAACGAGTATTTACTATGTATGCACAAGGAATAGGAAAACAAAGCATTGCAAAAATACTAAATGCAGAGGGTATCCTTTGTCCGTCGGAATATAAAAAGCTCAACGGTGAAAATTATAAAAATTGCAACCGTTTGGAGAAAACTTCCTATTGGACGTATTCAACAGTAAATATCATGTTGAAAAATGAAATGTATATCGGCAACATGATACAAGGGAAGAAACATCAGCGTATGAGAAGCAAACAGCGACCAGTTGAGAAAGAAAACTGGATAAGAGTTGAAAATACGCATGAACCGATTATAGACCGTCAACTGTGGGATAAGGTACAAAAACTGCTGACAAAGAAGCATAGGGATATTGACTTGGAAACAAATAAAAATATCTTTGCAGGCTTTATAAAGTGTGGCGATTGTGGTCGGGCAATGATGAAAAATTTCTGGCGACGTGCAGACGGAAGCAGGTCTTATTCATTCTATTGTGGAACTTACAAAAGAAGTGGAAAGGACTATTGCACTCCGCATACTCTCCCATTTCAAGTATTGAATGATATTGTGCTGGGCGATTTAAAGCAGATTATCCGCAATGTAGAGAATTTGCAGGAGCTTGTAAAATCACAATCTTTCACAGCAACAAAAATCAGAAAATCAACTGACATAGAACTGACAAAGTTAAAAACAGAACTTGAAAGAGTAAAGAAACTGAAAAAGTCAATTTATGAAGATTACAAAGACGAACTGATTTCTAAAGAAGAATTTCTTTCTTATCGAGAGGACTATCAACAAAAAGAAACGCTTTACTCCAAACAGATTGAAACGCTGGAAGAAAAGAAAAAAGAAAGTGTAACAGAAGATGTTTTTGAAACACCGTGGTTAAGGCGATTGTTGGAACTGAAAGACATTGAAGAATTAGACAGAGATATTATTGTGGAAATGATAGACCAGATAACAGTTTATGAAAACCGCAAACTTAAAATCTCATACAACTTCGGAAATGAACTGGAACATTTATTTTCAAGCGTTTACTGTGAGGACTTGGAGAAAAAGGCTATCTAATCTCAATACATTTCTAACTCCCCATATATACTGGGGAATACATATCACAATTTGCGTAAACTACAACCAGCACATGGTGGAAGTGATCCCGGTAAGATTTCCACCTCCGGCGTCATGGAAAAGGATGTCAACCTGAGTATTGCAATGGCTCTTAAACAGCTGTTTGAAAACAGAGGCTTTACTGTTGTCATGACCAGAACCACCGACTGCGACCTCGCCCCGGATAATTCCAAGCATCCAAAGACAGATGATCTGACAAAGAGAACTGCCCTGATGTCTAAAAGCAATGTGGCAGTCAGCATCAGTATCCATCAAAACAGCTTTGAGGACAATTCAAGCAGCGGTCCACAGGTATTCTATTATGAAGCCTCTGATGCAGGAAAAGAGCTCGCATCCTCTGTTCTTGGAGCTTTAAACACTTCTCTTTGTGTCGCAAAGCCACGAAGCATTAAGCCCAATAAAGAATACTTTATACTAAAAAAATCCACATCCCCGACCGTAATCGTAGAATGTGGATTCTTGAGTAATCCTGCTGAGACACTTCTTCTTACTGACAAAAACTATCAGGATGACCTGGCACATGCAATATATATCGGTGTTACAGACTATCTTGCGCAATCACCCTCTGGACATTTACAATAAACTGCTCTGCGATGTGATATAGTCTGGTTGTCTGGACACTTTCACCGCCATCAAGCTGCTTTTTTGTCTCATTATCTGACTCAGTATTCGATTTCATATCTGACATCTTAGACTCTTTTGCAGATATATCATGCTCCAGTGCCACATCTATGCGCACACGCTGTTCACCATCACTTATTCCTGCCTCAAACATAGTGATATTGTCTTCAAACAGCTTTTTAGTCTGCTCATCGTCTGTGACTATCATAGCAGATACTGAGTTTTCCTTTGCCTCAAAATATGCAGCTACCCTGCCGCATTTTTTATCCTCAAGGAATATGTCAACCATGCCCTTTTTATCCTCGCCTCTTACTATGCGAAGCTTCATACCTGTGATCCCATCTGCAGTCTCTATTGGTACAATATAGTTTTCCTGTCTCGACATATTTGAAGCTATCCTTAGCTGACTGCATAATAGCTTCATCTGTCTGAGGTCTATTGAACCTGTGTGCCTATCCTCTATAATCATCGAATCCATAACATGCTCAGCTGTATCAGCCAGCGTTTCCTGCGCCTGCGCAAGCTCCTTTGGATTTTTGACCGACTCAGAAAACCGTCTGAGAGTCTCATCCAAAAGAGCCCTTGCCGTAGCACTGTCTCCACGCTCCCAGAGATTTCTTACTGTCTCTGACGGATTTTTCATTAGCCGTGACGCAGCCATGAGGTTTACCGCGGTTGTTTTTACATCATATTTCTCTAGAAAAGCATATACGTTCTCAGGCACCGAAACTGCCTGATTGAACTGTCTTAGCTGTTCTGTGGCATATTGCTCTGACAGTGCGTTATCCTCGCCTGCCTCATATACAGCCTGCCTTAACTGCTCCGGAGTCATATCAAGCCAGCTGTCATACTGCACAAACTCCATTTTCTCAGGTGAAAGTGTATCAAGCACATCCCTTAGGCAGTTTGTATGATATGCGCTTTCTATCTGTGAGTCAATTTTAATGCCCCTGCTTACACTGTCCACTCCGGCAAAGGTATCGTCCACCTTATAGTCCATGGCACTCTTTCCTCGTACCCGGACCGCTGTAAGCAGATTTTTCATTGTAATATCTGCTCCCTGATTAACAAGTGAGCCTATCACAGCACCATCTGACTGCTCCACCTGTGAAATAAGCCTGTATATGCCTATATATGAGTCTCTTTCCTTCTCTGAGATTTCATTTTTCTTTTCAAGCTTCCAGAGAAACTCGCTGAATTTCTCATCCTTTTCGTCAGGATTTTCTGATTTTATCCGTCTGGCAGTGTCACTTATGTCACTCATGCTCATATCAAGCGGTGATATGCCTCTTTTTATCATCTCAATCGTCACCGCCGGTGTCATATCGCTGAATGCTCTCTGCACCTGCTCATCTACAGACTTTATCTGCTTTATATTGTCCTCTGTGATGTCGATACTATTGTACGCAAGTATCCGCACAGCCCTGCGATTGCTTTCAGATGTATCTATCTGAAGCTCTTTAAGTATATCATCCACATTCTGAAATGCTTTTGATATACTGTCTCCCATATCTGCCCGCGGTGATGTCATAAGAGTCTCATATCCTGAGGCTGCTGCTTCTAATGACTGCTTCATTGCTTTGCCTGCTGTATACAGCTCATACACAGTGTCATCAGCGGATTCCAGGGTCAGTACATACGCCGGCTGCTGCTTCATCTGATTGAAAATATCACAGACATTATTGTACATACGTACCCTATCATCAGATGCCTCTACACTGCTATCACCAAACAGCGCTCCGTAGTATTTATTTTCCTGCTGCTTAAGCAGCTCCACTACACGTTCAATAGGCTCTGTGTCTATTGAAACTCCTTTTTTTATGAGTGAAAGGTTGGCTTCTGCTGTCATGGAAAGTCTCGCTTCCTCAAGCTTTCTTTGAGCTGTCACAAGCCTTGCTTCCCGGCTGTCTGTAATCGAATTATCCGCAGTTTTATTTGCTGAGGCTTGCGATGCTGCACTATCCTTACCCCTTGCAGCTATAAGCTTTGACAGATTCTCTATCGTGACAGGTATGTTATCTGACTCTAATGTGACAATGTCATCTGCGGTCGCCTCACCTAATACATCACAGGCTTTCTTTGCCATGTCAAATGTCAGACCATCTTGTGACATAGTGGCATCTGTAGCCTTTTTTCCCATTGCCAGTGCTTCTGTCACTGCCCTTGCATAAAAATCACTGCTCACATTTTCTTCTGCTGCGTTGATGCAGTCTACCTGATTCGCAAGCAGCACATTGTCAGGTGTAACGGCTATATCTTCATCTATCAGCCATCTGCACTGATTCAGATTCTCATCACTACTGTCTATATGAGCTTCCTCTAATATCTGTTTAAGCTGTGGCTTAAGCTCATCAAACAGCTCATCTGATATCTCCGTCATTTTGGTTTTCTGCCTGTAATCTTGTACCTGACTGCTGCTGTACGTAGCCTTGTATACATTGGAAACCGTCGGATTCATGTTATTTCTGACCAGATATGCCTTTGTCTCATTGGATATATTTGTAAGGCTCTTTGCCCGGTCTATGGCATCTGTACCTGCCTTTATATTGTCATCTGTAGCAGGAATATCATATGCTTTCATCTGATTGACAAGCATGGCCGCTTCAGTCTGGCTTCCCGTGATGTCTGTGAGCTGCTCCATGCTCAGATCATCTCCATATATGGATATATCTACACCAGCCTTTGCCAGCACTGCTTTTATCTTGTCGGTCTCAGTGACAATGACATCATATCCGTCATCCTTTGCAGCTTTGTAATCATCACTCGTTGTGGTGCTTGCAGTGACAATCATATCATTTCGCCTGTTTTCTGAGGTCTGATTCATGTCATTTAGCAGATTTTCTGCCATATCTGTGCCATCGTTGTTCCCGGCTTCGTTTTTAGCCTGTGGTCTTGCATATATCGTATCCGACATATCAACAGAATTTGACGAACCGACAACAGCCGCCTTTTTTGACATATTGTCACTGCTGTCTGTCTTTATGTAGTCTGACACACGCATACCCGCTGTCATGTCATTTATGGTTTTTGTGTCCGTATTTTTCGTATCTGTGCTTTTATTAATCAAATTCTCTATCTGCATATTTCCTGCTCCGTGACCTGCATATATACCATCTCTGCAGCCTTTATTTATGGATATTCATACCTCGTATTTTTTATCCAACTGTTCAGAGCCACCTTGAGAACAAGAAAATCTGCTGCTTACATGCAAGCATGACGCATCAGTTTTTTTGTTCTCAGTGGTTCTGAATAGTTATCTTTTTATTTTATATCGACATATAATACGCAAAAATAAAGACCGCGCCTTAAATTGGCGCGGTCCTTTACCCTGCTGTTTACCGGTATATTAGTATTTAAATACAGCAACTCCGTAAGGCGCAAGTGGATAAGCAAATGAAAATGGTCTGCCGTCACACTCTGATTTGACTGCCTTATAGTCCAGCTTCTTATATGACTGTTTTGCTGCCTTGCCTCTGCCCTTTGCAGCCTTCTTTACAGGCGCTTGTACCGTTTTGCCGGTAAACTTAGGATCCTCACTATCTAAAACGAGCTGATATGTCTTGTGCTTTGGCACTCCGACTCTGTAATCAGGTCTCTCTACCGGTGTGAAATTGATGACAAAGAGCATATTATTCTTGCCATCCTTACTCTTTCTGATAAAGCTGAAGATGCTTCTGTCTGCATCGTTTGCATTTATCCATTCAAAGCCTTCCCAGCTTGAATCCAGCTCATACAGACAGCGGTTTCTCCTATAGAGGTGAAGCAGCTCCTTTACCCAGTTCTGGATCTTTTTATGCTCCGGATTCTCAAGCAGATACCAGTCGAGTTCTCTTTCCTCACTCCACTCCTGCTTCTGTGCAAACTCCTGTCCCATGAAAAGAAGCTTCTTTCCACAGTGTCCCATCATAAATGCATATCCTGCCATGAGGTTCTTGAATTTATCCCCTTCTAAGCCCGGCATTTTGTTGAGCATAGAACACTTCAGATGTACCACCTCATCATGTGACAGTACCAGAATATATTTCTCACTCTCATTATAGCTCATCGCAAATGTCATCTTGTTGTGGTTATTTTTACGGAAATATGGATCCAGCTTCATATAATCAAGGAAGTCATGCATCCATCCCATGTTCCATTTGTAGCTGAAGTTCAGTCCGTCTTCCTCTACCTTGCCTGTTACCTTTGGCCATGCGGTAGACTCTTCGGCTATCATTACAGTTCCGTGATTTCTTCCAAGTATGAGTGTATTGATATGCTTGAAAAACTCTACTGCCTCGAGGTTCTTATTTCCTCCAAACTTGTTTGGCACCCACTGTCCGTCGTTCTTTCCATAGTCAAGATAAAGCATTGACGCAACTGCATCCACACGGAGTCCGTCTACGTGGTAATTTTCTATCCACATAAGTGCACTTCCGATAAGGAAGTTCTTTACTTCATTCTTACCGTAGTCAAATATCTTTGTGCCCCAGTCGGGATGCTCTCCCTTTCTTGGGTCTGCATACTCATATGTGGCTGTTCCATCGAAATTGGCAAGTCCATGCGCATCCTTTGGGAAATGTGCAGGTACCCAGTCGAGGATTACTCCGATATTATTTTTATGGCACTGATCAACAAAGTATGCAAAATCCTCAGGCTCTCCATACCTCGATGTAGGTGCATAGTAGCCTGTCACCTGATATCCCCATGAGCCATCAAACGGATACTCTGAAATACCCATAAGCTCAATATGTGTATATCCCATAGTTTTTACATATGATATGAGTGATTTTGCAAGCTCCCTGTATGTATAAAATCCCTCATCATCTCTGCCCGGATGTCTCATCCATGAGCCCGGATGGCACTCATATATAGCCATAGGTGAAGAATATACATCAGCATCTGACTTTGCTGCTCTCTTATCCATCCACTCTTTGTCAGTCCATGTGAAGTGCTCGATATCTGTGATGATTGACGCTGTTCCCGGACGAAGCTCTGCGTAGTTTGCGTATGGATCCGCCTTGTACAGCTTATCACCCTGTTCAGTGACTATAATAAACTTATACATCTGACCCTTTTGCGCTCCCGGTACAAAAAGCTCATACACTCCCATGGTTTCCGGCTCTACACGCTTCATCTCATGACTGGTCTCATTCCAGTCGTTAAACTCACCAAACACGTATACTTCCCTCGCATGTGGCGCCCAGACGTCAAAGCACACTCCTTTTTTTCCTTTACGCTCAGCTAAGTGAGCACCCATCTTCTTGTAGATATCATAGTGTGTTGCCTGACCAAACAGGTAACAATCCATTGCTGTAAAATTACACATATATATACCCCCCATAAGTATTTATTTTTCCCTGAAATGATCCTCTTTGAGTACAATTCGGTCATCATCTGTATATCGCCTGGCTGTCAGAATACTTATAGCCTTCTTAAGTCCGCTGTGAGCCTCCCTGTCTATGGCCTCGTCAATTATATCCTTGACCTCTGTCAGAGTGGTAGCCTGGTCTATCCTCTCAATATTGCTGATTCTGTTATGCAATGCCAGAATAGCCATCTCATCTATCTTGTACCCAAGCTCTGCAGAGTACGATTTGGCAAACAATACGAGTTCATCATTTGTAAAAATAGGAACCGATATCTTTTCCGTGAACTTGGATGCAAAGCCCTCATCCATTGAGAGAGCCTTCTTTATACCCTTTGATGTATCCTCAAGTATATAGAGTGTTCCTGTAATATCATGCTCCATCAAAAATGATAGCTGGGCAGCTATGCTGCGGTCGATGTCACCGGCTCTTTCTATGATGAGACAGCCTCCTGTTATCTTTCTGACTACCTGCTGCACATCCTTTTTATTGAGTGCGGCAGCATCAATCTTGCCCATCTTTCCTGTAAGCTGTTCACCATCTTTTTGTAATACCTTTATAAAGCTTGTAGCAAGCATTGTCTTTCCGCATCCCTGCTCTCCCTGTATAATAAGGTTGCCTGTGGATGCGTTTTCTTTCCTGTTGAAATGATCAAGCACTGCATTATATGCCTTGCAGATCTGATCCTCCATACCCTTTACCGGTATGAAATATGAAAATATAGCTTTCTGTTCGCTTGTAAGCTCTTTTATATGTTTTGTTTCTTTCAATTTCGAGTCATCTTCTTCGCTGTCTAAATCCTCCGGCAATGAAATATCCGGCATTTTTCTTGTCTTAGCCATATCCAGCTTCTTCTCCAGTCCCGGATTTTTTGCTGTCATCTTGGCTATTTCCTGCTCGATAAATGATGTCACATGATCAAAATCTCTCTTCTCAGAAACGTTTTCTTTCTCCTGTGAAGTCTCATCATCTGATGTATCATCATCGACATTTAACATATCATCTGTTATTTCAGGCATCATGGTAGTCGGCTGCATGAGTATCTCGTCTTTCTCAGACTCCTCTGCCATAATTATATCCTCCGGCTCTCCAACCGGTTCCCTGGCTTCATCTGCAGCCTCTTCAGGTACTTCCCGTGACTCCTGCACTTCTTCTATAGCCTCTTCCGGTGCTTCCTGCGGCTCCTGTGCTTCGTCTATAGTATCTTCAGGTGCTTCCTGCGGCTCCTGTACTTCATCCACAGTCTCCTCTGCATAAAGCTCCTGCATATCCGGTTTCTGCTCTTCTTCAGGCTCCTTCACGGCAGCTTTCTGCTCTATAATATCAACCGGGACCTTCAAATACTCCTCCTCAAGAAGTTCCTTCGGAGTGACACCTGCATCCAGCTTTGGAATGACATCATTTAGTCTCTCCATGATGTCTCCTGCCTCCTGAAGTGCTCTTGCCTTAGCTGACTCAAGTTTCTGCTGCTCAGCCTCTTTAAGTGCAATTTCAGCCGCATGTCTGGTCTTTTCCCATTCTTCAAGCACATCCTGTATAGACATCTGTCCTGTAATCTGATGCTCAAGCTGAGTCTTTTCACTCATGACCATAGACATCTGTCCGTCAGCGTCTTCACCCAAAAGCTCCTTGAAATTCAACTTAAGTGAACCATCTATCTCTTCATCTGTAGCGATATGCTCTGTCTCTTCCGGCTGCTGTACATACTCTTCCTGCTCCTTTTCGAGCTTGAGATAAGGAATATCCTCAACTATCTTTTTGATGGTATCCATCGTATCAGCAACTTCATTCTTGCCCTTGGCCTCCATGATCTGCTGCATACCCTTGGCAATCTCCTGCTGTAAATTTACAGTATTGAACTTCTCCTGATTTACAGTAATCTGCGGAATAGTTACGTCATCATGCACTATCTCTCCGCCCTTTACCATCTCCATGGCACCTATCTCAGTGACCTCAGCCTCATCATTTATCTTAGCCGGCTTTTCCTTCTCTGCCTTGAATCGTCTGTACTTTTCCTCCTGAGCCTTGGTAAGTGGCTGATAAAGCATCTTAAGCTCCAGCGCACGCTCCACATATGGTCCGTCTCCGAACCACAGAATGAGCTCATCGCAGGCATCTATACACTTATCGGCTTTTCCGGCCTTGTGGTATAGATATGCAAGCTCGTATGCCCACTCCTCAGTGTATTCTTCATCCTTGTACTCTTCAAGAATAGTGATAAGCTCATCAAATGAAGCTCCCTGCCCTTTTTTGATGGCATATCTTAATACATACTTCATATCATCATGAGGCGCTATCTCAACAAACTCATCATAATACTCTGTAGCAGCATCATAATCCCCCATCTTGATGGCGACCTCAGCCAGTCTGTATATAATCATCCTGCCGATTGGTGAACGGTCATAGGCCATTAAAAGTATGTCCCTTGCATCCTGGTATCTTTCGGCCTTCTCGTAGATTTCGCCGATTTTAACGAGTGTATTTACATTTTTAATTTTGTTCCAATTTATGCTATCCGCAATCTCTGCTGCGCTCATATAGCCCTCCTCGGCGCTTAGGGCTTTTATCTGATCCAGCTTGAGATTGTATTCGTATTTATCCACTTATTTCACCTACTCGTATTTAAGCTTATTATTTTTGGTATCTACGCCTGTTGTCTTTGTATAATCCCTTGTGTCCTCAGGAAGCTTCTTTTTCCTGAGAGCATAATTAACAACTCTTTTCACAATATAGTATATCACAGCAAAGGTTGGAACACCAAGTAACATTCCAAGAAAACCAAACATTCCTCCGCCGATTAGTATGGCAAACATAACCCAGAAGGTCGAAAGACCGGTAGATGAGCCAAGTATCTTAGGCCCTATTATATTGCCATCCACCTGCTGCAGCACGACAATAAATATCAGAAGATAAAGCGCATGCCACGGACTCTGAATTACTACTATGAGTAACGATGGAATTGCACCGATAAACGGTCCGAATACCGGAATCACATTTGTGACGCCGATAATCACTGCAACGAGCACCGATGATGGAATCCTTAAAATCAGACATCCGAAATATGCAATCACACCTATAATCAGTGAATCTATAATCTTACCGCTTATGAAGCCTCCAAAAATCTCATTTGTCTTTCTGATCGTCTCAATGATGATATTGCCTGTCTTTGGCTTGCAGACAGCATATATTATCTTTTTGCTCTGTCCTGCGAGAGTCTCCTGAATACTCATCACATAGACCATCACGATTATTCCGATAATAAAATTAAATAAGCCTCTGACTACCGAAATCACACCGGTTGTAATCTGTGCAACATACTTCTGTGCCTCAGGAATCAGCTTTTCTGTGGCATAATCCTCAATGTAGTCGGTTGCATTCTGTAAACCTGTGCTCGCGAGCTCAGCAATTTTGCTGTCCCCGAAATTGCCGTTCTTTATCATGTTGATGAATGCCGCAACATCATTTGGCAGTGTCTTCATAAGTCCTGATATACTTGCTATGACAGAAGGCACAATAGCCGCAATGAGGAGCGAAATAATCGCTACAAGAATAATAACCGAGCCTGTGATTGCAAGAGCTCTTGAAACCTTTCGCAGCTTGCTTTCGCTTTTCATCTTTTTGGAAAGAAGCTTTTTAAAGCATCTTTCCAGCCACAGCATGACAGGATTCATCAGGTATGCAAGCACAAGTCCCATTATAATAGGCATTGCTGCCGCAAGCAGCTTGCTCCATATGCCTGCAAAGCCCTCAAATCTGTACAGTGCAAAGAAAAACAGTATACTGACTGCAAACGTGACAAATACCATGACACCTATTCTGATCAGATGTGGCCATTCCTCACGCCCCGGGTGCGAATTCTGCTTCGCACCCTTATCTGCATTTATCTCAATGTTTGATTTTTTACCAGCTTTTCCGGTTTCTTCCATCGGATTAAACTCTCCTTATTTACGATTATAGTTGATGAGACATCCCTTTAATATTATCTCTCTTTCATCATCTGTGAGCTCACCCATCTTCAGTGTAAATGGCTTTAATTCACCATCCTTGACAACATATGCCTCAAACTCCGTCTTTGCATCCTCGATTTCCTTCTTGATTCCCGGAAGGAAGATATAGTCGAGGTTGTGGAACGGAAGCTCTCCCTCATCGATGATGAATGGAAGCATTCCCCAGTTGATAAGGTTTGAACGGTATCTCTTTGTGGCATACTCGTTTGCGATATTTGCCCAGCCTCCGAGTACCTTCTGGCAGCTGGCAGCCTGCTCTCTTGCTGAGCCGTCACCCGGCTTAACAGCAAAAATTGTGCTTCCGAAGCCCATATTCTCATGGCTTGCCTCAGGGAATTTTTTCTTTACTACTCCCATGATTTCAGCAACCTCAGGAACAGCCTTTCCTGCGCACTCACCACTCTCTATAGCCTTCTGGGCCTTCTGGATTTCCTTTGCTCTGCCTACATACTCAGGATCCTTTCTTGAAAGTGCGAACTCTGCAAGTCCAAGAGGGTTTGAACGATATGAAGATGTCTCTCCTGAAGGAATGAGCTCATCTGTTGTAGTAACAGGATCATGAATCTCTGAAACCACCTTAAGGAGCATATTCTCCGGAAGCGCACTCATTGCCGGCCAGTCCTTAATGTTTGGTCCGAACTGGATTTCAACTGAAGGATCTGCCACTCCATGGCTGTCAAATACACGGTTCTCATATATAGTCTTGTCAAAGAAATATTTTGGCTTTGTAAAGTTGACATCAATATCCGCTGCTGATGTAAGGAAGCCCTTGTTTGCTGCTGTTGCAGCGATTGAACGTGCATCCATGAGTGCCACTGAGCTGATCTGTCCGTTCTGTACCTTAGAACCCTCTCTGTTAGGGAAGTTTCTTGTTGAATGACGGATAGAGAATGCGTTGTTGGCAGGTGTATCTCCTGCACCAAAGCAAGGTCCGCAGAAAGCAGTCTTTACGATTGCACCTGTCTCAAGAAGCTTTGCTACAGCTCCGTTTTTCACAAGCTCCATGTATATTGGAGTAGATGCCGGGTAAACACTCAGTGTAAACTCGTCTGCTCCGATTGAATGTCCGTTTAATATGTCAGCCGCATCGCAGATATTCTCAAATCCACCGCCTGCACAGCCTGCGATGATTCCCTGGTCTACATACAGTTTTCCGTCTCTTACCTTACTCTTTAAATCAAGCTTCACCTTGCCGTCAAAGCTTACCTCAGCTCTCTTCTCACAGTCATCGAGAATATCCATGAGGTTTGCATTGAGCTCATCGATAGTATAGGTATTGCTTGGGTGGAATGGCATAGCTATCATTGGGCGGATCTGGCTTAAATCAATCTCAATAAATCTGTCGTAGTAAGCCACCTCACCCGGATTAAGCTCCTTGTGGTCCTCAGCCCTACCGTGAATCTCAAAGAATTCCTTAACCTGGTCATCTGTTCTCCAGATAGAAGAAAGACATGTAGTCTCTGTTGTCATAACATCGACACCTATACGGAAGTCAACGCTCAGATTAGACACACCCGGTCCTACAAACTCCATAACTTTGTTCTTTACGAAGCCGTTTCCGAATACCTCTCCGATAATTGCAAGTGCGACATCCTGTGGTCCAACGCCCTTGATTGGCTCTCCTGTCAGGTAAATGCCTACTACCTCAGGCATATCAATATCATATGTCTGTTCGAGAAGCTGCTTAACAAGCTCAGGTCCACCCTCGCCGACTGCCATAGTACCAAGTGCACCATAGCGTGTATGTGAATCAGAACCAAGTATCATTTTTCCGCCACCGGCAAGCATCTCTCGTGCAAACTGATGGATAACTGCCTGATGAGGTGGTACATAGATTCCGCCGTACTTCTTTGCACATGTAAGACCAAACATGTGGTCATCCTCATTGATTGTTCCACCAACTGCACAAAGGCTGTTGTGACAGTTTGTAAGTACATACGGGATAGGGAATTTCTCAAGTCCTGAAGCTCGTGCTGTCTGGATGATACCTACAAATGTGATATCATGCGATGTAAGCTTATCAAACTTAATCTGAAGCTTGTCCATATTGCCGGATGTATTGTGCTCCTTTAAAATACCGTAAGCAATTGTCTCCTGCTTAGCTGTCTGTTTATCGATGTCCATGCCGGTCTTGCTTTTGACAGCTGCCTGAGCCTCTGGTCCATCAATTATTACTTCCTTACCGTTTAAAAGGTAAGCACCATTTTCATATAATTTCACTTATTCTACCTCCGTATGTGTATTTCAAAATTCTTTTATTTACTATTATATAATATTATAGGTAATTGTGGCAATAAATAAATCACCATCTACCTTAATTTCGAATTTTCCTCCCATCAAATGGGTCAGATTCTTTGCAATCGAAAGTCCAAGACCACTTCCTTCAGTGGTTCTCGATCTCTCTCCCCTCACAAAACGCTCTGTCAGGTCTACATTTCCGTTGCTTACTATGTCAAGCTCGTTCTTAGACACATTCTTTATTGTAAAAACTGCCTTTTTATCTGCCTTTTCAAGCTCTACATACACTCTGGTATTTTCCAGTGCATATTTTGCGGCATTAGTATACAGATTTTCAATAGAGCGGTAAAGCTGACGCCCATCCGCATAGATAAATATCTGTTCTGATGGAATTTTTGTAACTATTGTGAGATTTCTCGACTCAAAGCGCTCATTGAATTCACCTCCGGTCTGGTATAAAAGCTCAACCAGATCAAGCTTTTGCATATTGAGCTTCACATTTCCCGAGGTAATCTTTGATGTCTCTACCAAATCCTCTGTAAGCTGCTTTAAGCGCTGTGACTTTTCCTCCAGCACATGTATATAGTATTTGGCATTTTCATTTTCCAGATTTTCCCTCTTAAGCAGGTCAACATAGTTGACTATTGAAGTCAGAGGTGTCTTTATATCGTGTGATACGTTTGTTATTAAGTCTGCCTTTAATTTTTCATTCTTAAGACTCTCATTCACCGAGCTCATAAGACCCTGGCGTATATGGTTGACAGCCTCCGCCACCTTTTTCTGCTGCCCATGAAACTCATTGACATTGAGTGTAGTGTCAAGCGCTCCTTCCGAGATAGCTTCAAGTGCCTCCTGTATGCGCATTATCTCTTTGTTTTTTTGTGTGTGGATATCCTTTTTCTCAATAACTCTTTTCAAAAGCTCATAGCCCTTGTACATCAGGCTGTGTGTGTAAAGTATATTGCCTTTTATCTTCCTTACAATGCTCTGGTATAAAATAATAAAAGCCAGATCAAACAAAAAAGTAAATGTGCCGGCCGTCATAATGAGTGATGCATAGTCAAAATGCTGGTTTTTTACGCCTGAAATCACTTTTCCCATAAATACCATGAGCAGTGTAAATATCACTAGCATCACATCAGAGTATACCTTGTCAATCGGTAAATAGTATATTGTGTAATCATCCTCTGATTTTCTGCCTGCCACGTTTGCCATATATGCCAGGCTCACAAAGCTGCCTACCAGGCCCGCAAGCGATATTAGTGTATAGATATCAATATTTTCATGAGCATCGTGCCTGAATGCATAGCCTGTGGCAAACACTCCTGTCACCATAAGTATCATGCATAGCTGATGCAAAACTATGACCGCCGCTTTTTTTCCTATTGTATACTGCTTCATTTGTTGTCCTCTATCTTATAGCCTACTCCCCAGACCACCTTCAGATAGCGTGGCTCCTTAGGATTTATCTCTATTTTTTCCCTGATATGTCTGATGTGCACGGCAACTGTATTATCGGCGCCTATCGCCTCCTCGTTCCATATACTCTCATATATTTCGTTTATTGAGTAGACCTTTCCCTTATTTTTAAGGAGTAAAAGCAGGATATTGTACTCAATCGGTGTGAGCTTTACCTCCTCACCATCCACAGTCACCTTTTTTAAATCATCATTTACCAAAAGGCCTCCGGCTTCATAAACCTTGTCTCCGGCTACATCATTGCTCGACAGAGTGGTGTATCTGCGAAGCTGTGACTTTACTCTTGCCACAAGCTCAAGCGGATTAAAAGGCTTTGTAACATAATCATCAGCTCCCACATTGAGGCCTAAAATCTTGTCAGCATCCTCTGTCTTTGCCGAGAGAATGATTATCGGCACCCTGCTTTCCTTTCGTATCTGCAGAGTAGCTCTTATTCCGTCGAGCTTTGGCATCATGACATCTATTATCATGAGGTCTATTTTTTTATTCTTCATAATTTCAACCGCCTGTATGCCATCGTAAGCCTTCTCCACGTCGTAGCCCTCCTGCATCAGGTAAATCTCAATTGCCTCAACTATTTCCTTGTCGTCATCACAAACTAATATTGTCATGTTATCCTCCTTCTATGAATTTTGATTAGAAACCTTCTCCTGCCGTTAGTCAGCTATATTTTATCAGATTATCCACTTTGTTTTTCTTAAAATCTGCTTAATATTACCTACTTTTAAATATAAGCCAAAAAGCAGCCGTTCTGTTTTGAACTGCTGCTTTATATTACATAGGCGTGTTTCATTTCCCTTTATTTCCGGTGATGCTCTGCCACATTCTGTGGATGCCGGCTGTGAGCTCCTTCCCTTCCATTGTGTTGATAACAGGTGGATTGCCGGCTTTTCTGCTTATTGCCTTATAATCCTCATCAACAGACGCTTTTGAGCCGGCAGCCTTAGCTTCATCCTTATCATTTCTATGATTTGATCCGGCATCAGGTGTATCGTCTGCAAGCTTCACTTCACCCACTACACCATCTCCCAGGTCCTCGCCCTCAGCAAGTCCCAGTTTTCTGATATAATCCATATTTACCTTGATTTCAGTCTGTCTGTTTGCATAGATGGACTTCTCTTCATTGTCAATAGTACGCTCCTCTACAGGTTTACCTGCATTTTTCTGACGTTCTATCTCCTTATTTCTGTCATCGATAATCTTAAGATACTTCTCCGTATCGGACAAATCCTGAAGCTGTCCCTTGAGCTCATACTGGTTAGTTTTAACTATCTTCTCCTGCTCTGCAATCTTATCCTTCATATTCTTGCACAGCTTTTCAAGTGACTCGTTGGTATCATTGATGATATCACGCACTCTTGAAAGCGCCTCATCCGTATAGATAACCGATGCTGCATACACATCCTCAGCCTTTCTGCTTGCATCCCAGACTATCTGATCCCCCTTCTTTCTGAACTCTCTCTCTGCGTGATTGCGACTCTGTTCAGTAAGCTCATACTCATCCTGTATTGCATATATACACTTATTCAGCTCAGCAAGTAAATCTATCATTTGCTGCTTGTTTATGATCACCCTGCTCGGCTCCGGCTTATACGGCTCCGCCTTTGAGAGCATGATATGAATTTCTCTTAGTACCTTTTCTGTTTTATCGTTCGCATTCATTTTCTATTTCCTCGGATTTAAATTAACATTATAACTATTCAGGGTGGTTATGAATACTCACCACTTACCCATATTTTATATGAAAATCCGCTTCTCGTAAATAGCCAAATGAATAATAGTAGTTACTATAATTAAATCAATCCCGCTGCCGCATTTCTCAGTTCATCTGCCGCATGCTTTATCTCGGCAGCCTGCTCTTCGCTCACATTTCCGGGCTTTGTCCTTGAAATAAGCTTCTTCACATATGAAAGTGACGATTTCACACTCTTTTTCTGTGCGCTGTCCATAGCCTTTCTTTTTTCCTTGTCAGCCATGACATTTTCCACCTGTCGCACAAGCGTATCAGCCTCACTTCTTGCATCAATATAAGCCTTTCTCTGTCCGTCTGTTGCCTCATACTCCTGTGCCTCGCGGATTGCCTGCTCAATCTCAGAATCAGACAAATTTGAGCTTGCGGTAATCGTAATCTCCTGATGCTTTCCTGTGCCCAGGTCCTTTGCAGAAACCTGCACAATGCCGTTTGCATCTATATCAAACGTCACCTCTATCTGCGGCACACCTGCCGGAGCCGGCTTGATGCCCTTTAGCCTGAAGTTTCCAATCAGCTTATTGTCCCTTGCAAACTGCCTCTCACCCTGCAGTACCTTTATATCCACAGAGGTCTGGAAGCTTCCTGCAGTTGTAAAAATCTGGCTGTATCTCGTAGGAATAGTCGTATTTCTGTCAATAATTTTGGTTGAGACACCACCAACTGTCTCAATTCCGAGTGAAAGCGGTGTGACATCCATCAGTATAATCTCTGCCGCACTGCTGCCTGCGACAATTGCTCCACCGAGCTTGCCACCCTGTACTGCTGCACCGAGTGCCACGCACTCGTCAGGATTCAGGTTGTGTGAAGGCTCTTTTCCTGTAATTCTTCTTACCTCCTCAACAACAGCCGGCACACGTGTCGAGCCTCCTACCAACAGCACCATTCCAAGCTCTGCTGCACAAATCCCCGCATCTGAAAGTGCCTGATTGACAGGAATAGCAGTTCTCTCCACCAGATCCTTTGTTATCTCATTAAATTCAGCCCTTGTGAGGTTCATCTCCATGTGGACCGGCTGTCCCTTTACAGTGGTGATAAATGGCAGGTTGATAGTGGTTGAGGATGATGATGAAAGCACCTTTTTTGCCTTCTCAGCCTCCTCCCTGACACGCTGCATAGCAGTATTATCCTTTCTCAGATCCACATTCTGCTGTCTGTAAAACTCTGTGACAAGATAATTCGTGATTCTCTCATCAAAATCATCTCCACCCAGATGATTATCACCGGCTGTGGCAAGCACCTCTATCAGATTGTCCCCTATTTCGATAACAGACACATCGAAGGTTCCTCCTCCGAGGTCGTAGACAAGAATTTTCTGCTGCTGTCCGTGGTCCAGTCCGTATGCGAGTGCCGCAGAGGTTGGCTCATTTATGATTCGAAGCACATTAAGCCCCGCAATCCTTCCTGCATCCTTAGTTGCCTGCCTCTGCGCATCCGAAAAATATGCAGGAACTGTGATTACAGCGTCTGTCACTGCCTCACCAATATAGTCCTCTGCATCCTTTTTCAGCTTTCTGAGAATCATAGAAGAAATCTCAGGAGCTGAATACAGCTTTCCGTCCACTTTTGCCCTGAAATCGCTTCCCATCTGTCTCTTTATTGAGAAAAATGTCCTGTCCACATTGACTGCTGCCTGCCTCTTTGCAGCCTCGCCAACCAGTCGCTCTCCATTCTTTGTAAAAGCCACTACAGACGGAGTTGTTCTCTGACCCTCGCTGTTAGTTATGACTACCGGCTGATTGTTCTCCAATACTGCCACACAGCTGTTTGTTGTTCCTAAATCTATACCTATAACCTTGCCCATTTTATGCCTCACTGTTTTTTATTTAAGTCTCATAAATAATTGATTTTTTGACTTACTATTTCATCCTAATACTACTTTAAGCTTGGAAAATTCACTCGTCAAGGCATGAGGCTGTTATTTCAGAGAATGTTTATACTTTTAATTTTTATATCACAACATAACAACAAAGGCACCGCCGAAGCAGTGCCTTTGTTGATTAGTTTATAGGTTGGATTAAATGATAATTGAGGATTGCTTATTCACTTACTTTCTTTTTGAGTAATCCGAGTAATCCACATGCAATGAAAGATCCGATTACTAATGCAACAAGATACATTAACGGATTTCCGATTGTAGGAACTACGAAGATTCCTCCGTGAGGTGCCATGAGTGTACATCCAAATGCCATTGAAAGTCCACCTGCCACTGCTGAACCGACTACACATGCCGGAAGGACATGAAGCGGATCAGATGCTGCGAATGGGATTGCACCCTCTGTGATAAATGATAATCCCATGATAAAGTTTGTAGGTCCTGCCTTTCTCTCCTCTGCTGTGAACTTGTTCTTGAAGAAGATTGTTGCAAGAGCGATTGCGAGTGGTGGAACCATACCGCCAATCATAACTGCTGCCATGATATTGTAGTTTCCGGCAGCGATTGAAGCTGTACCAAATACATAAGCGGCTTTGTTTACAGGGCCACCCATATCTACTGACATCATTCCTCCGAGAAGTACTCCGAGCACTACTGCGCTTGCACCGTTAAGTCCATTAAGACCATTGTTGATAGCTGTATTTAAAGCTCCGATTGGAGGCTCAACTACAAACTGCATTATAACGCCTACCAGGAATATACCAAGCAGCGGATAAAGCAGAACCGGCTTCATACCATCAAGACTCTCCGGAAGTTTAGAAAATACCTTCTTTAAGAGAAGCACAATATATCCTGCAACGAAACCTGCTACAAGTGCTCCAAGGAAGCCTGATGTACCGTTTGCTGCGATTGAACCGCCTACAAAACCAACTGCAAGACCCGGACGGTCAGCAATACTCATAGCGATAAAGCCTGCAAGAATTGGAAGCATAAATCCAAATGCTGTTCCACCAATTCCCTTAAACATTGCTGCGGCCTGTGTAATAGTACCGAAATTTGCTCTCTGGTCAGCCGGCAGTGAATTAAGGTCAACACTGAATCCATCGATAAGGAATGCGATTGCGATAAGAATACCACCACCAACTACGAATGGAAGCATATGTGAAACACCATTCATCAGATGCTTGTAAATCTGATGTCCAATGCTCTCTTTTCCACCAACTGATGAATGTGAAGCCTCCTTTTTACCTGATGCCTTAAATACAGGAGCATCACCGGCAGCAATTCTCTTTATGAGCTCTTCTGCCTTATTGATTCCGTCAGAAACCTGACACTCAATAACCTTCTTTCCGTCAAAGCGGTCTGTAGGTACATTTGTATCACAGGCAACTATAACACCTGCAGCCTTTGCGATTTCATCATCTGTGAGCACATTTTTGGCTCCGCCTGAGCCTCTTGTCTCAACCTTTACCTGATATCCAAGCTCCTTGGCTTTTTTCTCGATAGCCTCAGCAGCCATATAAGTATGGGCAATTCCTGTAGGACAGGCTGTAACTGCAACGATAAATACATCGTCCTTCTTCACCTCAACAGGCTCTTTAGCCTTTGCCTCTTTGGCAGCCTCTTTCTCATCCTTTGCTTTTTCAGCGCTATCGATGATATTTAAAAACTCATCAACTGAACCGGCATTGATAAGAGAATTTGTAAACTGCTCGTCCATCAGCATAACAGAGAGCTTGCTAAGCACCTGAAGATGCACATTATCCTCTGTGTTTGGTGCAGCGATAAGGAAAATAATCTTTGCAGGTGTACCATCGAGTGATTCAAAGTCAACCCCATCTTTTACAACCATTGCCGCAAGACCTGCTTTAGTAACAGCATCAGACTTACAATGAGGAATTGCTATACCCATTCCAATTCCTGTTGTGCCTTCCTCCTCTCTTGCAAAAACACCCTTGCGATACTTCTCCACATCGGCTATTTTGCCACTTTTTGCCATCAAATCAATACACTGATTCAATGCTTCGGTTTTTCCGGCAGGCGTACCATTTAAATTGATACTCTCAGCTGCCAACAAATCCCTGATTGTCATACATCATTCCTCCTAATAGAATATATTAATTATTTATATCAACCTTTTTGATACCGTTTGTTTAATTGGAAGCACTGTTCCATTTATCAATAAGTGCTTCAACCTCCGGCTTTGTAGCCAGCTCCTCAGAAAATGCACTTGCACTTCCTGTACATACTCCATAAATAAATGCCTGCTTATAATCATTTGATTTGAGGTATCCGTAAACAAATCCGGCTACCATCGAATCACCTGCGCCTACAGAGTTTTTGAGCTTTCCTTTAGGAGCCTGTGCCTTAAATTCCTGTCCATCCTCGGTCACAAGCACTGCTCCGTCACCTGCCATAGAAACAAGCACGTTTCTTGCGCCCTGCTCCTGAAGCTTCTTTGCATACTTTATCACATCGTCCTTGTCTGTAACCTCAACCCCGAATATCTCACCGAGCTCATGATTGTTTGGCTTGATAAGGAATGGCTTATACGCAAGCACATTTGTGAGCAGATTTCTCGTCGCATCAACCACGATATTTATTCCGCGGCCCTCAAGATGCTTCATGATATCCATATACATTGATGAAGGCATCACATCAGGAATACTTCCTGCGAGCACAAGCACATCAGACTCCTTTAAGCAGTCAAGCTTCTCATAAAGCTTTTTAATGTTGTCCTCAGTGATTACCGGTCCCTGACCATTAATCTCGGATTCCTCATTTGAGCGAAGCTTCACGTTAATACGTGAAATACCATCCTCCACCTCTATAAAATCAGTATTAACGCCTTTTTTTCCTAGAAGTCTTTTAATTTCATTTCCTGTAAAACCCGCTGTAAAACCAAGTGAAGTATTGCTCATTCCAAGATTCTTAAGAACCATGGAAACATTGATGCCCTTACCACCTGCAAAAATCTTCTCTCCGGTTGTTCTATTGACTACTCCTGTCTTAAAATCTGTTACATCAACAATATAATCTAATGATGGATTAAAGGTAACTGTGTAAATCATGTTAGACCTCCTTAATATTTTTGTATTTCTTATAGTTGTCATTGTTTAGTGCATTTGTAACAATTACAGCATCCTCAAAATCAGCAAACTTGATACTTGATACCTGTGAAAACTTACTGTCATCCGCAAGAATGTATTTCTCCTTGCTATTCTCCATGGATTTCTTTTTAACCATGGCCTCCTTTATCTCCGGAGTTGTAAATCCATTCTTCACAGTAATTCCGTTGGTTCCCCAGAAGCCCTTCGTAAAATTATATTTATCGAGCGTCACAACGGCCTCATCTCCGACAATAGCCTCGGTAGTAGACTTGAACTCGCCACCCAGAATATATACTGTATATCCCCTATCGGAAATTCTCTTGGCATTAGTCAGAGAGTTTGTAACAAAAACCACATTCTTTGCAGTAATATAATCAATCATGACTGCTGTTGTAGTACCGGCATCTATATAAACAAAATCATTATCCACAATAAGTGATGCCGCATATCTGGCAATCTGTTCCTTTTCGTTGCGATTCTGCTTAAGCCTGTTGATAACCTTCTCATCCTGAGTATGGATATTCGTATTATTTACAATCGCACCACCATGTACCTTGGTGAGATAACCCTTCTTGTCCATTGCAACCAGATCACGTCTGATTGTTGACTCGGATGTATCAAGCTCATCCATAAGCTGCTGAACAGTCACACTTCCCATCGAATCTAATATATCGAGTATTTTTTTGCATCTATCTTCTGCCAGCATCTAATCACCCCAGTTTATCAAATTATTCAAAGACTTATTTTATAAGCCATTTATTTAATGCTTATTTTCAAATTACTGTATTAAACATTTCAACATTCATTTAACTTGTAGTATAATTATATTTTCATAATCCGTCATTGTCAATCATAATCCGTCATTTATATTCACAAATAATCACACTAAAAATTGTTGAAAATATATAAAGTAAGTTTTAAAATTGTGCACTATATGCAAATACAACATTGATTTTAGTGCAGAATATAACATATATATCATTAATACTTGCCTAATTACTAATTTTAGTATCTTTTCTATTACTAATTTATAATCTAAAATATAGTTCAAATTAACTAATTTTAATTTAGTCACTATCAAATTTGACTGTTTTTGACTGTTTTGAATCTAAATGCATTGTAATTCATAATTCATCATGCTAGAATATGTTCATTATGGTACATATTTTATGATTAAAGGGTCAAAAGGTATCATCAATGAGTTTATATTTTGTTATTTCACACCATTTTAAATAATTTATGTACCATCACAGCTACAATACTTTAAGTTAAAAAGGAGGATTTCACATGAAACAGCTTAATTGGGCAACACTCGGCTGCGGTGTAATAGCTAATGAGCTCGCGCATGCTCTCTCCAAGGAAGGACGCACTCTTTATTCAGTTGCCAACAGAACTCATGAAAAGGCCGTAGCTTTTGCACAAAAATATGGCATTTCAAAGGTATATGACAACATTGATGACGTCTTTTATGATCCTGATGTGGATATCATTTACATCTCCACTCCACACAATACTCACATCAATTATCTAAGAAAAGCCCTTTCTAATGGAAAGCATGTACTCTGTGAGAAATCTATTACTTTAAATATCGCAGAGCTCGATGAAGCCGTCTCACTGGCCAAAGAAAATAACGTTATTCTTGCTGAAGCCATGACTATATATCATATGCCTGTTTATAAAAAGCTAAACGAAATAATTGCAAGTGGACAACTCGGCAGGCTAAATTTAATTCAGGTCAATTTTGGAAGCTACAAGGATTACAATATGACAAACCGATTTTTCAGTCGTAAGCTTGCTGGAGGAGCATTGCTTGATATTGGAGTTTACTCACTTTCTCTTATCCGCTGGTTCTTCAAGGAAACACCAACACAAGTATCGTCACAGGTTAAATATGCACCAACCGGTGTTGATGAACAGGCAGGTATTCTGCTTATGAATGATGCAGTGGAAATGGCAACTGTCACATTATCTCTTCATTCAAAGCAGCCAAAACGCGCTACGCTCTCTTTTGACAAGGCATATGTGGAAATCTTTGAGTATCCAAGAGGAATGCAGGCAACTATTACATACACAGAGGATGGTCATAAAGAAGTAATTGATGCCGGTGATACATCAGATGCACTGTATTACGAAGTACGTGATATGGAAAAAGCTGTAAGCTCAGCATCATCAGATGAAATAGAAACCCTCATGCACTGTCAATATACATATGATGTAATGAAAATTATGTCAGATATAAGAGCTGAATGGGGTATGAAATATCCTGAAGAGGAATAATAATACTACTACAACTATTCAAAAAAGGATAAGAGTTGTTAAAAAAGAGAAATATAATTCTGTTTATCAGGCTTATATTTCTCTTTATTAATTTAGTGTAACATCCTGAAAAATAATTTAGAAAATTAAAAAATAATGAAATGTGTACAACATATATTACGAATATTACATAAATTCACAATATATTTTATTTGCAAATTATATAAAAGAAAGACCACATCATAAACTGATGTAGTCCTTTTGAGAGAGGTGACAGCCGGATTTGAACCGGCGATGACGGTGTTGCAGACCGGGGCCTTACCACTTGGCTATGTCACCATATATTATACTAAAAAACTCCCCGAGTAGGGCTCGAACCTACAACAACTCGGTTAACAGCCGAGTGCT
>OIAY01000178.1_pt1 | contig 27992 bp, 29 predicted proteins | sample 1580831 | NCBI WGS metagenome assembly OIAY01 (sample SAMEA3882522, study PRJEB24775) | human gut metagenome | biome: human-associated habitat; feature: intestine environment; material: feces | place: Netherlands | collected 2009/2010 | reverse complement strand
CAGAGGACAGCTTCACACCTTCTGAGTTTGATCTGACACCATATATTAAGGAAAAGGGAAATGTTCTGGCAGTGCAGGTACATAAGATGAGCACGGCGGCATTTTTAGAGGATCAGGACTTTTTCAGATTTTTTGGAATTTTCAGAAATGTTACTTTGAAGGCAATTCCGGATGTTCATCTGGAGGATGTATGGTTCAAACCTGTGTTAAATCAAGATAATGAAAGTGGAAGCGTATCTGTCAGCATGAAGGTATCCGCTACTGACAGTCAGAATGTAACTGCTGGCTTTATTTTAAAAGACAGAGAAGAAAATATATTAGTTGAGAAGTCATTACAGTTAAATAAAGAAAACAACCATTTGGAAGGCACGATTTGTGTTAACTTGGAAAGTGTCAGGCTGTGGGATAATCATAATCCATATTTATACCATGCTTATGTTGAGCTTAAAGCAGAGGATGGTTCACTGGCCGAGGTAATTCCTTATGATATCGGTTTCAGAAGAATAGAGATTATAGATAAAGTAGTCTATTTGAATGGAAAACGTCTTGTTATCACGGGAGTAAACCGTCATGAGTGGAATGCAAGAACAGGAAGATGCATTGGTATAGAAGACATGAAGGCAGATATATCATGTATGTTAAGAAACAATATTAATTCTGTGCGTACCTGTCACTATCCTGACCAGATACCATGGTACTATATGTGCGACGATGCAGGTATTTATGTGATGGCAGAAACAAATCTGGAGAGCCATGGCTCATTCCAAAAACTAGGGGCAATCGAACCGTCATGCAATGTACCGGGATCTATTCCACAGTGGAGAGATGCAGTGCTTGAGCGTGCAAAAAACAATTTCGAAACTTTTAAAAACCATACATCCATCCTTTTCTGGTCATTAGGAAATGAATCCTATGCAGGAGACGACATTGAGGCAATGAACGTTTATTTTGCAGAAAAGAGGGATGGAAGATTAGTTCATTATGAAAGCTCTTATTATAATAGGGCATATGAGGATACTATTTCTGATTTAGAGACAAGAATGTATGCAAAACCGGAGGATGTAGAGGAATACCTGAATAATAGTCCGAAGAAACCATATATTTTATGTGAATTCATGCATGATATGGGAAATTCCATGGGAGGACTTGGTTCTTATATGAAGCTGATTGACAAATATGATAGGTATCATGGCGGATTTATATGGGATTTTATTGATCAGGCAATTATGGTAAAAGATTCCGTTACAGGAAAAGATGTTTTACGCTATGGCGGAGATTTTGATGATAAACCGGCAGACTATGAATTTTCAGCGAATGGAATCGTATTTGCTGACAGGAAAGAGAAACCGGCAATGCAGGAAGTGAGGTATTACTATGGCTTATACAGATAAATTAAGAGTGGTCTATGGTGACTATACATTAGGTGTACATGGTGAAGGCTTTGATTATATTTTCTCTTATGCACAGGGTGGACTGGAATCTATCGTTAAAAATGGATATGAGTGGCTGTATCGCTGCCCAAAGCCTACTTTCTGGAGAGCGTTGACAGATAATGACAGGGGAAGCAAGTTCCATATTAAAAGCGGAAGCTGGCTTTCGGCAGATATGTTTATTGACTGTAAGGGAATACAGGTGATCATGGATGGCAAGGAGCAAAAACCATATGCACCTGATAATAACAGCTATGGCGGTGATATTTATGCTGATGAAATTATTGTAAAATATACATACGAGACCATAACAACTCCGGCGACAACTGTTCTTGTGAGCTATAGCGTTGATGCGTCCGGAAAGATTCGCGTGGATGTACATTATAATGGAGTACAGGGGCTCCCTGAATTTCCTGTATTTGGAATGAGATTTATTATGCCAACATTGGCTGACAAATATTTATATAAGGGACTCTCCGGGGAAACATATCCTGACAGAAAAGCGGGGGCAAAAGAAGGAATCTATGAGATTGAAGACCTGAGTCTTACACAATATCTTGTTCCGCAGGAATGTGGTATGAGAATGGATACAGAGTGGCTTGAAATTACAAGACATACGGCTCTTGATAACAGCAGGACAGATAGCTCGTCACAGACACTGCGCATTGAAAAGAATGATGAAAAATTTGCATTTTCTTGTCTGCCTTATACCGCATCTGAGATTGAAAACGCTCTTCACCATGAAGAACTGCCACCGGCAAGAAGAACTGTTTTATGCATATATGGCGCAGTAAGAGGTGTTGGAGGTATCGACAGCTGGGGAACTGATGTGGAAGAGGATTATCGTATCAGTGCGGAGACTGATAAGGATTATTCTTTTACAATCTGTTAGTCATTCATTAAAAAGATAAGTATCCGGATAAAGCAGGAGCATTTGCTCCTGCTTTTGTCTTTTTATTATGTATTTCTGGCTCTGTATTCAGAAGGAGAACATCCTTTTTGTTTATGGAACAATCGACTGAAGTATAGTGGATTATTGTATCCGACAATGCCTGCAATCTCGTTTATAGAGTAGGATGTCGTTTCGAGCAGCACCTGAGCATTTGTCATCCTGAGTGATGTGATAAATTGTATTGGTGTACTACCTGTGTATTTTTTAAAGCTTCGAATAAACCAGCTTATGCTCATACCAATTGATGAAGCATATTCCTCCACGTTAATAGCGCGGTTGTAGTTTGTATTGAAATATGTAATTGCTGTATCCATCTGGCTGTCAAGGAATTCATTTCTGATTACATGCTCAGTTGTTATTTTACGGTTAAATATAATCAAAAGGTGTCGTAGCAAAAGCATGAGCATTTCCTCATAATTGTCCTGACATCTTTGAAGCTCTGTAATAATCCTTTTGAAAACCTGTTCATATTCAAGAGACGTTCCAACATTAAAGACTCTTTTATTGTCTGTAAATCCGTATTTTCTTAAAGTGTTTTTTACGTCGCTTCCGGTAAAGTGAATCCAATATATCTGAGTCTTATCCTTACCATAAAATTCATATTTTTGAAGCTCTTTTGGGCGAAATAACACTATATGTCCTGCTGGAATGATTGTCTCATTTTCAGGATTGTCAAAGTGGAAATGAACAAGACCGGATGATATGTATATAATCTGGTAATCCAGTCTTCCTCTGGGCCTGTATGTAGGCATCTTAGGATGCTGTGACAGGCGATAGGTTCCGCAGCTTCCTACAATCAGAGGGCGGCTTTTATCTTTAAAATCTTTATGTGAATGATTCAAATATCCCGTGTTAATATACATTATACACCTCCGCTTGTATTGTAGCATTTTATGCATGTTTTGTCTATTTATATTTATGGACAAAAGGTTGATTTGGAGTGTAATATTTATATAGAGTAGGACAACTATTAAGGAGGTTTTTAAGTATGATAGTTTCACGATTTTATGAGGATTTGAGTGTACTTTATCATAAAAACACCTGTTTTAAAAAAGTGTATCATTTTGTGCATATTACAGCCTATTATGTTTATAGACAAAATTTGCACAAATATATAAAATTAGTATAGCTGTTAAAGATAAAACAAAGTAATTAATTGGAGGTTTTTCATGGAAGAAAAGACGTACTTAAAGTGGTACAACAAAATTGGTTATGGTTCCGGTGATATTGCAGGAAATGTAGTATATGCATTCCTGACATCCTTTGTTATGGTATATCTTACAGATACTATAGGACTTGCATCAGGAATCGTTGGAACATTAATCGCAGCATCTAAATTATTTGATGGTTTTACAGATATTTTCTTTGGTTCGCTTATTGATAAAACACATACAAAGCTTGGAAAAGCAAGGCCATGGATGATTTATGGCTATATAGGTTGTGCTTTGACACTTGTAGCAGTTTTTGCAATTCCTACAAGCTGGGGCAGGACTGCTCAGTATGCATGGTTCTTTATAGCATATACATTATTGAATGGTGTATTTTATACAGCAAATAATATTGCATATTCTGCACTTACTTCGCTGGTAACAAAGAACAGCAAAGAGCGTGTACAGATGGGCTCTTACCGTTTTATTTTTGCCTTTTCAACCAGTCTGATAATTCAGTCTATAACAGTTGCATTTGTTGATGTATGCGGTGGAGGTGCTGCTGCATGGAGAGTCGTAGCTATTATTTATGCTTTGATAGGCCTTGTAGTAAATACGATTTCAGGATTGTCGGTTAAGGAGCTTCCGGAAGAGGAGCTTAACTCCGGAATAGAGAACGATGAAGAAAAGAAGTATGGTCTTGTTCAGGCATTTAAGCTGCTTGTTAAGAATAAGTACTATATGATGATTTGTGGAACTTATATTTTGCAGCAGTTATACAGTGCTATGATTGGGGCAGGTATTTATTATTGTACATGGGTTCTTAAGAATAAAAATCTGTTTGGTGTATTTGCGTGGGCTGTAAATATTCCTCTTATAATAGCACTTATTTTCACACCAACTCTTGTTGGAAAGTGGAAAGGAATGTATAAGCTTAATAAACGTGGATATATTCTGGCTACGATAGCAAGAGCACTTGTGATTGTAGCAGGATACATGGGAAGCGTTCCACTGATGATGCTGTTTACTGCAGTTGCAGCATTAGGACAGGGACCTTGGCAGGGAGACATGAATGCAGTAATTGCCGAGTGCTCTGAGTATACTTACCTGACTCAGGGAAAGAGAGTAGATGGAACTATGTATTCATGCACATCACTTGGAATCAAAATTGGTGGTGGAATTGGAACAGCTATTGTAGGATGGCTGCTTGAAATCAGTGGTTATGTAGGTACAAATGCGACTCAGCCGGCATCTGCAATTACTATGCTTCAGGTAATGTATTTATGGTTACCATTTGTATTTGAGATTCTTATTACAATTCTTCTTTCAAAGATGAATGTAGAAGCTGCAAATGAAAAGCTTAGAAGAGAAAAAGGAATTGAATAATTATCGTAGTAATATGGGAGAGATGATCTGAGTGCATTTAACGTATGAAAACACAAATGAAGAGATTATTGCAGTAAAGCGGAAGCCACGGCACCAGCCACCACATCTGCATAATGCAATGGAAATTGTATGCGTTACGAAAGGAACATTAGAGCTTGGTGTAGGACAGGAGCTGTATCACATGGAAACAGGTGATATAGGAGTAGTATTTCCTGATGTTATACATCATTATCAGGTGTTTTCATCAGAAGTCAATGAGGCGGTTTTTATTAATGCTCCACAAATGATTTTTGGTAGATTTGAAAATGTACTGCGGAATAATGCTCCACAATATCCTGTTGTAAAAAGTGATGTTATTCCGGATGAAGTGTACAGAGCAGTGGAATCCATAATAGATACCGGGCAGAATGATATATGGGTTGTTCAAGCTTATTTGCAGATTATACTTGCAAGATGTATTCCGATGATGAAATTGGTGGAAAAGAGCAAAATTGGCAGCGATGATATAATATACCGTACCGTATCATATATTTCTGCCAATTTTAATAAGAGTATATCACTTGATGGAATGGCACATGACCTTGGCGTGAGCAAATTTTCATTATCCAGATTGTTTTCAAAGACATTTCACAGCAGTTTTAATCAATATGTGAATGAGGCGCGTCTGGGGTATGCCTGTCAGAGAATTGAAACTACAGATGATACCCTGACAGAAATCTCGATGGACAGTGGTTTTGGAAGTCTTAGAACCTTTAATCGTGTTTTTAAAGAAAAATATAGATTGACACCAAGCGAGTATAGAAATAAATTACAAAAATGATAGAACATTCCATTATTGAGTTTAAGTAATTTTTAATGTAATTTAATGGTGTATGCATTACTTAGTGGGTATGGCATACACCATTTTTATTGGAGTCAAATTATTCATAAATCGTATTATTTCAAGTAAAGTAATTTCAAATTGCGGATTTGCAAGGTCAAGTTGGTAGATGTTATGAATGAAAAAATGTATTATAATAATACATAAATATAGAGGGAGGAGATGCAAGATATGACATTTGCTGAAAAATTACAGAAGTTAAGAAAACAAAATGGATTATCACAGGAACAACTGGCAGAAAAACTGAATGTATCCAGACAGGCTGTTTCTAAATGGGAGATGGGAACGATTCCTGATATGGAGAATATGGTTAAGCTTGGAAGATACTTTGACTGCTCATTGGATTATCTTATGAATGAAGAGATGGAGAACAATACAAAAAGCCAACAAAGTCTTAAAATAGAGAATAAAAATTTAGCTTGGAAATGTGTTGCGACAGGGCTTATGATTATAGGTATAGTACTTTCTTTGCTGATGCCATTGTTTGCAAAAATGTATCAGGGATTTGAATTTTCGAATTTTCATCAGTGTTTTACTGATTCGTGGAGATATATTTTTAAATTCCCATTACTGGGGATTTTGTTGATAGCATTGTTATGTTTTTTTACAGGAATAGTATTATTTTTAATGAAGAGATATAAGGGCACATCGTAAGATGGAAGCACCAGAGACGCAGGGGAAACGAACAGTATTTATGATACTGGTTTCCTCGTGCGTCTTTTTGTGTGCAGAAAGTCAGAAAATGGAGGCTATTTCAGGGCAATATGTAGACCTCTATTTATTTGTGCTGTCTGCATCAATTACAGACTGAATCTGCTTCATAAGGGCATCATAGTTGTCCTTGTTATCAATTCCGCCGAGCATTGGTTCGCCTACAATATTGCCATTTCTGTCAACAAGTATAGTTGTTGGAAATGCCATGATTTCTGAGGCATATTTACCGGCAGCGCTAGAGGAGTCAATTGACAGATTACGATATTTGACACCCTGGCTTTCAAGAACAGAGGCAGCCTCTTTGATTGCTGTTTTATTGCCATCGAAGGTCTCAGTGTTGATGCCAACAACTTCTCCGCCCATTGATTTGATAGCATCATTTAATTCGTTAAGCTTGGATAACTCAGCGACACATGGTTTGCAGCCGGTAAACCAGAAATTGACGACTGTTACTGCATTACCGGAAAACAGGCTGTCATCAACCTTATTGCCATCAAAATCCTCACCGGAAAAATCACTGAATACAGATGAGGCTTTAGAGCTGTCCTTCTTGTTATCGTCTGATGATGTATTTTTGTTTTCAAGCTCTGCTATCTGTTCCTCGATTTTTCGTATGGTTTCAATATCCGCATTAAGTGTTTTTAGCTCATCGTCTGTGAATGAATCCTTGTTTGATTCTACGGTACCGGCAAGATAATCAGCATAATTTCCGTTTGGATCGGCGTCACTTTTGTTCATCATGCCAAATGCCTTGTTCCACACATCAGCGTGATCTGCAAAAAGCTGATTTTCCTGCTGATATAAATCATCAAGCCTGGAATCTGATTTGCCGGATGCTTCTGAGCCGGCTTCAGTCTGAGTGTTCTTAGAATCTGTTGTGGAAGCTTGCTTTACGCCGCATGCTGTAAGTGATAATGCTATGCAGAGTGTAAAAATAGAAATAAATGATAATTTGTTTTTCATGAGTAATTTCTCCTTTAAAAATAATAGTAAAATGTTTAATAGTTATCTGTTGTCATTTTTTTGACATGATTTTCCCATAAACCGGTAGCAGATGGCGTCCTTCGGACAGGCCTTTATGCAGGCACCGCAGCGTATGCACTCGGGGTGATCCGGTGTCTTACACACATCCACATCCATCTTACATGCCTTTGAGCATTGACCGCATCCGACACATTTGCTGCTATCAACGGTGATTTTGAGCAGGCTGACCTTATTAAATAATGAGTAGATTGCTCCAAGCGGACAAATCCATTTACAGAAGGGCCTGTAAAATAAGATACTTAGTACAATCACTGCAATTAAAATCATACACTTGAATGAAAAAAGCTTTCCCAGCGCAGAACGGATAGCAGCATTTCCAATAGATAACGGTATAGCACCCTCTAAAACACCCTGAGGACAGATATATTTGCAGAAGAACGGGTCTCCCATTCCTATAGAGTTCGTTACAAGCATCGGAAGAAGTATAACGAAAACAATAAGAATGACATATTTTAGGTACCTAAGAGGCTTTAGTTTGGCTGTGGATAATTTCTTTCCGGGTATTTTGTGAAGTAAATCCTGAAACCATCCAAATGGGCACAAAAAACCACATATAAATCTGCCGAGAGTTACACCGAGTAAAATAAAAAATCCGGTTATGTAGTATGAAAACTTAAATCTTGATGATCCGACGACTGCCTGAAATGCCCCTATTGGACAGGCTCCTGTCGCGGCAGGGCAGGAGTAGCAGTTTAATCCGGGTACGCATACTGTTTTTGCATTGCCCTGATATATTTTACCCTTAAATAAATTCGGAATATGAATATTTGTCAGCAGCGTTGCTGCGGCCTGTATCCATCCACGTATTTTTGCCAGCTTTTTTGATAGTAATTTCTTTTTCTTATCCAATTCCGACACACTCCAGACATAGTTTTATTGCTTTACCAAGCACGGTAGCCGCTTCACCTCTGACTGCACCATAGCTTACCATGGATACACCAAGGATAAGCAGAATGATTTGACATGTTTTTTGGTATTTCAACATAATGTTGCTCCTTTTTTGTTGTATTGTTGACCAGCTGACTTTGGTATTATACAATATAGGTTGTAAAATTATTGTTAAGAAGCAGGAGAACATTTTGAGATTATTAATTGTTGAGGATGAGAAACAAATATGTGATATGGTTGCAAAGAGTCTGTATGCTGCCGGTTATGAGGTGGATACCTGTTATGATGGGAAAGAGGCTCTTGAATGTATACTGTCGGAGAATTATGATCTGATAGTTTTGGATTTGAATCTGCCGGGGATGGATGGCATGGAGCTTCTTAAGGAGCTTAGAAAATACAATGATGAAACTAAGGTTTTGATATTATCTGCAAGAGGTCAGATTGCTGATAAGGTAGAAGGACTGGATGCAGGAGCAAATGATTACATGGAAAAACCATTCCATCTGCAGGAGCTTGAGGCACGTATCAGAAGCCTGACAAGAAGGAAATTTGTACAGAATGATATATGTCTTAAATGCGGAGAAATAAAGTTTGATACGATTAAACGCGAGGCATATGCAAAGGGAGAGCCGGTTCCACTGACAAGAAAAGAGAATGGTATTTTGGAATATTTACTTATCAATATAGGCAGACCGGTGAGCCAGGAGGAGCTGATAGAGCATGTGTGGGATGCCACGGCAGACAGCTTTAGCGGAGCAATCAGGGTACATATGTCTTCACTTAGAAAAAAGCTTAAGGCGAAGCTGGGATATGATCCCATTTTGAACAAGGTGGGTGAAGGTTATAAAATACGGGAGGAGTCTGACAGATGAAAAGAATGTCGCTACAGTGGAGACTTACGTGCATTACTACATTGTGTATTGCTATTATATGTGGCTGCCTGACTATGTTTGTCTATAAAAATGGTGTGCATTACATCGATTCTTTGCAGGATGCGGTAGAGTCACAGGGGGATGAAAAAGGAAACAAATCAGATGAAATATATATCAGCATACCGGACGATAAGTGGGATGAGTTTGCGGATGAATTTTCGGTTCAGGTGTACAATAATAAGGCCGACTATAAAAGAAACAGTCTGATAATCACGGTTTTGCTGGCGCTTTTGGGAGGTGTCGTCACTTATTTTATAAGCGGGCATGCACTCAGACCAATCAGGGAGTTTTCAGATAAAATTGAAGAGGTACAGGCTCAGAATCTGTCTGATTCAAGAATAGAGGAAAACAATGTTAAGGAACTGAACCAGCTGGGTATTTCTTATAATAAGATGCTTGAGCGTCTGTCGGATGCATTTGAGATACAGAGACAGTTTACTGCAAATGCAGCACATGAGCTGAGAACTCCATTAGCGTTAATGCAGGTACAGCTTGATTTATATAATTCTGCCACTCACCCGGGGAATGATGCAGACACTTTGCAGACCATAAAAATGGTTACGGAGCAAAATGATAAATTAAACAGGATGGTAAAGACTCTTCTTGACATGAGTGAGCTTCAGACGGTGGGAAGGGATGATAAAATTATATTGGATGCTATTGTTGAAGAGGTTTTGGCAGACCTTGAGCCTCTTGCCGTGGAAAAGAATATAAAGCTGATTGGAAAATGTGAGGATGCCACTATGATAGGCAGTGATATCCTTATTTACAGGCTTGTATACAATCTGGTTGAGAATGCCATCAAATATAATCATCCGCTCGGACAGGTTACAGTAACCGCATATCAGAGAAACAAGCGTGTTTATCTGTCTGTAGAAGATACGGGAAGCGGAATACCAAAGGAGCTTAGGGAGAGAGTGTTCGAGCCATTCTTCCGTGTGGATAAATCCAGAAGCCGGGAGCTGGGCGGCGTAGGACTCGGACTTGCTCTTGTCCATGAAATCGTTAGAGTACATGATGGCAGTATTTGTATTAAATCAGGCAAGACCGGGGGAACGATTTTCGAGGTGACTTTTGCACAGCATTCAATGTAGCGTTTCATTTTACACATTTGTCAACGCTATTAAAACAGATTTTTTGTATCCCGCAATATATGAAACAGCCGCTTGACAGTCCGGCTTTCTGACTTCAGAAATAGATTTTTTAACGGCAAAAATATAATAATTTAGATTAAAATATACTGATGTTTTTGCCGATAATGTGGTATACTATATAATAGATTAACAAGGTTATTTAATATAATTTATGGCGGAGGATAATAGATGCGATATCTTTCAGTTGCTGAAATAGCAAAAAAATGGAATATGTCAGAGCGCAGTGTTAGAAATTACTGTGCTAAGGGGCGTGTGAACGGTGCATTTCTTACAGGTAAGACATGGAACCTTCCTGAAAACGCAGAGAAACCGGAGCGCATTAACAAAAGAAAAGAAGAACCGATTACGCTGTTGGATATTCTGAAAGAGCAAAAGGCAAGTAAATATTCCGGTGGAATATACCATAAGACACAGATTGATTTGACATACAACTCCAACCATATGGAAGGAAGCCGTCTGACACATGATCAAACCAGATATATCTTTGAAACCAATACTATTGGCGTAGAAAAAGAAGTGCTGAATGTGGATGATGTGATTGAAACGGCAAATCACTTTCGTTGTATCGACATGATTATTGATCATGCAAAAGCAGCTTTGACGGAGAAATTCATCAAAGAACTTCACTTGGTTTTGAAGAATGGCACCAGCGATTCCAGAAAAGATTGGTTTGCTGTTGGTGATTATAAGAAACTTCCGAATGAAGTCGGTGGCAGGGATACAGCCCTTCCGGAAGAAGTTGCCGATAAAATGAAGGCATTGCTGGCGGAATACAATGCCAAAGAAGAAAAGAAATTTGAGGATATTCTGGACTTTCATGTGAAGTTTGAACGGATTCACCCGTTCCAGGACGGAAACGGTCGTGTGGGCAGATTGACTATGTTTAAAGAGTGTCTAAAATACAATATTGTTCCGTTTATCATTGAGGATAATTTGAAAATGTTTTATTATCGTGGATTGAAGGAATGGGACAACGAAAAAGGATATCTGACAGATACCTGCCTGACCGCGCAGGACAAGTATAAAGCGTATTTGGATTATTTTAGGATTAAGTATTAATAAATGCTTTTTCTTTTCCAGGTTGATAAGCTGCTGTCGATTTTATCGGAAGTAATAAGGCAACAAGAAAAATGAAATAGAGAGGAATAGCAGAATGATGACAGTAAAAGAATGTTATGAGAGTATGGAAGCCGATTTCGAAGGAGTAATAGGAAGAATGGGCAGTGAAGAAATGGTTAAAAGATTTGCCCTAAAATTTCTGGATGATCCCAGTTATTCAAATCTGGAAAAGGCTATACAGGAGCAGAACGCGGAAGAAGCTTTTCGCGCAGCGCATACAATAAAGGGACTTTGCCTGAATCTTGGCTTTGACAGGCTATATAAAGTCAGCGCGGAGCTGACGGAGAAGCTGAGGGGAAGAGAACTCGACGGATACGAGGCATTATATGGGAAGGTACAAACGGAGTATAAAAATACCATAGATGCCATTCGCAAAATAGAAGAGTAGCTTGTGTAATAATTGGAAGATAAGGTATAACGATTTTATGGACAAGGATATATTGGATAAGGTACGATATTCCACAGATCAATTACAGGAAATTGAAGAAGGTCAGAGTAAGGGGCTGAAGGATACAGGATGAGGAACATTTTGCAACTATGGCACAAGTTTTTTTTTCATCGAAATTCTATATTGCTTCGGTGTCATATGATAATGTTCTTTGAAGCACTTATAAAAATGTGTTGTATTCGTAAAATGCAGTTCCTCCATAATTTCGGATATAGAAGCGGTCGTTTCAAGCAGGAGAGCAGCCGCTTTTTTCATACAGAATGTCTGACTGTAATCGAATAGGCATGAATTTGTATATTTCTTAACTATAGAGTTTAAATAATTTCCACTGTAATTTAATAATTGTTCAAGCTCTGAACGTGTAATGCGTCCATTGGTGTCCTCTAAAATGTGACTTATGTGTGTGAAAAGAAGAAAATCATTGTCTGCTTCTACATGGACGGGCGTGAAATGAAAGTGTTCTGGATTGGACAGATAATCAAACAATTCTAAAAGCATTCCTTTGATGACATAAGTAGAACCAAGCTTTGGATACATAATGGCACGAAGTATATTGTCAGTTATGGCGTGGAGAGTATGGTGCCAGTCTTTGTTGTTTAGTGATGGCATAAAATCAAGATATTCCTTTGTGTCAGGATTATCGAGATTATCTGAAAGAAATCTAAGAATAGGGTTATGGCCGGGTCTTTCTATATCCGGAAAATAAACTTTTGGTTCATCTTCTGAAAGCTGTTGGACTAGCTCTTTTGACATTCCGATAAACAAAAGAGTTGCATCGGAAGAAAAAATTTCTTTGTGTACTATATTGTGGTTCATAAGACAACAGCTTCCACTGTGGAACACAAAATCAGTCTTTTCAATCAGCTGATGGATTTCGCCATCCAATACAATAAGAAGCTCGTAAAAATCATGAATATGTGGAGGCCTCATATTAAAATGATTGATTTCATTTTCTGTTTTAAAGCTGTAAAATGTATTTTCACGTGGTGAAGTCATCAAAAAATTTAGATATTTGTCATCGTTAGCTCTGTTACATGTTTCGAGTGTGAACTGTATTGGTGTAAGTATTTTGATGTATGAATTGATTGTACTGTTTATATTATCCTGTTCTATGATGTTTTTGACAGTATATGATGAGGTCATAATGGTATATTTTTCTCCTTATCCACGAATATGATAAAAACTAACTGATATTTTATCACATATGTTATAGAATTGTAAGCAATAATTTATTAAAGTAACAGTATACAAAACATAAGCGTTTATGAAAAATACAATACAAACTATTATTGTTAACAGGAAAAAGGAGGTTGCATTTATTATGCAGGAAACGGAAAAGAAATACCTGAAATGGTATCAGAAGATAGCGTATGGAGCAGGAGACCTGGCTTCAAATACAAGCTATGGACTTGTATCAAGCTTTGTACTTTTATATTTATCTGATACAATGGGGCTTAACACAGGAATTATTGGAACATTAATGCTGGTATCGAAATTTCTTGATGGGATTTCAGATGTGATATTTGGAAATTTAATCGATCGCACTAAGTCAAAGCTTGGAAAGGCAAGACCATGGATGCTGTATGCACAGATAGGCGTATCACTTTGTCTCGTGCTGCTGTTTTCAATTCCGGGTGGAATGAGTGAAACTGCACAATATGCGTATTTCTTCGCATTTTATACAGCACTCAATGCTATCTTTTATACAGCAAACGGAATAGCATATTCAGCATTATCAGCCCTTATTACCAGAAACAAGAATGAAAGGGTTCAGTTGGGATCAATACGTTTCATGTTTGCAGTTGTTACAAATATTGTAATGGGATTTGCAGTAACAGGTGCAGTTGATGCCTTTGGCGGTGGAGCTGCAGGATGGCGTATGGTTGCTGTTATATGTGGTGTAATCGGACTTGTTGTCAACACAATAAGCTGCCTGTGTGTTAAGGAGTTACCGGAAGAAGGTAGTGCAGCAGTTGAGGATACTCAAAAACCGAAGGATGACAAAATAGGTTTTGTTGAGTCTTTGAGGTTACTTATAAGTAACAAATACTATATTTTAATTGTTGCAATTTATATTGTTTATTATTTCATGAGTAATCTTACAACAGGTTCAGCTATTTACTTTATGAAACATGTACTTGAAAATGGTTCATTACTTGGATTGTTCTCAATGATGAAGATGTTCCCTGTAATAATTGCACTTATTTTTACTCCGATTCTTGTAAAGAAGACTGGAAGCATGCAAAAGGTTAATTTCTGGGGATATGTAATCAGTGATATCTTAGGAATATTTCTAATTATTTTTGCGATGCAGAAGAATTTACCGATGATGTTACTTTTTATGTTCCTTAAGGGAACATTTGCCGGAACAATGTCGGGAACATTAAATGCCCTGATTGCTGAAATCAGCGGATATACCTATCGTACGAAAGGGGTACATATTGATGGAATGATGTTTAGCTGTTCATCACTTGGAGTAAAAGTTGGTGGTGGAATTGGTACTGCGGCTGTAGGCTGGCTATTGCATGCAGCAGGATATGCCGGAAAAGCTGCAACTCAGACCGCAGCAGCTACAAATATGATTTTCAGTATGTATATCACAATCCCTGTAATTCTTGGCGTCGTAATTACTATTCTTCTTGGTTTAATGAAGGTGGAAAAGGAAAATAAGAGAATTGACATGGAAAGAGCAGAACAAGCAGACTAACAGATTGAAAGAGGAATGAAGTATGCAGTGTCATAATTTTAATGAGGACTGGACATTTGAAAAAGCTGATCAGGCTGACAGATTAAAAGCCTTTTATGGGAACAGTAATGCAGTTGCTGTTACACTTCCTCACGATGCAATGATTCGTGAAAAAAGAGATAAGGACTGTCCTTCAGGAGCACAGAGTGGATTTTATCCAGGAGGTGTGTATACATATGAAAAAAAATTTATGGCTCAAAATGAGTGGAAAAAGCAGGATGTATTTCTGGAATTTGAAGGAATTTATGGAATTGCAAGAGTCTGGATTAATGGAGCGCTAGCGGCAGTGAATCGTAATGGATATATGGGTTTTTCGGTTGACTTAAAGCCATGGATAAGCTATGAGCATGAGAATATTATAAGAATAGATGTCGATAACAGTAAACAGCCTAACAGCAGATGGTATTCAGGCTCAGGAATTTACAGAGATGTCAATCTGTGGACCGGAAAAGATGTATATATTTCACATGATAAGCTGCGTATTACAACATTGTCAGTGAATGATGACATGGCGGTTATAGAGGTGTGTGCGCAGTTGAAAAACATTATTGGACATGGATTAGAGGCAGAATGTCTGATTGAGATAAAAAAAGATGGGCAGAAAACTGCATCGGATACACAGAGAGTAGTATTTCGCTCAGAGCAAATGCAGACAGTGCGTGTACAAATACCGATTGAACATCCGAAGAAATGGAGTCCAAAACAGCCGGCGTTATATGAGTGTCATATAACGACAAAGTTTGATGATAAAATATGTGATGAAGCAGTTTCTAATTTTGGAATACGTGTATTGGCGCTAGATCCTGTACGTGGATTACAGATAAATGGTGAGACAGTTAAGCTGCGAGGAACCTGTATACATCATGATAATGGCGTGATAGGTGCTGAGACATTTAAGGAGGCAGAATGGTACCGTTGCAAGAGATTGAAGGAAGCGGGCTTTAATGCTATAAGAAGTGCACATCACCCAATGAGCAGAGCAATGCTTGATGCGTGTGATCATATTGGAATGCTGGTTATGGACGAGCTGACGGATATGTGGGACAAGGGAAAAAATACATATGATTTCTCCGATATTTTTGAAGATGAATATAATCAGTGGATTAATCATATGGTTGAAAAAGACTATAATCATCCATCGGTTATTATTTATTCAGTTGGAAATGAGATACAGGAAGCAGGAACTAAGCAGGGAGCCTGGATAAACAGAATGCTATGCAATAAATTCCATGAGCTCGATAATACCAGATATACAACGAATGCATTGAATGGATTAAACTGTGCAGGCAGGCGTCTTGGCTTTATTATGAGAGATGTTGCAGAAAAATTTGGAATGGATTCACATGGAAGTGGAAGCGGAGGAGGAAGCAATGCCTTAAACAGTTTTATGAGTCTGATGTCAGGTGAAAAAGGAGAGTTTTTTGCAAAGCATCCGCTTGTTTCAGAAGCACTTGAAGAATGTTCGCAAAGCTGCGATATAACAGGACTCAACTATTTAAGTGGAAGATATGAGCTGGAGCATGAACTACATCCTGCTAAAACGGTCCTCGGTACGGAAACATATCCGGCCGACATAGAAAATCTCTGGAAGCTTGTTGAAACTTATCCACACGTAATTGGAGACTTTACATGGACCGGTTACGACTATATAGGCGAGGCTGGTGTAGGAATATTCCATTATGATGGAAATGCCAATTTTACAAGTATTTATCCTGAGAGACTGGGATATATCGGAGATATTGATTTGATTGGAAATCGAAGACCAATCAGCTATTTCAGGGAAATAGTGTATGGTCTGACAGATAAACCATATATTGCGGTCGAGAGACTTGAACACGCAGGACAGACAGCTGGTAAAACTGCATGGATGTTTAAGGACAACATCAGTAGCTGGACATGGAAGGGATTTGAAGGGACAACGGCAAATGTGGATGTTTATTCATCAGGTGATGAAGTAGAGCTTTTTCTGAATGATAAATCGCTTGGAAGAAAACCGGCAGGAAGAGAAAATCATTTTACAGCATCTTATGAAGTGCCATATGAACCGGGAACTTTAAAGGCAGTTGCATATCAGAAAGATAGGAAACTGGGTGAATATGAGCTTTCTACAGCAAAATCAGTAACAAAGCTAAAAGTGTGTCGTGTAACTGAGAATGAGAGGAATATAGCATATATCAAGATATGGCTTGTAGATGATAATGGCACAATTAATTCACAGGAAGCTGAAAAAAGACTGCTTAATGCTAGTGTTGTAGGAAATGGTGTGCTGGAAGGATTTGGTACAGCTAATCCTTCTAGTGAGGAGGACTATTTTTCTGATTCAGTAACAACATTTGATGGAAGCGCTCTGGCAGCAGTTCGATGGAAGGATGTCAAATCGAAGGAGCCGGCTGTTCTTAAAGTATGGACGGATGATGGTTGTCAGGTGATGATAAATATAGAAAATAATTAAATATTAATGGTGTATGTTATACTTAGTGAGTATGGCATACACCATTTTTATTGAAGTAAAATAAATGTATCAGGGCTTTGAATTTTCATCAGTGTTTTACGGATTCGTGGAGATATATTTTTAAATTCCCATTACAGGGAATTTTGTTGATAGTGTTGTTATGTTTGTTTACATGAATAGTATTACTAAAAAAGTATTGACAAAATAAAATGAACGGTGTATATTTTCAACATGAACAACGTTCATTTAACAAAATAACTAAATGACATTACATTGAAGAGGAGTGAATTCGTGAACCATCTTGCAACTTCAAAAGAAGACATATTAGCTGCAAGCAGAGAGCTAATCAAAGAAAACGGATGGACTGCTGTAAGCATACGAGCTGTTGCATCCCGATGTTCTGTTTCGGCGGGGACAATCTACAATTACTATGAATCCAAGGCCGATTTGCTTGGGGATACAATTGAGAGTATTTGGCGTGAAATCTTTTTTAACCCTGAGGATGAGCAGGCGTTTAACGATGTTGCTGCCTGTATCTCATGGATTTATAAAAGACTGGAATATGGAAATGAGCAATTTCCGGGCTTCTTTTCTCTGCATTCGCTTGGATTTATGAAGGATGAAAAAACGGATGGAAAGAAGAAAATGCTGCAGACATGGGGGCATATTCTTAATGGATTATGCGATATATTAAAGAATGATCGTAAGATTCGTCCAGATGTATTTGATGAACAATTCACGGAAAAACAGTTTGCAGATATATTATTTTCTTTAATATTGGTATCAATGATTCGTCAGGATTATAATCCGTCTTCGATTTTGATGTTGATTAACAAAACATTATATTAAAATTCTCCCACATTAGAGTGTGGGAAAATTTTTAAGACAAAATGAACAATGTTCACCTAAGCGTTTAAAGATGTATCGTAAGAAAGGAATTTTATTATGCAGGCAATTGTAGAAACTTTATTTGATACCGTATATTTGTTTTCGGTAATCACAATCGGAATTTTAATGATTCGAAAAAGCAAAGGAAACCGTCAGTTTACCATGTTTGGAATTATGGCAGTTATTTTAGGAAGTGGAGATGCATTTCATCTGGTTCCTCGTGCAACAGCGCTTTGTACAACAGGTCTTGAGAACTTTACCGTACAGCTTGGGTTAGGAAAGTGGATTACCTCTGTCACTATGACTATTTTTTATGTCGTTCTCTATCATATATGGCGTGAGCGTTATCAGATTAAAGGCTATAAAGCAGCTACAGCAGCTATTTATGGTCTTGCAGGATTAAGAATTGTTCTGTGTATGATGCCTCAGAATGCCTGGCTCAGTGCAGATGCTCCGCTTTCATGGGGAATTTACCGAAATATTCCGTTTGCACTGATGGGATTAATTATCATAGTTTTATTCTATAAAAGTGCAAAAGAAAATAACGATAGCTCTTTTCGTTGGATGTGGCTGACAATTGTCCTGAGCTTTGCATTCTATATTCCGGTTGTACTGTTGGCTGATGTAATTCCGATGATCGGCATGCTGATGATTCCAAAAACCTGTGCATATGTTTGGACAGTATTAATTGGCTACAAGGCAATGAAAAAAGAAATAGCTTAAGATAATCATATGATGGGAAACGAATTATGTAAATGGAGTATTTAAGAGAGTATAGGAAGAACGCAGATGAAAGATAAATTTTGTGTAAAGAAAAAACGTTGCTGCTGATTGCCGGCATTTTTTTATTCCGGGCTGGGGATGGCACTGGCATCAGCGGGAATTATTTTTACAAGAAATTATTTATTTTACAGGCAGTTGATTGAGAAGAGAGAGGGACAATGACCCTCTCTTCCTTTTGATTTAAATTCCATGAACAAGTCTATAATTCCTTGATTTTTTCATTCATTTTTCTGACATCATTGCGATAGTGAAGCATGAAGCCTCCCCAAATTATAAATGCCAAAGCTATTTGAAATATGGCTGCAATAATTCCGTGAAGGATAGAACTTGTTCCTCCTATCCATCCGACAGTATATGCGACGATTGTATAAATAATACAGCCTGTTCCCATGTGAATAATTATTTTAAAAGGCATTGGAAGATTGTCTTTGTGATAAATCATAGCCGGAAGTCCAAAACCCAGACCTACAATTATGCATCCGATAACCATTTTGGAAAATTGGTAATTATCTAAACAGAAATTACCGTCATAGGCGATGTCAAATACCATTCCTGTAACGCAGAAAACGGTTAATGCTATACCAATGCTGGTTATAGTGTTTTTAATCAAATTTTTCATAGTTTCTCTCATTTTTGTCCTCCTATAATCCCAGATATTTTTTAAACTCAGGCAGATATTTTCTTGATACGTAATCCTTACATCCGTTTTTTAGTTTCAAAAGAAGAGTGCCGCTAAAACCAGCCTCGACATTGCTCATATAAGACAGATTGACCAAAGTTGATTTTGAAATTTGCATAAATCCGGCACCAAGCTGCTGTTGCATTTCGTACAGTCTTTTTCGGGAACGGTAGCGGTGTTCTTTGCCATAAATAATAGTATCTTTGTTTTCTACCCTTACCATGTATATTTCTTTTGGCTGTAAAATGACAATATCATTTTCGTTTTTAAAAGCTGTAATGGGGCTTTCATTTGAACCGAATATATCAAGGGTACGCTGGATGCTGTCAGTGATTTTATCTGCATATATGATGGCATATGGTTCGCTATATTCAGGTGAAAGTTCAATACTTACCTTCATGTAAAATCCTCCTTTCTTTTTTGTGAGTTAATCATACAATATTTCATATATAATGTCTCGCATTTGGATGTAAGTGGCGAAAAAACATGTGTAAGATGCGTTAAAGGAGGATAATCCTGATAAGTTCCGCTATCGGAAGATATGTGAGTCTGCACACCGTACGGCACAATCAACATTTGACATGTTGGAAGTTTTAGTGATTAATATTTCTTTAATTTTGTCAGCATACTATTTACATAGTACAAATAGTAATGTACTTTAAAAAAGTACAGGACAGTACAAATAATCAGAAAGAGATATGATAACCATGAAGAAGAAATTAATTGCAATAATAGTTGGAATGATGCTTTGTGCAGAGCTGTTGGGCGGTTGTGGTAATAAAAATATAAACAAGGATAATATTACCACGGATACTGCCGAGGAGTCGAAACAGCAGGATTCGAATAAAAAACAGGAGCTGCCAACTGCAACATATATGGGTGGAAGCAATACCATTACTGAGGTGTGCGATGAGCTTGGTTCAGCCGGGGCATCGCATGTAGATACCTTTAAAGAATGGGTGACCGATTTTGCGGATTCTGCCGGGAAGAATGCAAAGCTGAAGGATACATGGTCAGATGCATATAAAATGAAAGCAGATACTGTTAAATGTATGGATGGCTGGGAGAAAAAGCATGACTATTCAGATGCAGATTGCAGAATGACAGCTTTTCTTTTGCTGGATGGGCTGCTTCACGCACAGTCAACGGAAGATAGCTATAGTGGCACATATTTAATGTTTGATACGGAAGCAATAGATAATGTAGACAGGTATGAAATCATAAGGCAGAATAAAGACATGTTTACTACATTATACGGAGAAAAGAGCATTACGGATGATAAACATCCTGAAAAAGCATTCTCTGACAACTGGAAAAAGTATGGATTTCAAATAGACAGTAATCGTATTTCACTTATTAGTATAGCAATATATGATCCGGATTCTGATGCTATGTTCGTGGGACATACAGGTGTATTGATAAAGTACAGTGACTATTATTTGTTTGTAGAAAAAATAGCATTTGAGCAGCCATATCAGGCAACAAAGGTGAATAATATGGATGAACTATTAAGTATTCTTTCACTAAGACCTGAGTATTTCGGAGAAGAGAAAGAGGCTGGACCATTTGTATATAATAATGGAGACTATGTTGGAACATTAGAATTGCAAGGATAAATCGGAAAATGAAGTTAAAGAATAAAAAAAGCAGAAATATAATAGGTATTATACAAAGCTGTCTCATCTTTGCATTGGTTATTCTTGTTATTTTTATGATGATACAGATTAACCGGCTGCAAGGAACGGCAAGGGTAATAAATTACGCAGGTCTGGTACGTGGAGCAACACAGCGTGAAGTAAAATTGGAGATTACAGGATCCCAAAATGATGAGTTGATTAAATATTTGGATGATATTTTAAGCGGATTAAAATATCAGGATGGAAATTATGATCTGGTAAAGCTTCAGGACAAGGAATATCAGGACAAATTGCAGGTTCAGATTGATTACTGGAATAAAATAAAAAAAGAAATTGAAGCTGTAAGAAGCAGCGGATATGAAAATACAGATATTGTCAATATGAGTGAGACTTATTTTAAGCTTGCTGATGATACTGTGTCTGCAGCGGAAAATTATTCAGAAAAGATTGCTACAAAGATCCGCACGATAGAGCTTTTGTCAGCACTTGATATGCTGTGTCTTGTGATATTGATTATTGTACAGACCATAATGGCAATGAAGATGGCAAGGCAAAATAAACTGTTAGAGCAAAGAGCATATACTGATGCCCGTACAGGATTGCCTAATAGAAGTGCCTGTAAAGAAATTCTGAACAATAATGAGATAATCAGTTCACCTACGGCATGCATTATTTTTGACTTAAATAATTTGAAGTTTATTAATGATACAATGGGGCATTCGGCAGGAGACCGGCTGATAGTAAAGTTTGCCGGACTTTTGCGCAGCGTATTTCCTGAAAAAGATTTTGTGGGAAGATATGGCGGCGATGAATTTATGGTAGTCATTTATGACACAGATAAAGCGGAGGTTGATGAAATCCTGAAATGCTTATGTCTGGAAAAAGATAAATTAAACAACACCGGAAATGAACTGCAAATTGATTACGCTTGCGGATGGGCGATATCGGAGGATTATAAGGAGAGTACATTACAAATATTATTTGATAGTGCTGATTCTTATATGTATGAAAATAAACAGTTATGTAAGAAGCAAAATCAATGAGTAAAAGCAGATACCATAATTACCGCTGATGCAGTATACTTATCCTTACCGGTCCGTTATTGTGCTTTATCAGGTGTCTGTATATCACAATCCCTGCGATTATGAAGCAACCAATCTGGATTGAGGCTGTTTTTATAGTCAAAAGGACATTGAATGCAAAAAAACCAAATGTCAGAATAGATCTGAGCGAATGTGGATTTATTATTACTACAACTGAAAAGAATATAAAGAAAAATGCCAAATAGACAGCTGGATGCAATTCCGGAAACAGACCCAAAAGGACTCCGAAGGAGGCGGTAATAGCTTTACCGCCTTTTTGTTTTTGTAAAAAAGGAAATGCATGTCCAAAGACAGGTGCAACTAAAACAGGTACAAACAGAAGTGAGTTTATATCTAAGCATTTCTGACCAATATACACCGGGATAAATCCTTTTGCAAGCTCACATATGAGTGAGAGTATTCCGCATAAAAAGCCACCATACATAAATGCGTTGCTCACACCCGGATTGTGGTCATCGGGAAGTGTGCAGATATCAATGTTTTTTAATAGTTTTGGTATCCAGTAAGCAAAGAGAGTGCTTCCGAGTACGAAGCCTAAGAGTGTAAATAAAAAATATAGCATGATAATTTCCTTATAGTTTTATAGTTACATGGTTTTATAGTCAGTCAGTTGTATTAGTGTGAGTCAGTTCTTCGAGCAGACCAACAATCTGTATGGCAGCATAGGGCTTTCGCTCACGGCGCTGTGCACGTATCATTTCTGCATTTAGCTCTTTATTTTCTATCATTATTTTCCCAAGCTCAATCTGCTTTGACAGACGCTTTGATGAGACAGACAGATGACGTTTTTTGAAAAATGCAACATTTGCTGCCTCGCATCCGGGGATTGGAGCAGTGTGTACAATCGGTATATTTTTTACAAGTGCCTCAGTTGATGTGAGGCCGCCTGGCTTTGTATAGATTACATCACAGGCATCCATGAAAAGTGAAACCTGATTGGTGTAGCCTATTACGTGTACACGTTTGTTGAACTTAAACTCATTTTGCAGTATGCGTTTTATTTTAGTATTGTTGCCGCAAATGATTACAATATGCTCATTATTATGGCATCTTATTGCAAGCTCTGCGGCAAAGACAGCAAGCTTGCCAAAACCCATGCTGCCACTCATCACAAGAAAGATAGGCACATCGGATGGCAGATGTAATCTTGTTCTTGCAGCAGCTTTAGAAGTCCTTGTACAGAAGGACTGTCGTACCGGGATGCCTAATGGCAGCAGCTTGTTTTCAGGAATACCACGTTTTGCAAATTCATCGGTCAGATCATCGTGTGGAATAACATAATAATCCATATTTGTCTCTTCCCAGAATGGGATGCAGGTGTAGTCGGTTCCCACAGCGACGGCAGGGATATGAAGCAGATTTTTTCGCTTCATGCAGCTCAGGGTCTCAGCAGGGTACAGATGAGGTGTGACGACAGCATCAAAGCCGTTTGATTCAATGTATGCTGATAGCTTTTTACAAAGCAGGGCATTGGCAAAATAGACAGGGGATTTACGTTTATCACTCGATATCAGCATGCCAACCTTATAGAGTAGTCCGAAGAAAAACGGAATATGCTTTACAATGCCTATATATGCTCCTGATACTGCGTGCGATGTTCCTTTACCCGATAAGAGAAACATATCTATCATTGTCACAGAATGTCCTTTATGCTCTGCCGCTTCTTTTATAGCTTTACCGGCACTGTTGTGTCCCTCGCCGGTGTCACAGGATAAAATAAGAATTTTCAAACCGTTTAATTCCTTCCTAAATAAAATATGCGATAAGTGTACCATAATTTTTTAAAATAATCTACAGTGCAATAAAAGGTTGACATATCTAAGTTCAAAGCTTATTGTGGTAGCTGGAATGTACAAAATAGTATAATTATAAACTACAGATTACTGATATGACGGAGGCTTAATTTGAGATGGAAAATTTAATGTTTTGTCTAAATGCCACAGGACCTATTTTTCTGATGATGGTGTTTGGACTTTTTCTTCGCAAGGTGGGGATTTTGGACGAAGACTTTGCAAACAGGATGAATAAGTTTGTGTTTAAGATACCTTTACCTTTTTTACTGTTTAGTGATCTTGCGTCAGTTGATTTTTCAAGGGTTTGGAACATTAAATTTATAGTATTCTGCTTTGTGGTTACGTTGATAAGCATTACAATATCAACACTTGTTTCCTGTCTGTGGAGGGATAAATCTATACGGGGCGAGTTTATACAGGCCTCATACAGAAGCAGTGCTGCGCTGCTTGGAATTGCTTTTATCCAGAACATTTATGGAAACGCAGGCATGGCACCCGTCATGATTATAGGAAGCGTACCGCTTTACAACGTGATGGCTGTTATAGTGCTTTCATTTTTCAAGCCGGGGCAAAACGGCATAGACAGGGCAGTGCTCAAAAAGACATTTAAGGGAATAGTGACCAATCCTATTATTTTAGGAATTGTTGCAGGACTTCTGTGGTCAGCTATAGGCCTGCCATATGCAGGAATACCAGCAAAGGCTGTGACGAGCATTGGCAATATGGCAACACCTATGGGGCTTATGGCCATGGGTGCCACCTTTGATTTGAAAAAAGCATCAGCAAAGGCAAAGCCTGCATTTGCAGCCACATTTATCAAGCTTGTAGGTTTTGTGGCTGTATTTCTTCCTATTGCGGTAGCCTTCGGGTTCAGGGACAGTGAGCTTATTGCAATTCTTGTGATGCTTGGCTCAGCAACTACAGTGAGCTGCTTTGTCATGGCAAGGAACATGGGACATGAGGGCGTTATCTCATCGACCACGATAATGCTCACAACACTGCTCAGTTCGTTTACGCTGACACTCTGGCTTTATATAATTAAAAGTCTGGGGCTTGTATAAAATGGAAGAACATAACTGTTGATTTGGTGGATAATTCCTCTTTACTTTAGCGTGATAATTTGCTAATATGTTAAAAGGTTGTAGTTATTGGATGATTTTGAATAATTACAATGATTATTTAACATATGGAGGAAATGAGCATGAGAAGAGGATTAGCACTTCTTTTGACAGCAACTTTAGCACTTTCAATGACTGCCTGTGGTGGCAGCAAGGGTGCAGGAACACAAAAAAGCGAAAAGGGCGACGGCATGACCTACGCAGTTGAGGCAGGCTCAGCAGGAGAGGCTGTGGCAAAGGAAAAGGGCTTTAATTACAATTCGGTTTCATCACAGGCTGATGCGCTTATGGAGGTTAAATCAGGTACATCTGATGCGGCAATCATAGACCTTTTAATGGCAGGAGCCATGATTGGAGAGGGCACAAGCTACCCTGATTTAGTACATACAACAGAGCTTACATCAGAGAAGTATGGTGTCGGATGCCGTAAGGGTTCTGATCTTGCTTCATATATCAACAGTGTACTTGCAGATTCATATGCTGACGGCAGCGCGCAGGAGATTGCAAAGAAATACGGAGTACAGGATTCACTTCTTGAGCAGGAGCCTTGCGAGTTCAAGCAGTCTGACAGCGACAGTGATGTGGATTATATCAAGTCACAGGGCAAGATGATTGTCGGTATCACAGAGTTTGAGCCTATGGATTACAAGGATAAGGATGACAAATGGATTGGCTTTGATGCAGATATGGCTAGACTTGTCGGTGAGAAGCTCGGCGTGGATGTTGAATTTGTAGTTATCGACTGGGACAACAAGGTTATGGAGCTTGATTCAAAGAAGATTGACGTTGTCTGGAATGGCATGACACTCACAGATGAGGTTACAAAGTCTATGGAATGCACAAATGCATACTGTAACAATGCACAGGTAGTTGTTGAGCGGGAGAAATAAAATGTTTTGGACTGTTACACAAGCACTAATGAGTGGTCTGTGGACCACCTTTGAAATATTTATACTGACACTTATATTTTCACTGCCACTGGGGCTTATATTTGCATTTGGGCTTTTGAGCAGGTTTAAGCCTGTCAAGGCTGTCATGAATGTATTTGTATGGGTTATCCGCGGCACACCGCTTATGCTTCAGCTTATCATTATATTCTACGGACCGGGTTTGTGGCTTCATCAGGCTATATGGAGTGGTGACGAGACCGGACGTATTACAGCGACGGTTGTAGCGTTTGTCATCAACTATGCATGTTATTTCTCTGTTATATTCAGAGGTGGCATAGAGGGTGTTCCGGCCGGTCAGAGAGAGGCAGGACAGGTGTTAGGCATGACAAAGCAGCAGATTTTCTTTAAAATCACTCTGCTTCAGATGATCAAGCGTGTTGTTCCGCCTATGTCAAATGAGATAATCACTCTTGTAAAGGATACTTCTCTTGCCAGAATTATTGCGGCATACGAGCTTACCTTTGCGGGAGCGGCGTTTATGAAATCTGACGGACTTACATGGCCGCTGTTTTATACAGGTGTATTTTATCTCGTATTTGTCGGAATCCTTACACTTTTATTTAATTATATCGAGAAAAAGCTGGATTATTTCAGGTAGGAGGAAGACATGGCAATTTTAGAGGTTAGAAATATAGAAAAACACTTTGGAAGGACTAATGTGCTTAAGGATGTCAGCTTTTCCATGGAGGAGGGCAATGCTCTTGCGATAATCGGTTCATCAGGCTCAGGAAAGACTACGCTGTTACGGTGCCTTAACTTCCTTGAGAGACCTGACAGTGGCCAGATTATTGTAAATGGTGAGACTCTTTTTGATGCTTCCGAAGCGGGCAAGGATAAAGACGCGGAGCTTCGCAAAAAGAGGCTGCATTTTGGTATGGTGTTTCAGCAGTTTAATCTTTTTCCACAGTACACAGCACTTGAGAATGTCACTCTGGCAGAGCGCCTTCTGGCACAGGAGACACCTGAGTTTAAAAAGGATAAAAAAGCAATCCTTACACGTATTGATGAGCATGGAAAGGAGCTTCTGGACAGAATGGGGCTTGCTGAGAGGATGAACCATTATCCGCATCAGCTCTCAGGTGGACAGCAGCAGCGTGTAGCTATAGCAAGGGCACTGGCACTTAAGCCTGATATACTCTGCTTTGATGAGCCTACATCGGCTCTTGACCCGGAGCTTACCGGAGAGGTGCTTAAGGTCATCCGTTCCCTTGCGCAGCAGAATACCACAATGATTATTGTCACGCATGAGATGGCCTTTGCGCGTGATGTTGCGGATCAGGTGATCTTCATGGACGGTGGTGTGATTGTTGAGCATGGCGACCCACATGAGGTGATTGACCATCCGAAGGAGGAGCGTACCAGGCAGTTCCTCACCAGATATGCGAAAGGCTGATGTGTGAGAAATATATTATACATGTCGAAAAAGTGTGAAATAAGTGTAAATTGAAAAGTAGATATTGATTTTTTTTTAACAAACATATATACTAACAAAAGAAATGGATGTAAATCCATAATTTATAGAAAAGAGGTTTATTCAAATGGCAAATGTTGATTTAACAAAGTATGGCATTACCGGAACAACAGAGATCGTTCACAATCCTTCTTACGAGACATTATTCGAGGAAGAGACAAAAGCCGGCCTTGAGGGTTACGAGGTTGGTAAGGAGACAGAGCTTGGTGCAGTTAACGTTAAGACAGGTATCTACACTGGACGTTCTCCTAAAGATAAATATATCGTTATGGACGAG
>OIAY01000171.1_pt1 | contig 29126 bp, 22 predicted proteins | sample 1580831 | NCBI WGS metagenome assembly OIAY01 (sample SAMEA3882522, study PRJEB24775) | human gut metagenome | biome: human-associated habitat; feature: intestine environment; material: feces | place: Netherlands | collected 2009/2010 | reverse complement strand
TCTACGATAATCTTACGACCGGTGAGACCTGCATCTCCGTGTGGTCCACCTATTACGAAACGTCCTGTAGGATTGATAAAGAACTTTGTCTCAGCATCAATCATATCCTTTGGAAGAATTGGATCAAATACATATTTCTTGATGTCCTCATGGATCTGCTCCTGAGTAACATCCTCGTCGTGCTGTGTTGAAAGTACAACTGCCTCAAGTCTTACCGGCTTTCCTGCCTCATCATACTCTACTGAAACCTGTGTCTTTCCGTCCGGACGAAGGTATGTAAGTGTGCCGTCTTTTCTAACCTTTGTGAGCTGGAATGCAAGCTTGTGAGCGAGTGCGATTGGGTATGGCATATACTCCTCAGTCTCATTTGTAGCATATCCAAACATCATTCCCTGATCTCCGGCTCCGGTGTCGAGGTCGTCTGTAAGGTCGCCCTCTTTTGCCTCGAGTGCCTTGTCAACTCCCATGGCGATATCAGCAGACTGCTTGTCGATTGAAACCATTACTGCACATGAGTTTCCGTCGAGTCCCTTCTTTCCGTCATCATATCCGATCTCAAGTGCTGTTTTTCTGACGATTGCAGGAATATCAAGCTGTGCCTTTGTGGTAATCTCTCCTGTTACAAGGATGAAGCCTGTACAGCTTGCTGTCTCACATGCGACACGGCTCATCGGGTCCTGCTGTATGCATGCATCAAGGATGGCATCTGATACTGCATCGCAGAGCTTATCCGGATGTCCCTCAGTTACTGATTCTGATGTAAATAATAATTTTTCCATTAATTATCTGTTGCTCCTTTCATACTGTGTTACCAATATTTTTCCAATAAAAAACCACTTACTGCAAATAAGTGGATTAAAATTAAGATAATAAAAATCCTCTTATTGTTCGATTACTCGCTCAGGTTGGCACCTTCCTGTTTTCTAACGGGGTTGCCGTGACTTCATAGATCCTTTGTATCTCCATCACTCTGAATAAGAGAAGTTACAATATAGAATTTTTCAAATCTCTGTCAGCTATATTACTACCACATGATATATATGTCAAGTATCATTTTCGATACAGATTTATCAATAATCCATTTTCGATACCCTATTCATTATTTATAAGCTATTTTATGCAATTATTCTTTCTTCCTTTATTGACTTTCATAATTTTTGTAATTATACTTAAATTTGTATTTATAGTACTAAACACACAATATCAAAATAAATTTTTGGAGTAACTCATGATTAAAATCAGCATAAAAGATGCGCAGATTGGTATGGTGGCAGCAGAACCGATAAAGACCCCTCTGGGGCAGATACTTGCACTGCCCGGCACACCACTCACCCGTCAGCTCATCAACAAAATGAAGCTATATAAGGTAGGCAGCATCTCAATTCAAAACCCATCCTATGCAGCAGCACCGCAAGCCGGCGAAAATACAGCAAAGCGAGACAAGGTAAAACCTGTACCCAAAACCCGCGCACATGAGATGGTGACCAACATCCAGCGTGTTCAGGCCTCAGAAGAGTTCCTAGGCTTCCAGCTCAAATACCTCACATGCATAAATCAAATCAAGGATACCTTTGGCAAAATCTGTGCCGGTGAAAAATCCTTTGATGAGGCTGCGCTTCTTACTGCTGTCATTGACCTTTCCTCATCGTGCGGCACTACAATCGAGACCTTTGACATGCTCTACAACATGCGCACCATTGCAGACCCGTTGTACTCACACTGTCTGAATGTAGGGCTTATTACAAGGATGATCGGACGATGGCTTCATATGGAAAAGACAGATGTGAATACGCTTACTATCGCAGGAGTACTTCACGATATCGGTAAATGCAAGATTCCCGATGATGTGCTAAACAAGCCTGACAAGCTCACAGATGAAGAATTTGCGCTCATAAAAAAGCACCCACAGTTTGGTTTTGATTTGATTAGGGATCTGCAGATTGACTCCAGAATAAAGCGCACAGCCCTCATGCATCATGAGCGCTGTGATGGCTCTGGCTATCCTTCGCAGCTTGACAGCTCACTGATTGACGACTTTGCCATGATAACAGCCATCGCCGATGTATATGATGCCATGACTGCTGCCAGACGCTATCGCGCGCCACTTTGTCCGTTCGCTGTCATATCAAGCTTTGAGAGTGAAGGTTTTACAAAGTACAATACAAAGTTCCTGCTTTTGTTTTTGAAAAAGCTTGCTACCACATACCAGAGCAACCGTGTAATGCTCAACGATAGCCGGTTCTGTAATATTGTGATGCTCAACCCACATGAACTGTCACGCCCTATTGTACGTTTTGATGACGGCAGTATACTTGATTTGTCCACAAACCGCGAGTTTTTCATCAAATCTGTGATGTAAGCCGATTTATAATCAAAAGGGTTACGGAGTAGTTACTCAAAAAATTATAAAATAACCAAAAATAAGAACCGTGCATCTACAGTAAGATGCTGCCGGTTCTTATTTTATATATTGCATTTATATTGTGTTTACATTTCATGCTTTACGTATATATCTATTACGATACCTTGAGTATGAACTTCTGAAGTTCCTTCTCATCCTCTACCCTGGCAATCTTTGCACCAATCTTTGTAAGCTTCTCCTCGAGTGCCTCATAGCCTCTCTGGATATAGTAGATATCATCAACCACTGTGATGCCCTCTGCTGCAAGACCTGCTATAACCAGTGCAGCTCCTGCTCTTAGGTCAGGTGCATTCACTCTGGCACCTGTGTATCTTTTCACGCCGCTGATGATTGCTATATTGCTCTCTACCTTTATATCAGCTCCCATTCTGGTGAGCTCGTCAACATACTTGAAACGATTCTCAAATATGCTCTCTGTCACTGTACTGGTGCCCTCAGCGATACCCAAAAGCACTGCCATCTGTGGCTGCATATCTGTCGGGAAGCCCGGATATGGAAGTGTGGTGACCTGTGTATGCTTTAAATGTCCGTCTGATATTACTCTGACTGAGTCATCAAACTCCTCTACCTGGCAGCCTACCTCCAACAGCTTTGCTGTGGTGGCCTCAAGATGCTTTGGAATGACATTCTTTACCAGCACGTTGCCTCCTGCTGCCGCAACTGCAAACATGAATGTACCGGCCTCAATCTGATCCGGAATGACAGAATACTCTGTAGCATGTAATTTCTCCACACCTACAATTCTGATGACATCGGTTCCTGCGCCCCTGATATTTGCTCCCATGCTGTTTAAGAAGTTTGCCACGTCAACGACATGAGGCTCCTTAGCCGCATTCTCGATAACAGTCTTGCCATCTGCCATGGCTGCAGCCATCATAATATTGATTGTGGCACCTACAGAAACCTTATCCATATATATGTGTGTGCCCTTAAGCTCCTTTGCCCTGGCGATGACAAGGCCATGAGCTATGTCTATGTCTGCTCCCATGGAGCGGAAGCCCTTCATATGAAGGTCAATCGGCCTGCTTCCGATATCACAGCCTCCCGGAAGCGCAACCTCTGCATGCTTGTATTTTCCAAGTAATGCACCAATCAAATAATATGATGCCCTGATTCGTCTGATGAATTCATTATCGACATTTACGCCTCTGATAAATGAACCGTTTATCTTTACCTTGTGTATATCCACGCGCTCCACATGTGCGCCGATTTCTTCGATTGCCTGAAGTAAGACATTGATATCCCTTACATTTGGCAAATTATCTATTGTTACAGTCTCGTCTGTCATTATGGCAGCGGCCAAAATAGCAAGTGCAGCATTTTTGGCTCCACCAATTTCAACTTCACCGTATAAAGGATTTCCACCTTTGATTACGTACTGTTCCATATTCCACCTCTATGAATTCAGGAGTATACTTCCTCCTAATATACTATTCTCAATTTACACTATTGTTATACATCCAACTACAAATTTCATTTATGACGACGTATTTAAGCCGCCATTTGTGCCGGTGCTGCTTTTAATAAATGACGCAGCAGCTACTATTATCTAATCATATCACGATAAATAAGCACTATAATTCAAGTGCCTCCACCAGCTTCTCTACTGTCTGCTCCACATCAAGCCCCTCCTCGGAAACCTCGATGTCTGCATACTGCTCATACAATTTTGAGCGCTCTTCAAAAAGGGTCTCTAAAGTCTGCCCTTTCTTTAATACTACACCTCTACCCTTTATGTCTGCAAGTCGTTTTTCCAAAATAGCATAAGAAACCTTGAGATACACAACTCTGCCTATCTCCTTAAGATGCTCCATGGCTTCTTTTCCGTATACCACCGAACCGCCTGTAGCTATAATGGCCCTATCAGCCCTGATAGAGGCATTGACACGGTTCTCTACCTCTATAAAACCGTCCGTGCCCTTTTCCTCAATTATCTCACGCAGAAGCTTTCCCTCCTGCTCCTGTATCAGTAAATCCGCATCCAGGAAGCTGTATCCCAACACCTTTGCAAGTATTACGCCTATGGTACTCTTTCCAACTCCCGGCATGCCTATAAGTACGATATTAGTTCTCTGTTCCATCTACTGCCTCAGTATTCTCTGTATCTGTACTATTGGTGCTTTCTGACTGCTGTGTGCTCTCTGTAGCGCTTGTGTCTGCTGCCTTTTTGTCCTTCTTGGTAGTAGTAAAATAATTGTGAATCTTGATCTTGTCAAGTTGCTTCTGCTTTACAGACCATTTTTCATCGTCCTGCCATCCTGAAAGGATGCCATTGTAATATTTGTCCTCTTTATTGCCCTTTACAGTCTTCCTGTTTGACTCTGTTGCTTTCTCATCGGTCTTTTTGTCGAGCCTTACGATATAGTAAGTGCTGTCTGTGGTGATGAGGTCTGAGGTCTGTCCCTCCTCAAGGGAATTGAGTGCATCTACAACGCTCTGATCAAGATTGTTTGTAGTGTATACACTGTCCTTTGTCTTGCTGTCCGATGACTCTGAGCTCTCTGTAGACTCTGTGTCATCTGATTTCTTATCTGAATCATCTGTCTTCTCCGCATCCGGATCAACGTATGTGGCGTATGTGCCTGTTGTGGCTGTAGTGCCTGCTGCCTTGGCTGCATCCTCTAAGGATGATCCTCCTGCAAGCGCCTCTACCACTGCATCTGCCTGTGCCTTTATCTGTGCTGACTGCTCATCTGTATATGTCTGATACTGGTAATTAGAGTCATATGCACCCTTGTAATCAAGCTTCACAATGGTGTATGCAGCCATATTGGCTTCCTCATCCGTCACGCTTGAATCAGCATTTTTGATGATTGCAGCATACATCTTACTCTTTATGAGGCGAAGCTCTAAATATTCCTCGACAATCTCCTCTGTAGCACTCATCTCGTCTATCACATCATCGGAATTTGCCTTCATAAACTTCTCTGCGGCTTTTTTGATTTCCTTTTTCTCATCATCAGAAACCTCTACATCGTAATCTGACTGATGCGCCTTTAATGTGTAAAGCTCATGAGCCTCCTCGATAGCATTTTTCTTCCATGTTTCAAGCACAGTATTATTGCCTGATACTGTCTTGTCCCAGTAGCCCTCGCCCATGTACTGTATATACATGTCATCATAACCGGCCTCCTGGTACCTTATCATAAAATTAACAAGCCCAAGCTTGATATCCTCTTTATCTAATGTCGCAACTGTTGCGGTCTTATTTATTGCACATCCTGTAAAAGCTGTAACTGAGAGTGTTGCAGCTAATAACATAGCTATTACTTTTTTCGCTTTCATTGTATCTATCCTCTTTAAAATTGGTATAGTATCGCTCGTATATTATAGAGCTTTTCGGGCCTGCTGGCAAGCATTTTCTAAACTTTGTAAATTATCGTCAATTTCGCGTAAAGCATGTGGTGTTTCCTATGCTATATGCTACATGATTCCAAAATTCGGGTAACTATTCAGCCGTAATCAGTTCCTTACGCATTTGCGAAATCAGTTCCTCCACCACATCAAGCACATCCCGCTTCTTTGCCACGCTGCCATTTTTTAAATCAAATGTGAAATATGGGTTTTCTGCCATATTAAATTTGAGTGAGGATTTATACCGGGCAATAAGCTCCGGTATCTTCTCCGGATTTATCCTTGCCCGTTCAAACATAGTAAGCTTTATCAGTGAGCCGGTCTGCTTTATCTCAGTGATATATACGGCATGTGCCAACGCCTTAAGCCTTGCCACGCGAAGCAGGCTGAGCACTGATTTTGGTGGTTCACCAAACCTGTCTATGAGCTCCTCGAGCATCTCATCCTTCTCTTCCTCTGTCTCTATTCCTGCAATACGCTTGTATATATCCAGCTTCTGGAATTCGTTTGCAATATAACCTGCCGGAATATAAGCATCGGTCACAATATCCACGGTCGTGTCAAATTTATCACTGATATCCTCGATGCCCTTTGCCTCTTTTACAGCCTCGCTCAACATCTTGCAGTACAAATCATAGCCCACTGCCTCCATATGGCCGCTCTGCTCCGCGCCGAGCAGATTGCCCGCACCGCGGATTTCAAGGTCTCTCATGGCAATCTTAAAGCCGCTGCCAAGGTCTGAGTACTCCTTTATCGCTGCAAGACGCTTTTCTGCCACCTCTTTTAGCATCTTGTTGCGCCTGTACATGAGAAATGCATACGCAGTACGGTTAGACCTGCCGACTCGTCCGCGGAGCTGATAAAGCTGTGAAAGCCCCATGTTGTCCGCATCGTGGATAATCATTGTATTGACGTTTGAGATGTCAAGTCCGGTCTCTATAATGGTCGTGGATACAAGCACATCTATTTCACCATTGATGAAACGGTACATGATGCGCTCAAGCTCCGTCTCCTTCATCTGTCCGTGCGCAAATGCAACAGTCGCATCCGGCACCAGCTCCTGCAGCTTTGCTGTTATGTCTGCTATGTCGCGCACCTTATTGTACACATAGTACACCTGTCCGTTTCTGGCAAGCTCCCTGTTTATCGCCTCTCTGACAAGCTCATCATTGTACTCCATGACATATGTCTGAATCGGTACACGGTCCATCGGCGGCTCCTCAAGCACGCTCATATCCCTTATGCCGATTAAACTCATGTGGAGTGTCCTCGGAATCGGTGTAGCGGTCAGTGTGAGCACATCGACATTGACCTTCATCTGCTTAATCTTCTCCTTGTGAGTCACTCCGAAGCGCTGCTCCTCATCGATTACCAAAAGCCCCAGATCCTTAAACTGCACATCCTTTGAGAGTATGCGGTGTGTTCCGATAATGATATCGACCTCACCCTTTTTAAGCTTCTCTATCGTCTTTTTCTGCTCCGCTGCGCTTCTGAAACGGCACATCAAATCCACATTCACCGGAAAATCCTTCATCCTCTGCGAAAACGTATCATAAATCTGCTGCGCAAGAATGGTTGTCGGGGCAAGATATGCCACCTGCTTGCTGTCCTGCACCGCCTTGAAGGCCGCACGGATTGCAACCTCCGTCTTGCCGTAGCCCACATCACCGCAAATCAGTCTGTCCATTATTTTATGGCTCTGCATATCAGTCTTTGTGGCTTCAATTGCAAGAATCTGATCCTCAGTCTCATCAAAAGGGAAAAGCTCCTCAAACTCTCTCTGCCATACCGTATCCTCGCCGAAGGCATATCCGTTTTGCTGCTCACGCTGTGCGTACAGCTTCACCAGGTCTCCCGCAATCTGCTTTACCGCACCTCTGACTCTATTCTTTGTTCTGGTCCATTCCTGACCTCCAAGCTTGTTGAGCCTTGGTTTTCTGGCATCCTTTCCGGCATATTTTTGTATCATGTCAAGCTGGGTAGCGAGGATATAGAGATTGGAGCCACCCTGATACTCTATCTTGATGTAGTCCTTTACCTTTTTGTCCACCTCAAGCTTTTCAATGCCGCGGTAAATACCAAGTCCGTGGTTTTCATGCACTACATAGTCCCCCACCGACAAATCGGTAAAGCTCTGTATTTTTTCACCCTCATAGGTGCGGTGACGCTTCTTTTTCTTCTGCTGCGCCCCAAAAATATCTGACTCCGTAATCACGGCAAACTTTAGGATAGGATACTCAAAGCCTCTTCTCACCTTGCCGTAGCAGACCATAATCTGCCCCTCAAAAAGCTCATGGTCGTAGTTTTCAGTGTAAAAGCATGTGATTCCCTGGTCTGTGATATCCTCTGAAAGCCTCTTTGCCCTTGTCCTTGAACCGGATAAAAGAATGACTCTGTAGCCGTTTTTCTTATAGCGCTTTAAGTCCTTTATCAAAAGCTCAAAGCTGTTATTGTATGGGCTGACACTCTGACAGTGAATACCATAGCTTCCCAGCTGGTGCAGTCCGTTTGCTTTATTATCAAGCGCAGCGAGTGCGATGCACGAATACTTCCCAAGCTTTGCCACTATCTCCTTCTCTGTAAAAAGACCGTTCATCTGCCCCGGAAGTATATATCCCATCGCAAGTCTCTGCTTCATGCTCTCTGAAAACTCGGTCTCTGTAAGCTTTCCCTGCTCTACGCACCTGGTCAGCTCATCGAAAAATATAAGGCTGTCCGATGGATTAAAATAATCCAAAAGCCCGACTCTCTCGTCAAAAAAGTACGACAAAAAAGCATCCATGCCCGCATACATGGACAGCTCTCCCCATTCCTCGGTAAGCTCGTCTGCCATCACAGTCACTCTGTGTGCTTCCTCTGTCTTCATCTGCTTTCTAAGCTTGTCAGATACACGCTTTGCCTCTGCCTTAAGCTTTTCAATTCCCCCGGCCTTTTCCTCATCGCTAAGTACAAGCTCTGCCGCCGGATATATGCTCACCCGGTCAATATTTTCAATGGATTTTTGGCTCTCGCAGTCAAAATATCTGATGGTGTCTATCTCGTCTCCCCACAGCTCGATTCGGATAGGATTCTCCTCCGTCAACGGAAAAACATCAAGAATACCGCCCCTGACAGAAAACTGTCCCATCGTCTGGACCTGATACTCTTTTTCATAGCCCATTCTGATAAGAGCAGCCTGAATTTCCTTCAAATCCAAAAGCTGTCCCTGCTCAAGTGTAAGCACGTTTTCCCACATCTTTTCTATCGGCGCCATCGTATTCATCAGCGCATCAAAGGTGGTCACAAGTGTCACTCTCTCCTGCTCACGGATAGCCTTCAAAGCCCTGATGCGCTCCGCTGTCAGGAGATTGCCCCTGATATCCGACTGGTAAAAAAGCACATCCTTTGATGGATAATACACCACCTCTTTGTCAAAAAAACTGTACTCATCGTACAGTTCCTTCGCCTTCTGCTCTCCAAAGGTCACAATAAGCTTGTTTTTCCTGTGACCTCCAAAGGCATATATCATCTGTGATTTTTGCGCATCTATACATCCCGTGACAGATATAAGTCCGGACGATTTTTCTGCCGTTTTTGTCATCTCCTCAAAGCCCGCAAGGGAAAGGAGTGGCTCTGTAAATGCTTTCACTTTCAATTCTCCATTTCTGTCTGTTCAAAATCACCTTGTCGATTTCCAGCTAGTTATATATGTTCATAGCCTTATCCGTCTCGCCCTGCATCATAAGAACTGCTGCATCCATCGCATGACCTATAGCTTCCTCTACCTTTGCCCTGTCCTCAGAACTGAAACGCCCGAGCACATGGTCAGCAAGATCCCAGCCCTGCGGCTTCTCTCCAACACCGACCTTGATACGGCTGAAGCCCTGTGTGCCGGTCATTGCAATGATGCTCTTAATCCCGTTGTGACCGCCGGCGCTGCCCTTTTTGCGGATACGGATACGCCCCGGCTCAAGCGAAATATCATCAAAAATAACAATCATTTCCTCATCCGGATCAAGCTTATAAAAATTCATCACCTCAGCAACAGACTCGCCGCTTAAGTTCATGTATGTCTGCGGCTTCACAAGCAGCACCTTCATGCCCTCAATCACTCCGCTTCCACAGAGCGCCTTGTGCTTTTTGTCTGTCACACTTATATTATATTTATCCGCAAGCGCATCTATCACATCAAATCCGATATTGTGTCTTGTGTGCTCATATTTTTTATCAGGATTTCCAAGTCCTACTATAACGTACATCGTTTATCCTTTCTCTTTCTCATATCATTTACAATTCAAAATAAAACAAATACTGCTGGATAATTCCCGCCACACCCTTGTAGCGTTCAAAATCAAAGCCGTCACTATAATATTTGTCCAAAAGCTGCTTTACATGCGTATCTATCGGAAACGCATCCACATGATGTAAACCAAAAAGACATATGCAGTTCGCCACCTTTTTGCCAATTCCTTTGCGAGTAAGCAGGCTTTCCATCGCCTCATCATAGCTCATTTTGCGCAGATTATCAAGCCAGTCAGGATTATTAGCGCCATACCCATATATTTCCTTCAGATACGGTGCCCTATAGCCAAAGCCCATGCTCCTGTCATCAAATACCTCATCCGGTACCTCAAGAGGCTTGGGAAATGTATACAGTTCTCCCCCCTCTGCACTGCCGTCTATTTTATGTCCGCACCGCCTGCAAAGTAAATCCACACTGTTTGTGATTCGCTTAATGTTATTATTCTGGGAAATCATAAAAGTAACAATCATCTCCCACAAATCCTGCCTTAAAATGCGCACACCACTGCCATATGCATATGCCTCCTTCAGATGCGCGTCATCTCCGTCTGCTATCAGCTTTGCAATCCCCGCATAATCCGTATCCATATCCAGATAGCTTTTCCATATATTGTTCCAGTCTGCCTCATCACAGTCCAACTCAAACTCATTCCCATCCTGCTTAATCCGAAGCGCCCTGTCAAATGCCACTACCGTGTATTCATTTTCTCCTGTATTCTTCCATCTAAAGCACTGACCACTGTCAGCAATCTGTTTTAAATCCAGATTATCTATTTTCGTCTTGTACATATCTGTTTGTCTATCCTCTTTTATTGTAGCTATACTCTAAAAAGCCGGTCTTTCTGTGGCTTATTGTACCACGGATAGACCGGTTTGTGTGAAATATATTTGGATTATTATACCAGCTCAGGTATTTTATATCCTGCTTTGCTCATCGCTTTTTCAAATTCATCAAACTTCTCCAACATCATATTTTTTCCAATATTTCCTGATTCATCAAATCATACGAATCCCAATATTTTTTTTTCACCTTAATGCCAGTATAAGAGAATAACTTTTGTATCATTTTCATTATTTTTTCTGCCGAAAAACCAGTCCTTTCTTCTATCACTTTTTCCGTAACTGAAACAATATCATGAGCTGCGGTATTTCTAATTTTTTCTTCAACAAGACGCAGATTAGATATCAGTTCATTTAATTGTATGTCTGTTGAAAAATGCTCTATCAATGCTTTTATATGAACTGAATAAACATCTCCCAACTTGAAGCTTCCTGAAAAAGCTGTATTAAGCACATTCTCGACCTCTGTATTCATCAGCTTATCACCTGACCAGCGGCGCTGGTTTGAACCATCTTTTTTCTTAATGTTATTGCAGTAATCATTCACATCTATTTTGCACTGTACCTTTAACACCAGTTCAAATAGATCTACAAGTATCGGCGTAATTGCACGAATAAAATCCACATATTCTCCCTTTTTCAGCTTTATCATCATGCAAAGGGCATATTCGAATAACATACGTTCTGAGGAAGATTTAACAGGAATACAGTCAAAATCTATTTTCTTAGCCATTTTATCAACCGCTGACATATCGAGCAACAGTCTCTTTTCGGCAAGTTCCAGATAAATTTTATAATTTTGTGTATCATCTGTCTTCATGGTATTAGCTACCGTCAGCGCAGCTCGATAATCATATGACATAATATGCTTTTTTATCACTTCTTCTTTCTTTAGCTTCTGAAGACTCGGACAGGTTATTTCACTACACCTGTTATGTGCATCCGGCTGATTATCCTCATCCAACTCCCACAAAGTAACAACATCGTAATCCTTATGATGATGCTCATTTATTCTTTTTTCTGGTGTAGAAACCTGTATCAGTTTTGCCGGATATTCCTCCATGGTCTGCAATACTAGAAGACCACTTTTCATTGCAGGAGTACCTGATGACACATTCAAAAACAATTCATCTGATTCATCCATTGTCTGATAAATATCGCGGATACATTTCTGAAAATCTTCATAATAGAAATCAAATTCATGAACCTTTGTAAGTTCATTTTTCTCTATGATTTCGTAGCTCATAGTACGTTTCTGCAAATCGCAAAGCTTGTCCAGACAATATCTGTATCTATCATCTTTTTCTTGATTTTCAAGCATTTCTTTTGACATATACATTATGACTTTATCCGGTTTGTAATGTCTGCAAATATGTAAAATAGCTCCATCATAGCAATTTGTTGAAGATATTGGATCTGTTCCTCCGACCGGAGTAAATAAAATTTTCCTGTTCATAAAATAATAACCTCTTCATCTGTGATTGTGTTACTGATTCCAAATAAATTAACCTCTCCACTACCTCGAATCTTGTACACCCTTACACTGTCTATCTCCTTGTCAATCATAGCAGGAATTTCATCTATAAGCTTACGATACAGACTTTCTGTAATCATAGCTTCGAATGCTGACTTTTGCACGCGAAATCCGTAGCCGTTTAATTTTTTTGAAAATGCCAATCGTTTCTTATTATCAACAATATCATAAATAATCAGAACATACAATTTTTTAACGCTTTGTGTTTCTTCCGTATTCCAGAAATAGTTTTCCATAGGCAGCTCCTAACGTATCATCACAGGTGTGTATTGAGTTGGATCATGTTCTTCAATTGCGCGAACAAACTGATTTATCTGTAAATCCATTGCTCTTCGAAAGCTGACACTATAATCTACATATGTTAAATATCTGCTTTCTGTCCTGAATTTTGTTTCAAGCTTCTGCACATATTTTTTGAATGCATCCTTCGCTAGAAAAACGCTAGGCTGGTCTGTTCCATAATAAAAATCTTCTCTACGAAGTTCATGTCCATTCAGCATGCTTAAAGCTGTTGAATCAATCAGCACTGCTCGCCACTCTTCCATCAAATCACTTGCCAGTGTCGGATGTTTCTCTCTGTCACTATGCATTATTCCAAAATATGGATTTAACCCTTTTGCCTCAAGCTTTCCATATAGCTCATTCAAAATAATGGAGTATCCCAGACTTATCAATGAATTAAATGGGTCACGAGGCGGTCTCCTATTTCTTCCTGTAAATGCAAACTCCGGATCTATAAGCCGTCCTAATTCGCGAAAATATATTTTTGCCGCCGTTCCTTCATATCCCATAACCTGCTCTATCCCCTGTGCTGCTTCCAACTTTTTATACATATTCTGCATTTCAATAACCGCACGCTGAATATCACTCTCTTGGTTTCTTGCATAGCGGCGTAAAACAACTATCTGATTGCGGATTTTTGCATTAATAATACGTTTTGAAAAACCCACTCTAAACTGTGCATCCTCGGTCAGTCTTGCCTGTACACGCTGTCTTTGAACATTCACATGATTCGTGGAAATTAATCTTCCAAAATATGCTCCATTTGTAGAATAAAAAATAATGTTTACACCACGCTTCAAACATTCTGTCATACACTGGGTAGTAATCTGTACTTTTCCGAACACTTCAATCACTTCCAAGGTTTCAGCCGGAATACTCTTTACCATGCCATCTTTATATTTTACCTGAAAGCGATTTTCTGTAATTCCGATTGTAGCTCCCTGCTCACATACATATAAGTAGCTCATATTTTATGATTCCCTCTCTATGATATTTTTGTTTCTTTATGCTGTCCCCTATTGGAGTTCTTTATATTTCAATTTATCCATATTTTTGCTCCAATAAATCAAATATTCGTTTCCGTCCCCTATTGGGGTTCTTTATATTTCAATCAGACCAATGCCGACAGGATAAGAAATATGTCGGAATTTCCGTCCCCTATTGGGGTTCCTTATATTTCAATTAAGAAAGATGAGTTAATTGAAGCAATCTTAAAAGCAGTTTCCGTCCCCTATTGGGGTTCTTTATATTTCAATTTGAAACTCCGTACACGGACAAGACAAGAGTGAAGTTTCCGTCCCCTATTGGGGTTCTTTATATTTCAATTGAAGGTGAGGAATTAGAGCTTATCGATAGCTACAGTTTCCGTCCCCTATTGGGGTTCTTTATATTTCAATGTTTCAAAATCTCAGCAATTACAGACAAGACAGTTGTTGTTTCCGTCCCCTATTGGGGTCTTTATATTTCAATAAGCAACGAAAAGCCGAACTGCAGCAGTCTTGAGTTTCCGTCCCCTACTGGGGTTCTTTATATTTCAATTGTGTTAGTAGCTTAGTTGGTTAAATCGTCAGATTGTGTTTCCGTCCCCTACTGGAGTTCTTTATATTTCAATTAAACCGAAGCCGAAGCAAAACTGAAAGAATTGAGAGTTTCCGTCCCCTACTGGGGTTCTTTATATTTCAATTCAAAATGAGAAAACCAAGTGTAACAAGAACGTTTCCGTCCCCTATTGGGGTTCTTTATATTTCAATCAAACTATGAGGAAACCAATGGTTGCACGTACAATGTTTCCGTCCCCTACTGGGGTTCTTTATATTTCAATACGCACAACTTATTACAGACCCTAATACGCAAAGGTTTCCGTCCCCTACTGGGGTTCTTTATATTTCAATCAGACCAATGCCGACAGGATAAGAAATATGTCGGAATTTTCGTCCCCTATTGGGGTTCTTTATATTTCAATAGAAATCGAGAAAGTAGCAGAAAAGTTCAACAACGAGTTTCCGTCCCCTATTGGGGTTCTTTATATTTCAATTATCCTCCGCAGCCCTTATAATTACTGGGCTGCAAAGCCGGATTGCGGTGCAAAACCAAATCCGGCTTTTACCATCTGAAAAACTAATATCAAATACCGCCGAATGCCAGTGTTTTAAGGCATCGGCGCAAAAATCGTGAAATCTTTTATTATTCTTCATATGATATCTGTCCTATGCCCATATCATACAGCTCACCCTGATACATTGTGCACTTACATACATGCGGAGCTGTCCCGAGTCCAATATCTCTCTGATGCTTGTGAACCGTATACTGGCGGCCTAATGTATTCTGAAATACACTGTCCACAATACGCACTGCATCCTGCCCAAACAATGCGTACAATACTGTCTTAGATAGAAAGCCACAGCCTCCACCCAAAAATACTGCCTTTTCATCTTTAACCGGTCTATGGAATCGCTCATAAAAGTAAGTGTTACACACCTGCTGAAACACCTGTGCAGCTTCTAATATATCTTCCATATCATAATCACATAATGTGGTATCAATAGAGATATCAAAGCAGATTTCAGTGCCGGGTATCAGTGTTTCACGTAACAGTGGCAAAGGCTTCTTCTTTCCATCCAGTGTATAGTCAATCTTCTGGCTGAGTGTAAGCTGTTCCGTTGAAATCGGTGCACTGTCACCCACACGAAGTCCTGACAGACAGTCATTTACTGCATTCTGTGTTTTCTTTTCGTCTCTGCCAAGCGTATACATAATCTGCTGTTCCAGCTTTGATGTTTCCCTTGCCAGACAGATTTTTCTGCTCGCTTTATTTTGTGAGCTCATTTTAATTTCCCGGCAGATTTCTCTGAAAGCATCAGGATTCTTCTGTATTTCCCAGACAAGCAGAATTGTGCGTATCATTCCTTTAATACTGCTTCCCGGTACATATGGCATTCCATATGCATCCTTCACAAAAGCATCAATTTCTTTTGGACGTGAGGCGGGGTTTACAAACGCTTCCCCTGCATCCATCTCGTATTTTTTCCACTTTTCATAATCCTCACCACGCAGCTTCTTCTGCGCAAGCCAGGTGGATAACGGCATCTGTCCGTTTCTGCTGTCCATCAGAAATGACGTAAACTCATTTGTCCATCCGCGCCTGCTCAAATCCTCAAACATCTTATCTACATCCGGGATAATAACGCGGTGATTCCACGGCATATATATGTACTCTTTTTTCCCTATTTTCTCGCCTGAACCTATAAAAATTGGAGACAGCACACGAATTTTTACTTTATAATGTTTTAAAAACTGTTGCATACCTACACCCCCAAAAACAAAGCCTTTGCATAACGATATACTGCATGATTTCCACCATCAGACACATCATAAATATCGCCCAGAAAGCGGTTTGTAAAGCAAGAACCTGGGGCAAATACATACAAATCCTTCTTTTTGTGCCATTCAGGTGCATAATCACCAGAAGCCACAAAGCCTGATCTTTTTTCCAGCAGATATGACGCTCCGTCCATCGCTGCTTCCATCTCTTCTTCCGCCGGAAGAGCTGTAGAGATAAGTATATTTCTCGACGATTTTTCACATAGTCTTTTCTCAAGTTCCGGTGATGGTTTTCCTTTTCTGAACTGAAATTTGCCCATGCCACTGTTTTTCTTTCCACCAATTCCGGTGTAGGAAAGTGATTCCAGAAGCTCTTCCGCCAGATAAAGTTCTTCATCTGATTGGAAAGCTATAATCACATACAGCCCACATCCCGGTGCGTAATAAAAGGTGCCTACCCTGTACGGTAGCGTGTCCTCGTCTTTTCGTACATGAGCCATTGTCTGTTGCTGCATTTGACCGAAGCCTCTCATCGGATCCGATTCAAGATTCATGTTTCCTGTCAGAAATTCATCTATTTTCTCCACCGGAAGATATTTTAGCTTTTTATATGCTTTTTTCTGTTTTGACTCTCCCTGACGGTCTGTCTGTACATAAATCATTGGCTTGGGAATCAGATACTGCTTATCAATGTAAGGCAGTGCATCTGACAGAAGGAGATTGCCTGCCTTTACAGCTTCATAGAAATTCTGTGCCTTTCCAAGCTTTAGTGCTTCTATATACATTGCTGAGAAAAGCTGGTCCGCATGAAAAATATAAGCTCCATCATCCAATGCTCCTGTACCAAAATGCACGCCTGTCTGAAATTCAAGTTTATAGATAGTATATTCCATACGATTATCCTTCCAATATTGCACGACATTTTTCCATTAATGCATCATCCACATCTCCAATAACAGGCTCTGCATCCAAATCCAAAAACTTAACTCGTCCATATCCTCTGGAGCCACTGCCGCCTAGATAATCATATTCCAGAAGTTTAAAGCCTTCTTTCAGAATGCGGAAATCCTGTAGCAGAGTTTCCTCATCTGTTTTATCTGTATATTCATATATTAGCTGCATTGGAAACTGTGCTCCACGCACTACTCTCTCTATCTGTCTCGGATTTGCCACCGCTGTCATTCTTGAAATAGAGTTTTCAAATTTTACCTCTGTTGCTCCGGTAAGTCCTGCCCTCTTTAATTCATCAAGATTATCTAAAAACATATCTGTGAATAATACACGGCTTTCTTTCTTTGACTTTGCACTTCCAAAAAGGTTTGTCAGGCATTCCGCGTCATCATCTGCAGTTTTTGCAATTGCTGTGTTATACTGTTTTGCAAGCAGTGCTCTCATTTTTCCCTTTAAACTGCTTCCCGGAATCATTGGCTGATTTGTTCTTGTATCCATTATTACCGGAGAATCCACTGCTCCGATTGCTGAGAAGGCACTTGAGCCGCCAATGTGAAGTCCTGTTACTATTTCTATGGTTCCGCTGATTTCAATTTTTGCAAACATATTTTTTACCCCTCCTATTCATCATGTCCACCGTAAAATTTACGGTATGCAACCAAAGCCTCCATATATCTGCTGAACAGAATATACTGTGCTCTGCTGTTTCCTACCTCTTTTAAATGCTCCAAAAGCTGTGCTTTTTCCACAAGCACCTTTACCTTTGGCTCGCGTCCTGCCTCATACACAAAACGGATTTTTAAATAATTGATTCTTCCAACAATTTCTGCTGACAGCTTTTCTGACTGGCTCACTATCACATCGTTGTAAATTGCTGCGGTCATTGCAAGCAGATTCCTGATTTTTGATGTGGTAACAGGTGGAACCGGTTTACCGCTCTTGTTCTTAATGGAACAGATTTCCTGAATAGCTCTCTCCGCTGTTTCTACATAGTTTTCCTCTGTTAGCTTCATATTTACACATCCTCCTCTTTTCGATTCAAATATACATACAAATAAATTGCTGTAAGTAGCTCTTTTCTGTCTTCTGGATTCTGACTCCACAAATACATTTTTTCTGAAAATCTGCTGTAAGCCTCCTGTACTTCCGGAAGGCTGTCGCGGTCAGGCTCCATGCGTGATAACAGATAAACATATCTTGCAATATTAATTCGTTCACCATAGGATCTCAGAAGCTCTGTAAGATGATACAGAAATGCCATTCCACGCTCGTCATTTTTCTCAAAATAGTCTTTCAATGCATTAAACTTCTCACCGGCAACTTTTTCCAAAAATTCACGCCACGGATATGTATGCTCTTCATTCCATATGGTGATTGCATTCTTGTCATCGCATTCCTTTGAGCAGTCCTCTAAAAACTGTGTCTCCTGTGCCATCACATGAATTGGATATGAATCCGGATATACTCCGATTCCACCTGATATTGTAAGTGTTCCCTGTGTGAATCTATCCAGTGCTTTTCTCAAATCCATGAATACCGCAATCACTTCATTCCAGGCTCCCGCTAAAAATACATCATCTCCACCTGAATATACAATCACTACATTTCGAGGCCCACTCTCCGCAAAGACACTTTCTGTTCCCTGTGCGAGAATTTTATTGATATATCCCTTAAAGAATAATGACAACTGTCTCGACAATGCTGCCGTTCGTGACATTGTGACATAGCTTTCATCTTTATCTCTCTTAAATCCATATACAAAAGAGGTTCCCAGATTATCCACATCGGCCCTGAGTACCGCAATTCTCTTAATTCCTTTTGATTTGTCTGCTAATTCTCCAAAAGTAGTTGCATCCTTTGCCACATAATCGCCAACCCACAGCTTTGTTGTCACAAGCTTTCCTGTATAAAAATCATTCTTTGTGTAACAGCGCACGTAGCTGTCTTTCTGCATGGTTTCTTTTATGTTCTTTTCTGTCTGTACTGTCAGATAACGATTTCCCGGAAGCGGAAGTGCGTACTCCTGTGGCTCACACAATACAACAAAATATTCTCCATGAAGCATATTTCTTCCCATATTCTCCAGTGCTTCACAGATCGGACAACGTCCGTCCTCATTTACCTTCGCCACTCTGCGGCAGACATTGCATTCTCTTTCTCCATCATGCTTTTTGATATTCAGATATTTTATAATCTCCGGCGTATATCTGTGTGCTTTCTTTTCTGATGTCATTTTTGATATATTCTGATAAAGCTCTGAATAGCTTCCTTCCGGTACATTACGCAGATTATTTGCGCTTGCAACCGCATATCCACATGCTATATAAAGTGAAATATCAAAGGTCTCAAGCAACCACTGATTCACTTCTTTCTCATATTTTTCCAGTATTTGCAGCACATCATCTGTGTTTGGAAGCAGAATATAGCAGTGTCCGCCACCTGTATAAATAAGATTAGCCCTAGACAACGACAGCCTCTCCAACAGCTCGTCTATCACATGCTCCATCATAATTTCCAGATAAAAGCTTCTGGCACGAAGTCCCTTCAAAGCGCCTTTATCACTGATGGAATAAATAAAGCTCTGAATACCTGAAATATCCATCGAGTACAATAAAAACATCTCTTTATCATATGATGTCTTAGCATTCTTAAATAACAGCTCCCTATAGTCGGTTTCATTTTGTGATTGTAAATACTGTTCTACACATGATGCCACTGCTGCTGTAATCTTCACATGGTCAAATAATGATATATCCGCAAGCTCTCTCTTTGATGTAGATGATGGAATATAGCTTAGATTTGCTTCTAAGACAGAAAGCAGTGAATTAACATATTCCTCATCCAGCTTTATTCCAAGAAGATTATTTGTAATATTGTCAATCACAGTTTTATAAAAATGTTCATCCATGGAAACAGCTTCTTCTGTAGGATAGTTAATAGCTTCCTTTGGATTCAGCACCTGCATCGCATAATGGCTTTTTCCATGATTTCCGTTTAATATATTGAAAACACTGTCCAATGGAATTGATTTATCAAATCCATCCTCCTGAACAGATGCATCCCTGCGGTCTGTAAATGCCGCAACATTATCTGCATAATATGTGATGTAAGCTATATCATCCGGTGCTATATCCGCACTGCTTAGATACTTGCCATGATGATACCTTACACAGTTTAAAATTTCAGTATCTTCGATTTTTGCCTGATTTTTCAGGAAATCATATCCGCTTGCGCTGTGATTTCTTCCGTCGCCGCTTCTATATACTACCTTGCCTATATCGTGCAACAGACTTCCCACAACCAGCTTTATCTGTCGGTCTTTAAGCATTTCCTATCCCCTTTCTTTTAGCTGTCGTATGCATCCCATGCCAAGAGCTGTCTTAATTCCGACCCCTGAGTAGGTTCCAAATTCCACAAGCATGTTTGCAAAATCTGCCATTGTTTTTGTTCCGTTTATTTTGATTGTAATTTTTCCTACAAATGCAGGAATACGGACACCCTCCAGTGAAAAGCTTACACTTTTCAAATCATATCTGACTATTTGTGCATTTCCACACAACTGCTCGAGTGTTTCCTCGTCCCACATAACATTATCACCTACTGCAGCATCATATTTATTCATAAGGCTCTGAAAAAAGCAGTGAATATCAGGATAAAACACATATTTTCCACCCTGTTTAAAGGCAGTTGGTGATACAAAATGAATCTGCATATACTTTCCATGCTCTTCATGATAAAAATGCTCCATCAACTGATTATATGACATTTCTTTGTACTGCCTGCCTATGATATTTATCACTATCTGTTTCTTTTTCAGCTCAATCTGTTCTAAGTTCCACAAAGCATTTTTAAGTATTATGTCAACCGCCTGTTTATTCAGTGCTGTGATTATCCAATACCACGTCTTACCTCTGAATTCCAGATGCTGCGTGTACGGATGCAGCTTAGAACAATGTAACTCATCTACATACTCTTCTGGCAGTAATTCCATCAAAACTCCATGAAACAATGATGACATCTGATATGCCAGTTCTTCATTGCATGATAACTCGAGTTCTAATTTTGCTATCATATTTTCTTCCCTTCCCGCTTTTCTTATTATTTTACCATATAGTACTTGAGACTTACAGTCCTTTTATTCAATTTTATCAAGTCACCTAATCCTTTTCCCCTATTTCGTTCCCAAACAACACGCAATAATCACCACAAGTAAAACAATAACTATAACCAGCAGCACCGGTTGCGTAAACAGCCACAGCATTCCTATGACCAGAATTGCTCCACCAACAAGTTTCCCTATTGCATCTATCCCTGAAAAATCCCCATCGCACGCTGCTGCAATCGCTCCAACAACAAACATTAATATGAACGCTAAAATATGCATAACCCATACCTCCTGCTTCCAAAAATATAAAAATAAGCCATCATAAGAAAGATTTTTTATCTCTTTCTTATGATGGCTATAGCTTAGCATGTTACGAGTCCCAAAGTCTGCCCTCGCAACTCGAATCTTTGTTTGATTTTATACATTCTCAATCTCTGTCTTATACTTTTCAAGAATCATATTCTGGATATTCTCGCGTGTTGCAGAGTTAATCGGATGGGCTATATCCCTGTACTCGCCATCGTTTGCCTTACGGCTTGGCATGGCGATGAAAAGTCCCTTTTCTCCTTCGATTACCTTGATGTCATGTACCACGAATTCATCATCGATTGTGATTGACACAACCGCCTTCATCTTGCCCTCTTTTTCTACCTTACGAATTCTGATGTCTGTAATCTGCATATTTTTGTCCCCCTGGTCTGTTTTTAAATTACATATCTTACATTTTTTTCTTTTACTATCATGACTCCATCCTCACCACAATAACAGGTGTTTGGATTGATGGTTCCACGACTCTCTACGATGCAATTTTCGAGGTGCACATTGTCGCCTATGTAGACGTCATTGAGCAGCACGCAGTTCTTCACGGTAGTGTTTTTGCCCACAAATACCTGCTTGAAAAGCACCGAATCCTCCACGCTGCCGTTTATGATACAGCCACTTGATACGAGGCTGTTTGAAATGTCTGAGCCCGGATTAAACTTGGCCGGTGGCAGGTCGTCCACCTTTGAGCAGATGGTCGGCTCCTCCCTGAAGAAATAGCTTCTGATGTCAGGTCTTAAGAAATCCATATTGGTCTTGAAGTATGCATCAATATCAGCGATATTGTTCCAGTATGAATTTATCTTGTAGCCATATATTTTCTTTACATTTTTGTAGCGCACGAGGATATCATTTACGAAATCGAATCTGTTTTCCTCAGCTGCCGCCTCCAAAAGCTCTATGAGCTGTCGTCTCCTGATGACATAGATACCTGTGGAAATGGTGTTGGATGAGGCCTCGATTGGCTTTTCATCAAACTCTGTGATTCTTGACTCATCATCCATGCGTACCACACCAAAACGGCTGACATCGTCGTTGTACATCATGTCCTTGCATACCACTGTAATGTCTGATTTTTTCTCGATGTGAAAATCAAGCACTCTGTTGAAATCCAGCTTGTATACACAGTCACCGCTGCTGATGATGACATATGGCTCATGGCGTCTCTTGAGAAAATCAATGTTCTGATACATCGCATCTGCCGTGCCCCTGTACCAGTCACTGTTGTCCGCTGTGACTGTAGGTGTAAAGAGGAATAAGCCCCCCTGCTTTCTGCCAAAATTCCACCATTTTGATGAGCTTAAATGCTCATTCAGTGAGCGTGCATTGTACTGGGTCAGTACTGCGACAGTCTGTATATGTGAGTTTGACATGCTGCTGAGCGCAAAATCTATGCTTCTGAAGCTGCCTGCTACCGGCAGGGCCGGTACTGCTCGTTTTGCTGTCAGTTCCTTCATCCTATTATTGTTGCCGCCGGCCAAAATTATTCCTATTGCCTTCATTTTCCGTCACCTGCCTTGATAATAACTTCTCCGCCCTCAAGCACACCGTCTTTGTAATCCTCTTCGTATGTAACACCGGAGATTGCTGTATTTTTGCCTATCTTTACCCCGTCCGGTATCACAGAATCTTCTCCTATAGTGACCAGCCCAAATGAGTATATGCTCTCATTTAATACGTTCGGCTTCTCCTGTCCGAAGCCAAGTGTCACATTGTCGCCCACCTTGCAATTTTCGGCAATGATGGACTTGTCTATCGTGACATTGGAGCCTATCTCCGTGTCACACATGATAATGGAATCACGTATTACTGCGCCTCTTCCAATCTTGACGTTGGCACCTATGACAGAATGCTCCACATGACCATAGCATTCACAGCCCTCACCCATGATGCTTCGCTCCACATGACCTCCTTTGGCTATATAAAGTGGCTCGATTGCATCATTCTTTGTGTAAATCTTCCAATACTCCTCGTACAGATTGAACTCCGGAATGAGGTCCACAAGCTCCATATTGGCCTCCCAGTATGAGCCCAGTGTACCTACGTCCTTCCAGTATCCGTTGAACTCGTATGCAAACATACGTCTGTCGTTTTCAAAGCAGTATGGTATGACATGCTTGCCAAAATCACAGTTTTCCTGATCCTTTAGTGCAAGTAATGCTTCCTTTAGCACCGGCCATGAGAATATGTAAATGCCCATTGATGCGAGATTACTGCGCGGATGAACCGGCTTTTCCTCAAATGCATTGATGCGCTTATCATCATCGGCTATGACGATACCAAATCGGCTGGCCTCCTCGATAGGCACCGGCATGGTTGCTATGGTCACATCTGCATTGTTTTCCTTGTGGAAATCAAGCATCACCTCATAGTCCATCTTGTAAATATGGTCTCCTGACAGTATCAACACATAGTCCGGGTTGTAACTGTCTATATACCTCATATTCTGGTAGATTGCATTGGCTGTACCTGTGTACCACTCGCTGTTGCCGCTCTTCTCATAAGGAGGCAATATTGCCACTCCTCCATTATTCCTGTCGAGGTCCCACGGAATACCTATTCCGATGTGGCTGTTAAGTCTGAGTGGCTGATACTGTGTAAGTACACCCACTGTATCAATGCCTGAATTGATGCAGTTGCTAAGCGGAAAATCTATGATTCTGTACTTTCCACCAAACGAAACTGCCGGTTTTGCTACGTTCGCTGTCAGAACACCAAGTCTGCTGCCTTGACCGCCTGCTAAAAGCATGGCTATCATTTCTTTCTTAATCACGTTATCACTCCTCGTCTGTCCTAATTTTTGTTGTGCCACCCGGTCCCCACCACTTGTTTCTGTAATAACCGTATCTGTAATGCTTCCATAATAAATCACAATTGTTTCCATATAAATTATAGTTGCTGCTGCATAAATTGCAGTTACTGCTATATACTTTAAAACCATCAAATTCATATGGTCCGGATGAATTATTTTTATATAAAAAAATTATACCACAGCCGCATTATCACTTCAACATTTTTCACAAAATCAAATAATATTTTTCTTTATTTTCGACATTTTGCACAAGTGTCATTTAGCGTATATCTGTTTAACCTGCTATGGTTCTTATCATTTGAAAGTCATGCCTGCTTTCACCTTATTTTTCCTTTGCAAATACTATATTTAGTTGTATAATTAATATAAAGTAACTATTCAGAACAAGAAAATCTGTCGCTTACATGCAATCATGACGCATCGGCTTTTTGTTCTCAGCGATTCTTAATAGTTACAATATAAATTATAATAAATCAGGCAGGTAAAATTAATGTATAAAATAGATTTCAGCAAACCAATACACATCCATTTCATAGGCATCGGCGGTATCAGCATGAGCGGTCTCGCAGAGATTCTGCATGAGGAGGGCTTTACAATTTCCGGCTCCGATTCAAAGGAATCAGACCTCACAAAGACTCTTGCTGCCAAGGGCATAAAAGTCATATATGGCCAGAGCGCAGACAATATCACCTCCGGTATCGACCTGGTGGTTTACACTGCTGCTATCCATGAAAGCAATCCTGAGTTTGCCGCAGCAAAGGCAGCCGGTATTCCAATGCTTACCAGAGCCGAGCTTCTCGGACAGATTATGGACAATTACGATTATTCCATCGCTGTAGCCGGCACACACGGCAAGACTACCACCACATCCATGATCAGCGAGATTCTTCTCGCCGCCCAGACAGATCCTACCATTTCCGTAGGAGGTATTTTGTCATCTATCCATGGCAATCTGCGTGTGGGCGATTCAGAGTACTTCATCTCTGAGGCGTGTGAGTACACAAACAGCTTTTTGAATTTCAGACCACGCTACAGTATTATTTTAAATATTGAGGCTGAGCATCTGGATTTCTTCAAGGATATCAACGACATCAGACATTCCTTCCACGAGTATGCATCAAACACTCTCGCAGGCGGTGCTACCATCATCAATGGTGAGATTGACCGCTATGAGGAGATTGTCGCAGGGCTTCCTCAGAAGATTATCACCTATGGCTTTGATTCAAAATATGATTTCTATCCGGAGAATATAACCTATGACGATAAAGCTTGTGCATCTTTTACAGCTATGAGACAGGGTAGTCCACTTTTCGACGTAAAACTCTCTGTTCCGGGCGCTCACAATGTAAGCAATGCGCTCGCAGCCATAGCTTTATCCACCACACTCGGTCTTGATGAGGAGTCTATCCTCACAGGCCTTGACAAATTTGGCGGTGCTGACAGACGTTTCCAGTACAAGGGCAAGGTAAACGGCGTCACAATCATTGATGACTACGCTCACCATCCAACCGAGATCCGCGCAACACTGACAGCTGCACAAAAATATCCACATGACAGGCTTGTCCTTTGCTTCCAGCCACACACCTATTCCAGAACCAAGGCATTCTTAAATGATTTTGCCGATGTTCTTTCAATGGCAGATGTTGTGGTGCTTGCTGATATCTATGCTGCGCGTGAGCAGAACACATATGGTATCTCATCTAAGGATATCCTGGATTTATTGCTCGAAAAAGGTGTGAATGCGCACTATTTCCCATCATTTGAGGAAATCGAGAAATTTTTATCAGAAAATTGTGTAAACGGTGACCTGTTGATAACAATGGGTGCCGGAAATGTAGTAGAAATCGGCGAAGACCTGCTTAAGAAATAAGTTATCCACGTTATCCACATACAAAATGTTAACAACTCTCATTTTGTGTGTGGATTTTTTAAATAATTTTCAACAGCTTATATACCCTGTGATACATTGATTTTTCAATTATTTTACACAGTTATCCACGTTATCCACATTTTTTTGTGGACTCGAAAAGCCCGAGTTTACAAGGCTTGTAGCACTTTTACCATCTTCACACGGTTAAAATATTGTGCTATAATTGCTCACAGGTTAAGCGAAAGAGAGTTTTTTATATGACAGCGATAAACATTAGCAGTGACATAGCAACATCATTCACTACTGTGTCAGATATTTTTATAGATCAATACATGCCAAAGGCAAACGGTGAGTTTGTCAAGGTATACCTTTATCTGCTCCGTGCGACAGGCTCCGGGGCAGGCATAGCAACTATTTCAGAGATTGCCGATCATTTCAGCAATACTGAAGCCGACATCATACGTGCCCTCAATTACTGGGCCTCTGAGGGCATTTTGCAGGTGCAAACCGGCGCTGATGGCCAGATTATGGGAATCAACCTCTGCAGTCTTTCTGTATCCGGTATGCAGGCTGCTCAGAGTAATATACAAAGCGCTGTGGCTGATAATGCCGCGCAGAATAATTTGCAAAACAGCGTAGTTAATAATGCTGCACAGAATATTTTGCAAAACAGCGTGGTTAATAATGCTGCACAGAATATTTCTACCGTGAATACTCGGATGCATGATTCTGTTGTGGAAAAGCTTAAAAACCAGGCTACTGACAAGCCTGCTCCTTCACAGAAGGAATACACACTTGATGAGATTAAGGAGTTTAGAAAGAATCCTGACATTTCAGAGCTTTTCTTTATTATAGAGACATATCTGAAGCATACGCTCTCATCCTCAGACACCAATATGGTGCTCTACTGGCTGGACGAGCTTCATTTTTCTACCGACCTGGTAGAATATCTCGTAGAGTACTGCATTACCAAAGGACATTCAAGCCTTCGGTATATGAACAAGGTCGCTCTCGGCTGGGCCGATGCCGGCATAAAGACCGTAGACCAGGCAAAGGACGATGCAGCCGCTCACTCACAGATTTACTATTCTGTAATGAAGGCTCTAGGCATCACAGGCCGCAATCTGGTTGACTCTGAGGTGTCACTCATCAACAAATGGGTCGGCGAATACGGTTTCGATATAGAGCTTGTAAAAGCCGCCTGCAGTAAAACTATTTCAGCTATCCAGAAGCCAAGCTTCGAGTACACAGACTCGATACTCGCGAACTGGAAGAAAAAGGATGTACATACATTAAAGGATGTTGAAGTGCTTGATGCCAACTTTGCCAAGGCCAATAAAGCCTCTGCTACAGGCTCATCACAAGGCACAAATGCTGCAAACGGTTCCTCAAAACCAAAAAGCAATAATTCAAGTTCCAAGAATAAATTTAACAACTTCAATCAGCGAAACAATGATTACGACAAGCTGGAGAAGCTGTTTCTGAATTCTACGGTATGATTTTTCAAGTTAGATTTACACATCCCAAGGAGGATATATGGCACTTACCAATGCTCAATATGATGAGATAATGCGAGGCTACGATAAACGCCAGCTTCAGAACAAATACATACATGACAAGCGTATTGAGGAAGCCTATCGCAAGGCACCCCGACTCAGGGAAATTGACTCAGAGATTGCATCCGCATCTGTCAGGCAGGCGTACAGGCTTATGGATGGTGATGAGAATGCTCTTGTCGCTTTACGCCTTGCAATCGAGGACTATAAGGAGGAGCGTGCTGCTCTTCTATCCACACTCGGATATCCGCTTGATTATTTTGAGCCTATTTACACCTGTCCAGATTGCCATGATACCGGGTATATAGATGGTCAGAAATGTCATTGCTTCAAGCAGGCTATTATCAATACCGTTTATTCGCAGTCCAATATCAGGGAGATTTTATCAAGAGAGAATTTTTCCACGCTCTCATTCGATTATTACTCAGATGAGCAGAAAAATCCTGCGACAGGGCTGTCTGCTCTTGCCACAGCAAAGCTTGCAGTGACGAACTGTCATGAATTTATAGACAATTTTGAAAACAAACCTAAAAACATATTTTTCTACGGTAATACCGGTGTCGGAAAGACTTTTTTATCTAATTGCATTGCAAAAGAGCTTTTAGATGCAGGTTACTCCGTAATTTACTTTACAGCATTCCAATTATTTGATATATTAAGCAAAGGTGTGTTTGAAAAGGATGCAGATGCCATCGCAGCGCACCAGAATATATTCGACTGTGATTTACTTATCATAGACGATCTCGGAACCGAGCTTTCCAACTCATTTACCACATCACAGCTTTTCCTTTGTGTAAATGAGCGCATACTGCGACAGAAATCTACTATTATTTCCACTAATCTGAATCTGGAGCAGATAGCAGATATTTACTCCGAGAGAACACTTTCAAGAATTTCAAGCAATTATAGTTTTATCAAGCTCTTTGGAGATGACATACGAATTAAAAAGCGTCTTTCCAAATAACGCTTTTTATATTATATATTTAGTTTATTTATTATATGGTTATATGGAGGAATAACAATGCCAAACGATGAGAGAATTTTGGAGACTATGCCAACCGGTACACTTGGACTTGTTGCAACCGACAGTTGTATAGGTCTTGCCCAGAAGGTAGATGCATACTTACAGGGCTGGAGAGAGCACAGAGAGCACCAGCATGCTAACGAGAGTGCTTTCAAGGACTACTACAAAAACAGCTACATTATCAAGCCTTCTACACCTAGATTCGGTTCCGGCGAGGCTAAATGTGTTATCAACCAGTCAGTTCGTGGTTATGATCTGTACATCATGGTAGATGTAACAAACTACAGTCTTACCTATACAGTATGCGGTCAGACAAACCACATGTCACCTGATGACCACTACGCAGACTTAAAGCGTGTTATCGCTGCAGCCGGCGGAAAAGCAAGAAGAATCACAGTTATCATGCCTTTCCTTTATGAGAGCCGTCAGCACAGACGTACAGGCCGTGAGTCT